>Ga0081529_125366_pt1 | contig 24375 bp, 16 predicted proteins | sample EchGeymetagenome_FD_71012 | JGI IMG/M metagenome (GOLD analysis project Ga0081529, IMG submission 71012) | Ferrous microbial mat and aquatic microbial communities from Echinus Geyser, Yellowstone National Park, USA - transect B T=78-80 C v2... ...
AGTAAAATAGTATCTCTGTATCCTTTAATGAGGAATTGAAAGCGTTTTCATCCTGAAACCGCTCGATTGCGTCACTAATTAGTATCCTTTAATGAGGAATTGAAAGAAGCGAGAAACATAACAAATGTGAAATCAGCTTACTGTATCCTTTAATGAGGAATTGAAAGAATTAATGCCCGAGCATTCACTGGCATTCACAGAGGTATCCTTTAATGAGGAATTGAAAGAAGAAGGTGAAACTATGAGCGCGACTGTAACTGTAACTTGTATCCTTTAATGAGGAATTGAAAGTCGGGCTCTTCAAGCAGCTTGAATATGCTCTTAATTTGTATCCTTTAATGAGGAATTGAAAGAAAATCTTTCCTGATTCAGAAATACCAAACGTTTACCCAGGTATCCTTTAATGAGGAATTGAAAGACGGCTTAGCGTTGGTCGGTTATGTTGCTCATAAGTTCGTATCCTTTAATGAGGAATTGAAAGAGTCCTCCAGACTGAAATCTAAAAGTATCGTGATATTTTGTATCCTTTAATGAGGAATTGAAAGTTTTCCAGGACGAAGCCCATATTTACGGGCTTCACGTGTATCCTTTAATGAGGAATTGAAAGTCCTCTTTTTTTCCTCCACGTTGGACGCCACCTCTACGCGTATCCTTTAATGAGGAATTGAAAGCTGTTGTCACTATTTGAGTTCAGGTTTTTTTCCATGGTGTATCCTTTAATGAGGAATTGAAAGTGAGAGGTAACGTAGGTGGTAGAGATGTTGGAAGCCTGGTATCCTTTAATGAGGAATTGAAAGGATTTTTTATTGGCGAGATTCGCAAAAGGTGAGTAGGTATCCTTTAATGAGGAATTGAAAGAACATTAAGAGAAACATGAGAACAAACGCGCAACCCGTATCCTTTAATGAGGAATTGAAAGATTATTAGAGCGTGAATATGATACCCGATACCATTAGGTATCCTTTAATGAGGAATTGAAAGAAGCATTTATCGCACTACTAGCAGTATTCTGAATACTATTTAGTATCCTTTAATGAGGAATTGAAAGGTTGCGGTTCCGCTTGTTTGGCTAGTTGTCAAACTACCGAGTATCCTTTAATGAGGAATTGAAAGTTTTGCGACATTTGACGCAAGCACTACTCGTTATTATGTATCCTTTAATGAGGAATTGAAAGCACTAACTAATTCCGCGCTTGTGATAACTGCAATTAGAAGTATCCTTTAATGAGGAATTGAAAGGTGCATCTGATTGTGAATAATAACGAGTAGTGCTTGTATCCTTTAATGAGGAATTGAAAGACTTGATTGCTAAAGCTTGCATAAGTCAGAGTTGTTCCTGTATCCTTTAATGAGGAATTGAAAGAGTTGTGTTCACTAAAACAGCAGGAGTATTCGTAAGTATCCTTTAATGAGGAATTGAAAGACTAGGCTCTCTGAGAGACCATTTAAGACCCAATCGGTATCCTTTAATGAGGAATTGAAAGCTGAATATGCTGACAATTCAATCGCATCACTCGTAGGTACGGTATCCTTTAATGAGGAATTGAAAGTATTCAAAATAAGCTAAAATTTCAGAATCGGTATATGATTCGGTATCCTTTAATGAGGAATTGAAAGGAAGTCGTGACATTCGCCGCACTTGTGCCTGAGTTGCTGTATCCTTTAATGAGGAATTGAAAGTTTTTCTTCTTCCAAAATATTTCGATTGAAAAGCGAAGTATCCTTTAATGAGGAATTGAAAGTTGAACGAGATATTGGGAATATATGCCGTGCGAACCGGTATCCTTTAATGAGGAATTGAAAGAATCTGTCCCATTAGAAACGGAATTAGAGCGTTTAGTATCCTTTAATGAGGAATTGAAAGGATATTTGCAGACCGCCAGCTGAAGCGAAAGACCATATGGTATCCTTTAATGAGGAATTGAAAGGAAGAGACAGCCCGCGCTCTTGCTCCAATTATAAGCGTATCCTTTAATGAGGAATTGAAAGCGCTTCACCCTGGATTAAACTTGTTCCAAAAGACGGTATCCTTTAATGAGGAATTGAAAGTATTTTCTGCCGGTTAACCCCGGTAAGACGGCTACTAACGCTACTTCGGTATCCTTTAATGAGGAATTGAAAGTATTTTCTGCAACACCTGCACCCGCTCAGCGCCGAAGTATCCTTTAATGAGGAATTGAAAGCATTAATAGCGGGCATAACAATGTTGTTAATAAATTCTGAGTATCCTTTAATGAGGAATTGAAAGACGACAAACCCGCAGTCTGGGCACTGCAGTAGATAGTAGCGTATCCTTTAATGAGGAATTGAAAGCTCTACGGTCTTTATCACGCTTACCCACTTGTATTGTATCCTTTAATGAGGAATTGAAAGAATCAAGCTCCCGCTACTGCCTTGCACTGCCAAAACGTGTATCCTTTAATGAGGAATTGAAAGATTTTTACAAGTGAGGCAATCGCTTGGTCAACTGTGAGCTGTATCCTTTAATGAGGAATTGAAAGCATACGCGAAGTAGTTACTACCCACCTTCACTCGTTGAGGTATCCTTTAATGAGGAATTGAAAGAGTTAAAAAGGATTATTTACACCCAAAAGAGAAAAAAGCGTATCCTTTAATGAGGAATTGAAAGTGCATTCTTATTCCAGTCGGGTATCTCATCTCCCCTTGTATCCTTTAATGAGGAATTGAAAGTTCCACTCTTTTGATCTGCTTGAGAACTTCGTCCATCACTGGTATCCTTTAATGAGGAATTGAAAGATTCTTACCACTCAATATCCAGCAATTATGATCCAACCGGTATCCTTTAATGAGGAATTGAAAGTTACGCGTGACGCGAAACTGGACGCTGACATAATTGTCGGTATCCTTTAATGAGGAATTGAAAGCAGTAGTCTCAGGCTCAAACAGCTCAGTGTCAAAGTCTAGTATCCTTTAATGAGGAATTGAAAGACGTATTAGCCCTAACACCCTGTTTTCATTAGCCGCGCTAGTATCCTTTAATGAGGAATTGAAAGCAATCACTAGGTCTACGCCTACATAGTTTGATGCACCGGTATCCTTTAATGAGGAATTGAAAGAATAGATTGGCTGAACTCTTACAACAAGCCGTTTTGGGTATCCTTTAATGAGGAATTGAAAGTTTCTGCGGTTTGCGCTTCTTGAGTGAAAAGTGGAGTATCCTTTAATGAGGAATTGAAAGCTGTTGCCAACAATTGGTCTGCTTGCGGGAGGAGTTAGTATCCTTTAATGAGGAATTGAAAGTCTGAAGGCACCAACAACTTTAGTTGGTGCTATGTTTGTATCCTTTAATGAGGAATTGAAAGAAAGGTTTTGGGAAGAACATAACCAAGTCGACAAGGGTATCCTTTAATGAGGAATTGAAAGGCCTCGTGGGTATCACTGTAAATCTGCACGAGGAGCTTGTATCCTTTAATGAGGAATTGAAAGCTTGGTCACAAGGCGAGCACAACCCACATCTATGTAAGTATCCTTTAATGAGGAATTGAAAGCAATTTCACGCACTTTGTATTGCGCTCTACCAAATGGTATCCTTTAATGAGGAATTGAAAGTAGGCCACGTTTGTCGTATTTCCTTGGCTATAAATGTATCCTTTAATGAGGAATTGAAAGAAATTTAAGTAGTCTGGCACACCAGCCCTAAACCCCTGTATCCTTTAATGAGGAATTGAAAGATAGGTTTTGTGGTTACTGTGGGTGGTGGCGTGCTATGTATCCTTTAATGAGGAATTGAAAGGTTTAGTGCTTATATCGCCCACGCTGGCCAAGATGTGGTATCCTTTAATGAGGAATTGAAAGAGTGGGCTCAGTAACACTCCCCTGAAACCTTGACTGTGTATCCTTTAATGAGGAATTGAAAGACACCGGTGGGGCTACGGCTAAAAGCCTCAGCGTGCCCCAAGTATCCTTTAATGAGGAATTGAAAGCCCACTGGTGCAACCGCGTAGTTCTGTGTGAACGTGTATCCTTTAATGAGGAATTGAAAGCAAATGTTAGCTAGCGACAACTTAACGCCAGGTGAGTATCCTTTAATGAGGAATTGAAAGGCGGTGCGCGGGGAATTTACGCCTGTGGACACCAAGGGTATCCTTTAATGAGGAATTGAAAGTCAATTGTCCGCCACAGACTCCTGAACACCTTGAACTCTTGTATCCTTTAATGAGGAATTGAAAGATAATCACTTTGTTTCGTGTTCTCATTTCTACTCACCCAGTATCCTTTAATGAGGAATTGAAAGATGCAAAGTGTGCGTCCTGAGCGAGCAAAAATGTTGGTATCCTTTAATGAGGAATTGAAAGGATTAATCTACCATCAGTGAACCTAACGATTGACGGGTATCCTTTAATGAGGAATTGAAAGCGTATATAATACACAGAAAAGAACGGGGGGTTTTCGCGGTATCCTTTAATGAGGAATTGAAAGTGACTAAAGCGTACGTCTACCTTCTAACACGTCCTCTAGTATCCTTTAATGAGGAATTGAAAGTTGAGGGTCGTAGCCAACACACGTGGGTCCTACGTAGTATCCTTTAATGAGGAATTGAAAGTTACCAAACTTTCATGAAGGTCTAAGCGGAACAAGTATCCTTTAATGAGGAATTGAAAGTTGCCCATGTCTAGCTAAAACTTTCTGAACTCCACTCAGTATCCTTTAATGAGGAATTGAAAGATAGAAACGCTCTTCTTTTACTTCAAAATATCGTGTTTTGGTATCCTTTAATGAGGAATTGAAAGTGAGCGATGAAGAAATAACGCGCGCTTACCTCGCGTTTGTATCCTTTAATGAGGAATTGAAAGGAATAAGCCGACCACGGATGCTTTAGGAAACACTATTCCCGTATCCTTTAATGAGGAATTGAAAGTTGAGGTGTATTCTACGTATCAACTCAAACTTCTCGTATCCTTTAATGAGGAATTGAAAGCCATAGGACACGTCGATACCCCGATCCCGCACGTCTATCGTATCCTTTAATGAGGAATTGAAAGTTGTTTAAGTTGAATAAGTCGTATTCAGGTGGGTTATGTATCCTTTAATGAGGAATTGAAAGTAGGTTACCCTGTGGGTTATGTACTCTACGTGTATGTGGTATCCTTTAATGAGGAATTGAAAGCCTCCGCCACCGCCGTATTCGCCAGCACCCCCTATATTGGTATCCTTTAATGAGGAATTGAAAGACGCGTAGGGGTCAAAAACCGTTATGCGCACTCCCCGTATCCTTTAATGAGGAATTGAAAGTTACACAAAGCTTACAAAAGTCTCATTGTTCAATCATTCAGTATCCTTTAATGAGGAATTGAAAGGAGTCAATGGGCACGTAGTCGTTTAAGTTATACACCAAGTATCCTTTAATGAGGAATTGAAAGGTAAATGCCCTTGATTTGCGAAAATGGTCGCCGAAATGGTATCCTTTAATGAGGAATTGAAAGGCAAAATCCTAGCGGCAATTCTCGCTCGCGCTCGTGTATCCTTTAATGAGGAATTGAAAGTCTCAGTCACCCCACCAGATTATCAATATGCCATTTGCCCGTATCCTTTAATGAGGAATTGAAAGGGTATCAGCCTTGTTCGCTTAGGCGAGAGTGTTCCACGTATCCTTTAATGAGGAATTGAAAGCGTTGCAGGGTGCTATATCAGAAGAGTTCCATCAGAGTATCCTTTAATGAGGAATTGAAAGTTACGTTACGGTCGAAGGTGTGAGTATTAGCACACCACGTATCCTTTAATGAGGAATTGAAAGCTTCTTGCAGTTTTCACATCGTTTGATCACGTGAAGACCTGTATCCTTTAATGAGGAATTGAAAGGTTCTTCGCTACATCCGCAATCTCGGGTGGAATCATGTATCCTTTAATGAGGAATTGAAAGTATGCAGTTTCGGCAATCACTAATGCGAACGTTGCAAGTATCCTTTAATGAGGAATTGAAAGTTAAAGTTGAGAAGTCAATCAATGCCGTTTTTTATCGCCTGTATCCTTTAATGAGGAATTGAAAGGCGCTTGGCGCAGTGAAGTAGATACTATATTCTACGCCTGTATCCTTTAATGAGGAATTGAAAGTTTCTTCTCTTGTAACAGCTTTTTGTTCCATCAAATGGTATCCTTTAATGAGGAATTGAAAGTTGTAATATAAATAGCCATTGGCATCATAGTGCGCACCTGTATCCTTTAATGAGGAATTGAAAGAAAAGTGGAAAAACGTTGCACACAACATGGAAATCATGTATCCTTTAATGAGGAATTGAAAGATCGCACGAGCCCCAATATTCGCTCATGCTACTCACCTCGTATCCTTTAATGAGGAATTGAAAGACAACGACAATGCGAGCCAAAAGGAGAATGGAACCCGTATCCTTTAATGAGGAATTGAAAGAAGACAATGGAATTTCATTATCTCGACGCAAAGTCTTTGGCATCCTTTAATGAGGAATTGAAAGTAGCTGTGAGCTCACGTAGCATGTCGGCAACACGTCTAGTATCCTTTAATGAGGAATTGAAAGAAACCCGAAAAAACCCAAAGTAGCGAACAAGGTCGAGGTATCCTTTAATGAGGAATTGAAAGATACCTAAGAGTAGCGGTAAAATAAGTGCGGCCTGTGCGTATCCTTTAATGAGGAATTGAAAGAACCTTGTTCTTCTCTATCATAGTTTCGACAGTGTGTATCCTTTAATGAGGAATTGAAAGCGGGTTCACTTGTTACTCCCTAGCCTCGTATGTCGTATCCTTTAATGAGGAATTGAAAGTAACACAGAACGGCAAGGGTATAAGGGTCCTTGACGTGTATCCTTTAATGAGGAATTGAAAGCAACAAAAAGTTTACTTAGCACATAAACGACGTGTTGTATCCTTTAATGAGGAATTGAAAGCTAACCGTCACCGTGAATATGTTTGGAGTCAAAGCGTATCCTTTAATGAGGAATTGAAAGAAGCACCTGCGAATGATTCCAATGGCGTTGAGTTTGGGTATCCTTTAATGAGGAATTGAAAGCGGGTGCTGGTGGCACACCAGCTGGTGGTGCGTGAAAGAGTATCCTTTAATGAGGAATTGAAAGCCTAGTAGTTATTCGGTAAAAGGCTCGAAAGTGGTGGTATCCTTTAATGAGGAATTGAAAGTCTTTTTCTCCTTCTTGGGTCTGGGTCAGGAGACATGTATCCTTTAATGAGGAATTGAAAGGGAAACGACTAAGTGTTCGATTTGTCAAAACGAAGCTGGTATCCTTTAATGAGGAATTGAAAGACTGTTGATATTACACCTTGAGAACCGCCCAAAGCGCGTATCCTTTAATGAGGAATTGAAAGTAATAAAAGAAATCATGAAAGACTTTCAAGCGTCGCGTATCCTTTAATGAGGAATTGAAAGAAACCTTGTATGAGTAGACCGCCTGCAGTTGTAAAGCTCCAGTATCCTTTAATGAGGAATTGAAAGTATAGTTTTGGCCATTTTTGACCAACTTAAACACACGTATCCTTTAATGAGGAATTGAAAGACGAATTGTTTCAGAAAGGCAAAGGGGTCTTGCGGGATGGTATCCTTTAATGAGGAATTGAAAGTGGGGTTAGGTGGGGCGTATTACGCAGTTGCGCCCGCGTATCCTTTAATGAGGAATTGAAAGTAGCGAATAGCTCTTACAGCTCTCAGGAAAAGCAGAGTATCCTTTAATGAGGAATTGAAAGTGTGATAAATTGGGCTTTGCGATTGCGAACGATTGGTATCCTTTAATGAGGAATTGAAAGGCGAGTATCGCTTTTTTGAGCTCCTCCCGATCGAGGTATCCTTTAATGAGGAATTGAAAGGGTAAAAGTACTTGAGAAAGCTGTCCTTTGTAGACGTATCCTTTAATGAGGAATTGAAAGAATACACGGTCGCAATAATACTCAACTTCCAACACTAGTATCCTTTAATGAGGAATTGAAAGTTCAAGGCTCGCTTGAAGAAGTCCTTCGGGTGCATTAAGTATCCTTTAATGAGGAATTGAAAGAAAAATTGCTGTACCCCGCTCCATGAAGCTACACGGTTGTATCCTTTAATGAGGAATTGAAAGCTTTAGTCGGCGCAATGTTCGATGCGCCATACTTAGTATCCTTTAATGAGGAATTGAAAGTTATTATCGAAGTATGTCAGAGCAGTTTCTCGAACGTATCCTTTAATGAGGAATTGAAAGCTTCGCTTTGTAACACGTCTTTGAGGACCAAACCGGTATCCTTTAATGAGGAATTGAAAGCAGAGTGGTAGGAAAAAATGGGGTCGAGTTGGGGCACGTATCCTTTAATGAGGAATTGAAAGCTAGAATCGTCAGATTAGCATTAAACAATCGTGGAGGTATCCTTTAATGAGGAATTGAAAGAAGCACAGCAACAATGGATTCTCAGAACCGCGTCAAGTATCCTTTAATGAGGAATTGAAAGTGCATATTTTGCGTAAACGCGTTCACTAAGTCATGCAGGTATCCTTTAATGAGGAATTGAAAGCGATTAACTCGATTTTGTCGTCGTGGTTGCAGGAGGGGTATCCTTTAATGAGGAATTGAAAGGGGACATTGTAGTATCCATCTGTGTCTATGAGCGCGTATCCTTTAATGAGGAATTGAAAGATAGTTGTGAGCCCACAAATCAACAAACACACCCACTGGTATCCTTTAATGAGGAATTGAAAGATACCGATAACTGTACCGCTATACCCAACATTCGGGATGTGTATCCTTTAATGAGGAATTGAAAGTAGCAGGCATTTTAGGCGGAGCGGGTGCTGGTATTCAGTATCCTTTAATGAGGAATTGAAAGCTCTAAAAGTGTTGATGGGTAATAGCTACGCGTTAAGGTATCCTTTAATGAGGAATTGAAAGATGCTGTTCAGCATGCTGATGAGACAGCCAAAACTTTTGGTATCCTTTAATGAGGAATTGAAAGCTTCACGACTGGGTGGTACCCTTGTGCTTCTAACCGCTTGGTATCCTTTAATGAGGAATTGAAAGAGTAGGCTTCAAAAACCTCTATTCTACGACGTGGACGCGGTATCCTTTAATGAGGAATTGAAAGAAACTTCTCAAACGCGTATACTTGTTGTGAAACTCGTATCCTTTAATGAGGAATTGAAAGTTTTGGGCGAAGCTACTTTCCAAAACTTCGCCCCTCGGGTATCCTTTAATGAGGAATTGAAAGAGACGTAGACATAGGCGAAGACACCATAGTATTAGCTTGTATCCTTTAATGAGGAATTGAAAGTAAAGTTGTTGTCAAATTCTATTTCTGTTATGCTAGTGTATCCTTTAATGAGGAATTGAAAGAATTCGACACAATAAGCAAAATGTGGGCTTATACGGGTCTGTATCCTTTAATGAGGAATTGAAAGTTGTATAGTAGGGTTTACCAGGAAGAGTGTCCTCATGTATCCTTTAATGAGGAATTGAAAGGAAAGACCGAGCCGCAACTCGAGCAGACATACACTTGTATCCTTTAATGAGGAATTGAAAGTCTACGCTTTCGGATTGGGCGTACAGAGGTGTTTAGTATCCTTTAATGAGGAATTGAAAGGGACGCTGAAAGAAAAAGTGTTTAAAACGTTTTGCTCTTGTATCCTTTAATGAGGAATTGAAAGTGTAAAAGAAGAAGCAAGCCAAACAAAAAGATTGCGCGTATCCTTTAATGAGGAATTGAAAGATCACGTCCCATGTAACAATACCATCAAGCCATTCAAAGGTATCCTTTAATGAGGAATTGAAAGTGCCTATACGGTAAACTACGTAAGCAATACCGCCCGTATCCTTTAATGAGGAATTGAAAGTTTTAACATAAAACCCGTATTCTTTGTTACAAAGCATGGTATCCTTTAATGAGGAATTGAAAGATTATAACACCAATCGGGAAAATAATTTTCACTCTCGACCCGTATCCTTTAATGAGGAATTGAAAGGCTTTGACCAGATATACGTATATGTTCCCACTTTCTACATGGTATCCTTTAATGAGGAATTGAAAGAGAACAAGCAACAAAAACGCTAGTGGACTAAGAACGTATCCTTTAATGAGGAATTGAAAGTAGGCCATGTGCGCCGTATTTCTTTAGCTATAAATATTGGTATCCTTTAATGAGGAATTGAAAGTGAGCAATTCGTCAAATCCGAGTGCAAATTTCCTTAGTATCCTTTAATGAGGAATTGAAAGTTAGTACCTTGAACGGGTTGGGATAGTAGCCGTTAGGTATCCTTTAATGAGGAATTGAAAGTGTGTGGAAAAAAGTATTCGGTTACCTACTTACCTCGGTATCCTTTAATGAGGAATTGAAAGTTTCCTTGACACGCACTTTTACATAAACCACCTTGTGTATCCTTTAATGAGGAATTGAAAGTCACTCATTTTTGACACCACCATTCATAATAACCTCGTATCCTTTAATGAGGAATTGAAAGTCTTATTTCCCTAATATACTCTCGCTTAAAACGCATATAGTATCCTTTAATGAGGAATTGAAAGAAAATGGAAAAGTCAAGTTTTGACCCCAAAACTTTTTGGTATCCTTTAATGAGGAATTGAAAGATTTGTTTCATTTTTAGTTTGAATTTCCATCCTTCTCTTTGTATCCTTTAATGAGGAATTGAAAGTGACTGTTGTGGTTGCACTGCGCGTTAGTGCAACCTGTATCCTTTAATGAGGAATTGAAAGCGTAAATGGCCTCGAGGTCTGACTCCCCGACACCAAGTAAGTATCCTTTAATGAGGAATTGAAAGAAAGACGCAACACCTTGTTCCGCCAAACACGCGTTATGTATCCTTTAATGAGGAATTGAAAGCAGCTTGATGCCAACTCATACACCGTTGAGTTGGTGTCGAGTATCCTTTAATGAGGAATTGAAAGGAATCGAGAAAGGGATGCCACCTCTCGAATACACCGGTATCCTTTAATGAGGAATTGAAAGTACAGAACGCGCTTGACGCTGAAGATGTGCCAGAAGGTATCCTTTAATGAGGAATTGAAAGTCAGGATGCCCATCATTTTCTCATCCTCTTCACTGTGTATCCTTTAATAAGGAATTGAAAGAAAAAAAGGTGGAGTTTCGCCCCCCGGCATAGGGGCTCGTATCCTTTAATGAGGAATTGAAAGCCTAAAACTCGAAGCTCCTGAATTGTAGCCGGCTTGGTATCCTTTAATGAGGAATTGAAAGGTTTTGCGTTTTTTGCGGAAAACTATTTTCTCGCTCATGGTATCCTTTAATGAGGAATTGAAAGTACCGCGTAAGTGGTGGGGAGGACATAAACGTGTATTTGTATCCTTTAATGAGGAATTGAAAGAGTTCACAGTGTCCTTCTGGTTATATCTGTGTCAAGTATCCTTTAATGAGGAATTGAAAGGGTATAACTTGTCGCCGATTTGCGCTTTTTTGTGTGTATCCTTTAATGAGGAATTGAAAGGTCTGCGCTAGATAGACATACACGTCTCCACCCCCCTCAGTATCCTTTAATGAGGAATTGAAAGCCTACGGGGCGAATGAGAATAAGGTCGTTTTCCTCGGGTATCCTTTAATGAGGAATTGAAAGACACAACTGGGATGACGATAACAGTGAGCACAACAGGGGTGTATCCTTTAATGAGGAATTGAAAGTCACCTAAGACGCCCTAAGAAGCCTCGCCCTTCAGAGCGTATCCTTTAATGAGGAATTGAAAGTGAATCGTTGATACGATCCATTCCTCAAGTTTTGCTTGGTATCCTTTAATGAGGAATTGAAAGAATACGGAGAACGGGAAATTAATTATGAACCCGCTCGTATCCTTTAATGAGGAATTGAAAGTAATGCTCTTTGGCTCTAGCCTTACTAAACTCATATTGAGTATCCTTTAATGAGGAATTGAAAGACTAAGACACGAAAATAACGACAGTCGAAAGAACTGTATCCTTTAATGAGGAATTGAAAGGGATATTTCCAAATTGCGTACAACAAAAAATATCGGGTATCCTTTAATGAGGAATTGAAAGGGTTCAACAGGTAGCTGGGGTTTAGCAATAACACGGTATCCTTTAATGAGGAATTGAAAGAAGTGTTGCTGGACTAACTGAAAACTGGTATTCCTGTGTATCCTTTAATGAGGAATTGAAAGCGCTCATGCTACTCACCCTTGTAAAAAATACGGGCGAGCATGTGTATCCTTTAATGAGGAATTGAAAGGTGAATGTGGTATGTTTATTGATAAAGTCGTAACTGATTAGTATCCTTTAATGAGGAATTGAAAGATACCTCGATCCCGCACGTCGATCCTGAACATGTAAGTATCCTTTAATGAGGAATTGAAAGTGGACGAGGTGATAAGCGTGGTTAACCTAGTGAAAACAGGTATCCTTTAATGAGGAATTGAAAGAGACTCGAAAGACGTCGCCCTGATTAAGGAATTTACCTTGTATCCTTTAATGAGGAATTGAAAGTGGGAAGTTTTTTGCGCATGTATTGCGCCTTGCACTATGCCTTAAACTGAGGAATTGGAGGAAAATATCTAATTATGTCTGACTATTTTTAACGGCGTGGTAGGTGTGAGGAAGGCTGTTTGGGATTCTTCTTCAACTGAGATAGCTATTTAGTCTGGGATCAATATTGGAGAGGTCGAATAGTTTCTTTTCCAAGTGAAAGGTACGCATCGCTGGCTACTCTCCCTTACCAAGAATGTCGATTCTCGTTTGCCTTATAACCTCTACGACTTGTCGAATGGTTTTATTTGGCGTTTTCTAGGGGTATGGGTATTACTGTGCCGTATCCGATGTTTCGGAAGAGCCCTAACCCCTCTGTGTAGAGTTCGTGGTACTCCTGTGTTGTGTATGGTGCGCTACGTGTGAGCTCGATTAGCGAGCCGGGTTGAAGTGTGGCGTAGATAGGTTTTCGAGCGGGTTTGGCTAGACTGAATCCCCCCAGTATGCCAATAGTTCCTTCTATCTTTATTGAGTCGGCTTTTAGTGTGGGCATGTTGAGTTGTTCGTCTAGTTGGTGTTTTAGGGTGTGGGTTAAAAATTGCGTGTTGTCAAGCTTTGTTTTTTCCTTGGTTAGTAGTTTGGGCGTTGCCTCGAAGAGCATGGGTGTTGCCACGTAATGCTATCACTGCGTCTTTGCCGTTAAGAGCCATAAATCCGGAAAGGTTTATCCTCCTTGCTAATTTTTTTGAGTGTACTTTATCCTCTCTGTGTTTATTACCCTCTTTCTGCTAGGGTTAACAAACGCTGAGGTTTCATCCACAAAGCCAATAACTGCATCATCCTTTACTGGAGCTAAAACTTCATCTATCTTTTTTTAAAAAAAGCTTCCGCACCTTCTGTCCTCTTCTCTTCGACCTTGTATGCCTTACCGTACTTTACCTTCTTCTTTCTCCTGAGGACTTCCTCTCTGTATTGTTAACCCCTCTCGTTGTATTTGCGTAGACCATTACTTCCCATGGTGTACCCCTTTCCCTCTATCTCTTTCAGAACCTTTTCCCTTCCTCTTTGCTGAGCATTGGCTTTGGCCCTCCGGTGAACTTCAGAATAAGCTCTTCATATCCTCCTTTGCTTCATGACTTTATCCAACTTTCAACGCTCTTTATGCTCCTCTTCAGTGTTTCAGCAATCTCTTCCGTTGATCTTCTTTCATTAAGCAGAATGATTGCCTGAAGCCTTTCCTAAACCCTTGGGTTCTTTTCTTTCTTGTACAGCTTGACATGCTCGTTCTTTGGTATAGGCATCTTTACCACAGTTACTCTTGGTATAAGCATGTTTAACATGGGTGGCTATTAACCATTTATTAAAAATATTTTACTAAATCGTCAAAAGTGTGACGAACAACTATAATCGAATTGTGGTGGGTTTGTATAGAAGTGTTGTACGAACCTTGACTAGTTCAATGTGACTTTGACCTGTAAAAAGTCTTGGCTAAGGCACATTGGATAGAACCCAAGAATCCAGTATCAGAATCTCTGTGGCTTCTCATATTTACCACGTTGTAGCCTCCCTTTAACAGCGCTTTTTGAACATTTAAAATAGTTTGGATTTCTTAGCGCAAAACATGCTCGAGTTTCTTTCGCATCGCTATACTCCTTCACTTCACGAAGTTCTTTATATCATTTAGAATATCCACGGCTAAAGTTTCACCCCGAGTTGCTATTTAGGATTCTTAGTATGATTCTTGGGAATTTTTATTTAAAGTGAGTCTTAAAGCATTCTATCCTTTTAAAAGGTATTCATTCGCAGACAAAAAACTTGCAATTTCACAAATGACAATAGACAACTCTGAAATCTCAACATCCCTTACTTCGATTAAGCCGAAACCATTATGTGCAATCATATTTCTTATGCGCTCAAAATTTAAACTTTCATTATAAACAGTAATTCGTCTAGTCAAAAATTCTTTTAAGACACGCATCAACTGCCACGTCTTTTCGTCTCTTGACTCACGTTTACTTTGTTTGCTTATTTTGACGTAAACCTCATATGTAAATAAAAAGATAATTGCGTTACATCTCTTTTCGAGAAGTAAAGGTATCTGTAAAAGATAGCTAGCAAGCAATCCCAACACTCTTTGTTTAGAGTTGGCTGTAAAAACCATACCTTTTGCGAAATCACTCATTTTTTCCTTTGATATCTCTTCGTCGAAAACGTAAACATACTCCTTTATGAAATCAAATGCCATTTCCTGGGCTTTAAGAATCTTTTTAAACTCATCACTGGTGTTCGCTTTAAGCTCCTTTGATTCGTCAACACAATAAGTTGCATAAGTTTCAATCACTTGTACCAAATAATCTTCATCCTCCTTTCTCAGTGATTTTTCGCTATATCTGCAAAGTTGAGCAAGAAAGGAACCTTTTTGGTCCATGTTTTAAATTTTAATTGTTGGGTTTTTTGATTTTAAAGCGGCATAGCTAAGTGTTTCTCGGAGATTTTGTGTATTTTTCTGTAAAATAAAGTGTATCATATTGGAAAGTTTATCCACATCAACCCAACTGCATTTTTCAAATATCCTTTGCTTTATAAGCGAATCAAGTAGTAAACGCTTTGTGAGTTCTTGATTCACTTCGTGGCCCATTCTAATTCTTTTGAGATATTCTAATGAAAAATTAAAGATAATTTTTGACAGATTTTTATCAAGGTCTTTTTGTGTCTCACATTTTATTTCTAGTTCTTTTTGTATAATTTCTTTTATATTTTGATAAAGATTATTCAGTGGATAGTCAGTGGAATGCATCCTTAATTCTACTCCATTCATTATCAAGAATTTCGCCCGCTTTTGTGATATAATTCTTAGAGTCAATTTGCTCCTTTCTTATAAACAGATTCTTATAAATTTCAAGTTCGTCAACTTTAATTCTGCCCATTCCAAGCCCTTTTGCTCTTCCTAATCTTATCGGTTTGTTTCCTTGAGGATGTACGCCCATAGATGCCAACAGTTCGACCAAATCTCTTTCTGTCGCGTTGGTAATAGTAATTAACGTGGTTAAGACGATATTTTCAGGTATAGCTTCCACATAGATTTCTTGTGAATTCGTTGGGCTAAGAAGCTGAGAAGCAAGGTACACTTTTACGCCTGATCCTCTTCGCCTAGGTGGCCACTGTCTCCCAATCCTTACAATTTTTAGGTTAAATTGAGTAGGCTTTAAGTTAGAAAACAAAACTCGGGACATTAATCCCATAGTACCAAAGAGGTCTGCAGTTCTATTTGGGTCATTTATTGCTATAGTGTGATACGTCGCTATGAACCCTTTTACACTCGAAGCAGGAATTACGGGTTTACCGTTATTATCGGTAAAATGTTTGTACACAACTATGGGTTTGTTATTTTTTAATATCACATCAGTTTCATCGCTACAAACCGCAACAGGACTTAGAGTTCTAAATTTTGCCTCCACAACAAAGATATTATCTAAGAACCTTTGAGTAAAGTTCTTAACGCCTATTCTATAAGGTTGTTTGACATTTATCCAGGTGTAAGCCAATTGCTTAACACCTCTTCTCCTATTTTCTGAAACTCGTTTTGATCAAGAAAGACGTTGTGCAATCCTAACACGCTTTGTTGCTTTTGTTTGATAGAGATTTCATACTGGTACGTTTTTCCGTCGACTTTTTCTAACAGTTTTAGTTTATCTCTCTGAGAGTCTACCTCTAACGAAATCTGAGAAGTTTGATTTCTGATCGAACCTAGTCTTGTCAAAAAGTTCACCTTTTGAGGAAGTTGAACCTTTGGTTCTGTATATTTAACCTCAATAGAACCATACCCCCTGCTTTTAAACCCGCCTATTCTCACTATGTCGTCATTAAAAAGAATGCACATAACATTTAGTATACCAGAAAATATCGTTAAAGGAAAGTTTCTAGTTATAATTCTTCCTTCAAATATCACACCTTCAGGAACATACTCGACTTCAAAAAGGTTTGACACACCTCCAGTTACAGGGTTAATTCTAATGTGGTATCGTTCAAAAGTTTTGACCTTACCACTCGGCACTAAATCACAAAAAACAATTGGTGAAGCGATAGAGAACCTTTCGTTTTTCGAAGGTTGAGAAACTTCGCCTCCGAAAATTAAAGTTAGGTTTTCCTCGGCTACTCTTAGCAATCTTACCAGGCTACTCCTGAAAACTCCTTTTAATGAAGAAGCGGGAATTATTGGTTCACCATTACCTCCCCTTATAACTGGCAAGTCTGGTTCATCAATCATCAACCCTTTTCCTGCACCAATGCGTAGTGGCGACTTTGTAGTTACACTCACCCTTACATCACAGGTTACGTAAAGCGTTTTATAGAAAACTTCAGACAACTTGGTTGACTCAGTCAACTCTAACACTCCCCTTTGATAATCTGTAAAGGTGTGCACTCTTTCTTTTCCACTATTTTTAATTTGACCAAACCATAGCCTCTACTCTTCCATCCACCCATAAAGATGCTGTTATTTTCCAAGATTTTTAACAGCATTTCGAATGCGTTGTGTAATACCGTAGGTTCAGTTCCTACGTCTATACAGTTAAATATTATCATACCCTGAAAAATGTTATTTGGTTTAACCGCTTCGACTTGAACTAATCCATGTTTTAATGCGCTCTCTTTGTCCGTGTCTATTCTAACATGAGTTCTTGTTCCTATATCTCTCTTTGTTCCTATAGCATCGGTAAAGATTAGTGGGGAAGCCATAACAGACGAGCCAAAAAGTAGGTCGACAATTCCAATCTTTCCAGTACCATTTAAACTAACCTCGATTTCTTTAATTAAATCATCCGTATTTTTCTTCAAAAGTTCTTCTATGTCTTTTTCGTTTGTTAGAGCTTTGTCAGTCTTAAAATTATCTTTTAACTCATTTGGTCTGAGTGCTGTTACGAGCTGAGTGAAAAGATGTCTTGCAACGCCTTTTACTGTGCTTCCAGGAATATAAGGCACGCCGTCGGGATATTTTTGTTGCGGTATATCCGCAATTTCTATTTCCGCTCCTTTTTCTCCCCCGACAACTAAGTATTCAAGGTTTTGTATTTCATACTTTACGAACGTTTTGTGGTTGATCTTTTGAAAGAAAAGCGGTTCTACACTCATTTTGTATCAACCTCCGCAAATTCTTTTTAAGTTGCCTAATCCATCTGAACCAGCTTTTTCTAATTCTTCGTAAATATAGTAGCCCATTACAACTACCTTTAAATAATCGCTTAATGAACTTGTGTCTTTTCTTTTCTGTAATTTCGAGTAGAGCTCTCCAAGTTCATTATTCCATCCTTCGTTCCTAGACACCAAATACGCAATCTGCAACAAAGCGTTCCTTAAATCTTCTGCGTCGTTCACTATCTCAAGAATTTTGCGTAGGTTAGTCTTACTTAGTTGACCCTTGTTTTCTTTTTGTTCTTTAGAAGTTTTTTGTTCTTTAGAATTTTTCCTTCGCCCCTCTAATATCTCGATGAGATCCTTACAAGCTTCTTCTAGGATTTTTGTGCCAAAACCCTTATCACTCGTTAATTGTGATGACTGGATGGTTGACAATTATTTTACCTCCTTTTGCGTTGATTAGGCTATCATGTTCTAAGTCATAAATATCCTTTTCGGCGTTTGCGTATATTAACACAGAACCACTCTTAACTACCCACCTTTTTTTAAAGACGTTATAATCCCATCTTTTAATTTCTTGAAATCCAATTGAGGCGTACACTTCTTTATATTGTTTCAATTTCTTTCTTAGCTCTAAAAGATATGCATAGTCAAGATTCCCATAAACGCTTAAAACATAATATTCGTTCGGGTCTCCTTCCAGTTTTAACGGTGCTCTTTGTACCACTTTTTTTTCTTTGAAATCGACAAGTTTTATTAAGCCATAACCCTTTGACCTGAGTGCACCCACGTATAGCCCTTCTTTTAAAACTCCTGCAAACTCTTCTACAACCAGCTGTTCCCCAACGACTTCAAACGCAAAGTGACAACCAGGAGCTATAGCCTGAACATGAGCGAGAAAGCCCACTTTTTCTCCATTCTCTTCTTTGGTATAGATCGTAAGAGTTTTGTCGTCAAGCGTCAAAACCGTTTGTTGTATTATGTCAGTTCCGCTAACTTTCTCAATCTTGTTATCTTCAATTTTCCAAAAGCGTGGGCCTTTTTTCAGTCTTATATTTTCGTACCCAATTGGTTTTTTACCAGTAGCATATTCAACAACTAGCTTTGTTGCGTCGACAATTTTTTCAGAACCGTTGATATACTTGGTAGAAAGTGTGACCAAACTCGGTGGATTCAATTCGTTAGTCATTTTATCCACAGGAGTGGCATCGGTGACGCTTAATCCTGCTTCTATTTTGTATTTTTCTTTGTTAAACAAATCTGAAGGAATCTTTGTCGAAAGAAACGCTCCAAGAATCGATGAGGCGGGTATGTAATCAGTCGTCTTTAAGTAGTTTCCAGAACCACGGTTTATGACCAATGGAGAAAGGTTCACAACCTCAAACATGTAAATATTTTTGGAGTCTGACATCAAGCTCCACCTCCTTTATAAACCCCAAACCGCGCGAATTACCCCAGCCTATGCTCGAATATTTTAAAGAAGCCATGGATTTTGCCAAAAGCTCCTTTTCATTGTCTTTTAGTGGAACCAAGGCTATCAAATCAAAAGTGATTCTTATCGGCTTTTCCCCTCTTAAGAATTCGTAGGAATACAGCGCGTTTGTTTCAACCGTTCCCAATCGGCTGATTTTTATTCCATACCTTTTATTGAAAACTTTATCCGGCAAGCTTTCAACTCTTCCAAAACTAAATATCAGTTTTCCCGCTTTGGGTTCACCGCCCGAAATAATGTCTCTACCGAAAAGCTCTTCCGCAAGCGCTTTGTCGTATCTTTCGGCCCATCTTCTTACAACCCCCCTTATCGAAGAGCCTGGAATCACAAGCGTGTGTCTATTCTGTACTTCATTCACATCAATTCTCAATGACCTTAAGTCTATTTCGAAGTCTTTTATTAGGGAAAAAGAAGTGGATTCAGTATTTGCGCGAAGCGACTCTACGAACAAATGGTTTACGTATTTTTCCAAAGCTATCACCCCTCAGGCAAATAAAGAAGATAATACAACAAAAACGTGTCAGTTTTTCTTTTCCTGCCTTTTTCAATTAAGTTTAGGATGGCATGAATGTCATAATCGTTTCTAATAGCGTGATAAGAAATCGTAAGCTCATACTCGTTTCGTCCTTTGTTAAGCCGGAAGTATTTTCGACTCTTATTAGCGGTTAACTTTGAGGCTGACAGCTTGTCCATATCATTTTTTAATTCCGCAAGTTCTGAACCGTTAAGAGTAAGCTTGTAATCGTCTTTCGCTTTCTGGACAAAAGAAAAGGTTTTTTCATCGGCAATAGTAAACGTAAAGTGAGGTGCTAAATCTTGCTCTGATTTCTCGTGCTCTTTGGATTCAGATTTTGCGTATTTTTTGGAAACGCCTTCAAGCGCTTTAGCATTTTCTATTGCCAAAAACACCGGGTATTTCACGTCTTTTGTGATATACAAGCCAGCTGATACACCAAGTCTTTTGTACAAAAATCCCTTTCTCAATTTTCTTAAATCTTCATCTCCTCCTCGAGCTTCGTAGGCGAGCATATTTTTTATAGCACTTTCCATGTTTATCAAAAATTCTTTGAGGTGTTTTGCTGGAATTATAATAAGCACGTCATCGCCGCCGATGTAACAAGGCACAAACTTAATCTGTGTTTTTTGTTCTGCTATTTTTTTAAGAGAGTATAACATTGGGAAGTATATCATGTCAGTGAGTGTTGTTACAATAGAAAGATAGTGTGTTATCGTACTAGCTGAAGATTTCATCGTTCCGAAATTGTCACCATCAGCAGTAACATAAGCTATGTATTCCTTTTGTTGAGAAGGCAAACCCCTTTGTCCTGACCATTCATCAAGCGTCTCTGGTATTTCAATTTGCGCTTTCGCTTCGCGTCTCAAATCTTCGACAAGTTTAACCGACCTTAATTCTTTTAAAATTTCAAACTCTCTAGAAACACCTTCTTTTACTACTAGATTTCTAAAGTTTTTGTACCACTCTTTAGCTTTAAAACACGCCTCGCACAGCTCGCTTCCATTAATCCTCTCATTCGTTTTACACTCTAAACACACGTTTTGAATTTTTTTTTCTTGGTGATCTTCTTCAAGAACACTTTTTGCTCGAACACTAGATTCAAAAATCAGTTTAGAAACAAGAGTGCCAAAAGTCCTCATAGAATCTCGCTTTAACACATCGGCTTTTTGACTAGTCCAGTAACTCCAATACTCTTCTGGTCCTAAAAATGCTTCACCAAATTTTATTGGCATTTCGTAATATGTGAACCTTATATAGTTAGCTTCACTGATTTGACTTTTAATTTTTTTAGCGAGCTTATCGCTGTAGCCTACAGGCACGAGCGCTAGTAACGAACCACCTTCTTTAGACAGTATTACTTCTTTTCCGATTTCCTCCTCAATTATTTTGGCGATCTTGTGAATAAACGCATCAATCATTAATGAGTATCCAACCGATACCGCAAGAGACCTACCACGTGTGATATAAGACTGAATCGATGGAACGTCTAAATGTAACAGCGCGAGTAATCTTGTTTCCTTATCCGCTGTAAAATCTCCGCTCTCTAATATTTTCTTTTCGGCCTCTATTAGTGCTTTATTTATCATGTAAACACGTTCAGGATTCTTACTGAGAAAACCCAAAAGAAACTTTTCGACGTCGTCTTGCTCTTCGAAGGTCTCAGTTCCTGAAAGCACTTGTTGTATGAGGTTCAATCTTTGTTTACCCAAATCGTAGCCAGGATTTAAATTCATGAAAAATTCGATTATTCTCTTAAATTTATCGGGTTCATCCTTTGGTATAAATCCTCTTGAGCCAGCACTCGCCTTATCCGCGAAAGCCACTATCCACTCTAAAACATTTCTTGGTTTGTTTTGATAATCTATTCCGTAATGATGTCTTGCTACGATGGAAGAAAGAGCTTGGGTAACATCATCGCCTAGCTCTTGCTTAAGCGACTTGATAAAATCACAGCTACGCTCAACATGACCTTGTGGCGGAGGTTTGCCTATGTCATGAAGAAGAGCGGCAAGTCTCACAAGACCTCTTAAAAACTCACGATCTTGTAGCTTGTCTTGAATATTTTGATATTCTGGTTCATTTATCAAAACTTTGCCGTATTTTTCAAGATAAGAAAGAAGCGCAACCACCGCAAAAGCGGATGTTGTGATAAGATGCTCGCCTAAACTATTTGTGTTGCCCGGAAATCTCGTGTCAGCGGGTGTATAAACAAATACTTCTTTTTCGCTAGGGCTTCCAAATATCTTGCTTTTGTGATATTGTTGCAATTCACTAAAAATTTCTGAAACCAATTCGTCCGCTATGGAATTTAATAGCTCACCGTTTTTGTGTGTCTTGGCCAACCTTTTTATAATTTCTTGTACTCTTTCTTTTATTTTTACATTGACAGTATCGTCAACTTCCCTCCACACAGAGAAGTTTATCGGATCTATTCTATAATATATCATCGATGTAATACCCCTTATCTTATTTATATACTTTATTAATATTTGATAAATGTAAACCCTAAACTTTTGCTTTACATATTAAGATCGCTTCTCATTTTTCCAAGTACTTTTTGATCCACTCTCTCAAAACGTACCCGCTTGGCGTTTCTTTGAGGTATCCCAAATCCCTTAACTCCGTAAGCTCGTAAGGCGAAAGCATCCACTGCTCTGCCACGCTTTTTGGTACTGGTTGCTTAAACTTTTCAAGCTCCTTTAGCAACTCCTCTTCAATTCTGAGCTTGAGTGCGGGTAACACGACCACTCTTTGAAAGCTTTCATGTTTGTAGAGTATCAAGTCCGCGCCCATGAGGCTTCCTATTATCACCATAAACGTGGTTTCCGCTTTGAAGCCCGCAGACGCGTGTATGAAAACCCTCCAGCCCTTTTTGCTGTAATCCGCTATATCCCCACCAACCTTGTCTATTAAGGAAAACAGCGTTTGCTCAAACTCGTCCTCAAACCCCACTTCTGGTTTTTTAAGCCTTGTTTGAGAGGGGTCTTGCACCGTGTAACCTCTTTCCTTTAGATACACGTAAAGCACTTGCGCCGCAAACGAAGAGTTTCCTGTGTACGTAGGGTAAAGTCTTATTTCATCCTCTTTTTTGACATACGCGGGGTCTAGGAGCGTGCTAAGCTCGGCGCTTGCGTCTTTTCCCTTTTCCCTTATAAAAGAGAGAGCAAACTCAAAAACTTCGTCTCCCCTTTTCGCTCTTGAAAGCAACTCTTTTTGCTTTTCGTGCTCTGCGGGGTATTTCCCCCAGCCTTCAAACCCCCAGTCTTTCACTCTTTGCTTGTGGTTCGCTTCAACGTTTGAAAGTAGTGAAGTTCCAACCGCGCTTATGTGCAGTTTTTTCATACCTTGCACACCTCCTTTTTGGCTTTAAGCTTTTTTGCTTTCATCAATAGCTTTAAACTTTTTCTTCTGATTTGTTCATCAAGTGTCACCTCTCTCCATTCCTTGGTTTTCGCGTAGTACACAAAGCCGCGGTCGATGTCCCACCCCAAAACGTCCTCAAGTAGCAACGCGTAAAGGCACAGCTGAACCCTGTGCAAAAAGTAAACCCCTTTTTGTGGCACTGCGCCACTTTTTATTTCGACAGGCGTTCCGTCTTTCAAGACCAAGTCTGGTGCGCCTCTCAAACCAAGATTTCTCGACTCGTAAACCTCTTCAACACTTGCCACCGCTTTTGAGCCCTTGAGATCTTGCTCCACTTTTTCGTGGACGAGCTTTCCGAGTTTTCTTTTTGTCGGGTCGTTTGCAAAGAGTCCCATGCTCTGCGCTACGCACTCTACCACAAAGCCCACGGAAACCGTTGGGCCTTCCAAAACCAATTTGTAGCCTCTTAGCATGCACTTTTTTCTCTTTTTCTCTATTTATCCTCTTTTGGACCAATGGTTCAATCGGATGAACTGCGTTAAAAGGTTGCGGATATAAGACCTCTTAATAGCTTTTGGTGCTCATCGTTTTTGGGATCCATTTTTTGGTTGTTGTGGTAATACGCGACTTTCCCCCCTTCTATGTACACGAATTCCTTCTGAAAACCCGCGTGCGCGACCATTATTCTTTTGTCCATTTGGTTTGATGTGTCTTTATCCCCGTAGAGCTCTCCTAGCGTGCCCTTAAAGTCGCTTTTTAGTCTTTTTTCTATTTCACTGATTTCGTGTTCGATCAATATGGAATAGGGTTTCGCCACCAATTTGTAAAGCTGTGCGAGGTCTTTTACGGAATTAAGCGTGTATCCGTCACACCACTCCGCTATTTCGCTCACTTTTTTTGAAACTTCGTGGGCGAGAATAATTTGGAAAACGCTCAAAGTGTTGATTTTATATTGTGTTTTCGCTGTTTTGTCGCTCCACTCTACGCTTTCAAGCACTCGGTTGACCAAAGTGTTTAACTCGTTTAGGTTGCTGTTTTTCTTAAAATATTCTGAAGCGTACGCGAGTGCCAGTGGATACGGGTAGGCGAGCGTTTTTAACAAGTATTTCGAAGCGCTGTGCATCTTATTTATTTCGTCTTGGTTTGGGTTTAGCCCCCTTAAATCCTCTTGGTTTAGCCGCCTTAAATCCCCGCCCTCCACCGGTTTTTGCTCTTGTAGAAGTGTGTAATACGTCAGGTTTTCCACGACTTCTCTGTGAACCAGGTTCACTTCCTGTTCCGCTACGTTTTCTTTGTAAGGATCCGCATTGTACGCTTCGATAACAACTTTGTCCTGAGACCTCACAAGCATTATTTCGCTTATTAGTTTTGCAACTTTTAGACAAAGCGTTGGAAGAAAGTTCACGCCGTGTGTGAGGTCAACCACAATCCTTGTGAACACATCCTCCCCACACTTTTGATACAGT
>Ga0081529_144545_pt1 | contig 24285 bp, 25 predicted proteins | sample EchGeymetagenome_FD_71012 | JGI IMG/M metagenome (GOLD analysis project Ga0081529, IMG submission 71012) | Ferrous microbial mat and aquatic microbial communities from Echinus Geyser, Yellowstone National Park, USA - transect B T=78-80 C v2... ...
AGATGCTTAGGATAATTTACTGAGTGCTTAAAGAGCACAGGCCATATCAAAGTTAATGGGTCATGACCGCAAGGTTGGGGTTGAGGATGCTTGATGAACTAATTGCGGGCTGACGCGTTAACAGCTGATGCTTTGACACTGGGGATTGCCCCGAATGGGTAAGTGATATATCCCTCATGAAATGGCAGAGATACGCTAGCTCGCTCTATAAGCCATGACTAAAAATGCTAAATGACATCGTTCTAAACAGCATAATAGTTACTATTGAAACGCTAACATACAGAAAAAGCATCGCCGATAAATTAATAAGCAGCTCACATGGATATAAAAGGGAAAAAGTAACAGTTCAGTACGTGAAGTTTTTATTAACGATTGAAGCTTTAATCTCTAACGTATACGTTAAAATATTCAGATAGCTTTTATTTTAAGCACAATAAGACTTCACTAGCTTAAACCATGCTTTATTTTTGGCTTAAATCGCTATTTTTATAGCATAATAAGGTTAATCAGCGCAATTTGATTGCTTGCTTAGCCTTTCTAAAGCTTTTGTACATAGATTGCATTTAAAATCTAGTTTAAAATCTGGTAAGATAGCAAAAGCATCATAAAAATCAACAAAAGTTTTGATCTACTGTAACGGACGGGGCTTTGGGGTTAAAAGATGAACTTCCCCATTAAACCCCATAAAGTTAAACTTCAACGTAATAATTTTCTTCATATAACTTCTGGCACATAATTTTTTAGAACGTTTTTGCGGTCATCCCTGAAAATCTTAACAGCTTCAGGAAGGTTCTGGAGTATATCTTCAGCAGTCATTCCATCTTCACCTTTTCTAGCCGCAACAAGGTCACCAGAAAGCCCGTGAAGAAACACACCGGTTCTCAGAGCATCTCCGGGTTCAAGCCCTAACCCCATCATAGCAGCAACGGTTCCGGTAAGTACATCACCTGATCCAGCAGTTGCCATGCCTGAGTTGCCGCTCATATTTATGAATTCTTTACCGTCAGGATATGCAACTAAGCTGTGAGCTCCTTTAAGCACCACATAAGATTTTAGATTTTCAGCGGCCATTTTGACTGTATCGATTCTTTTTGACTCAACCTCACTTATGCTCATATTCATGATTCTTGCCATTTCACCTGAATGAGGGGTAAGGATTGTCGGCTTCTTTCTTGATTTTAACACTGAGACGTTTGCAGAAAGCGCCGTGAGACCATCTCCGTCAATTATTGCTGGCACATCAACTTCAGCTATAAGATTCCTAATCAGCGACTGTGCTTCATTATCAAGAGATACACCGGGGCCTAGAATGACAAAGTCTATCTCGAGATGTTCTATGAGCTCAAGTATTTTCTTTTTGTTTGAACTTGAAAGAGCGCCGTTTTCGTTTTCTTCCATCGGTAAGTAAACAACTTCGCTGGCCTTTGTTGCTATAAAAGGTATAATTGATTTAGGAGCTGCAAGCATTGAGTATCCTCCTCCGGCCTTAAGAAATGATAGAGATGAAAAATAAGGTGCGCCATAGTAGTTTCTTGCGCCTGCGACTACAAGAAGCCTACCGAAAGTTCCCTTGTGACCCCACGGCAGCCTTGGTGGAAGCTCTGGGGGTTCGTTGATTTCAACCTTTATTTCATCAGAATCGTAAAGTTCTTGCGGGAAAGATATGTGAGAAACGTACAGCTTTCCGCCATAGTTATACCCGGGATACAGGAGGTTTCCGAGCTTTGGAAGTCCAAAGGTCACAGTGCAGCAGGCTTGTACGGCCGAGCCATGGACCTTTCCGTCGTTTCCTCCTATGCCTGAAGGTATGTCGACACTGAAAACTGGTTTTTTTGCAAGATTTGTTTCTTCTATTACAGCCCTGTAGATCCCGGTTATGTTTCCGGAAAGCCCAGTTCCGAAAAGGCCATCAACGACAGCATCGCACCATGATAGTGCTGACCTGAATTCTTCAAGAATTTCATTTTCTCTGATTGTGCCTGAAATCAGGCCTATCTTCAAAGCGATGTCATAGTTTTTTAGGGCAGGACCTGAAAACTTTGCAGGATCGCCCACAACGAATGCCTTTACTCTGCCCCCACCGGAGTTAAGCTTTCTTGCTACTACCAGAGCGTCTCCACCGTTGTTTCCGGTTCCTGCGATTATAACGAACTTTTTGCCGAAGACTCCGAGCTCCTTCTGGATAACGCTGTATACAGCGTTGCCGGCGTTCTCCATAAGCAGCAAATGATCTATGCCGTATTTTTCAACAGCAATGGAATCAAGCCTTTTCATCTCTTCAACTGAGCTTACCTTCATCTTTTTACCACCCTTAAAGCATTAAAATTATTGGCCATAAATGATCAATAGTAAGAAAGTATATTTATAGTTAGTCGATAGTTATAGAATGGCTGCATCAAAGTTAGGACATATACATCATTCAGTTTTATAAAAAGTTTCAAGAAATTACAGCGGGTTGATTATAATATATTCGACGAGGTTAGCCAGCAGTTTACTCTGCGAGCGTATTGTTTAAAAACTGCGATGTATATTATAATGTAAAGTGAAGGACAAGCGCCTTGGGGAATTAATAATAAGTGCTATAAACGATTACGGAGATGAAATGCTGGCTAAGGCTCTATTGTGGCATATGGAAAACAAAAAGAAGATGAACATTGATGAAATATCTGAAAGGCCTGAAGAATTTGTAGCATTCCTCAAGGATGTTTACGGTCCTTTTGAACATTTTATTGAGGAGAGGATAATCGAAAAAATATCGCAGGAGTACGGCATCCCTAAAGAAAACGACCTTGTAACTATTATAAAGAAGCTCTATGAAAATAAAAGTTAGAGCAATGATTGTTTTACTCCATTAAAAGTTGAGCAGAAATAGCATTTAGTGTTGGAAGAGCGGTTAATATTTTCGTAAAAGCTTTAAGATTAACGTTAACTTTACAAGGTATAGCTTAAAAAGTGCATGATTTTTGCACTATAAAAATACATTTTTTACAGTTTAAAAGGGTAAACGTGCGTGACAAAGTTCAAATTTGTGAATATATGTGAAAAATTTGTTTCACTTTTTAATGTTTTTTACAATTTTGTTTCACAAAGACGTTTTAATCTGCATCATCATATTATATAGCATGGATGAATGTGCTGAAAGGCATGTGCTTTCTATCATGAAACACAAAGGTATCAACGACATAACGGAATCAATTTCAAAGTTAACGGGTAATTTTGATATGTCTGAGGAAGATCTTTTAAGCAGCCTGGAAAATGCAGATCTGAATAAAGTCTACGACTTTGAGCCAATCATTGAAGAGATATCAAAGATAGGCAACGTAAAAAGGTGCGCGCGTGTTGTAGGGGAATCTGGCGCACAGTACGTTTTTGATATGCTTGCTGATTTGGACGGGTTCAGGATAGCCGTATACATAAAAATCGGCAGGCCAAGCCTTAAAGAAATAATAAAGTTCCTTACAGCTGTATACGATGCAGGGATAGACGACTGGATATTTATAGCTTTCCCCGTTACCGGAAAGGACTTCTCCTCTTACTCAACAAACATAATAGAAGCTAAGGACTTAAACGACGCAGTAAAAAATTTAAGGGTTGTTCTAGAGGATAAAAGAAAGGGTTATCAGCTGCAGTACTATAATCATAATTCTGGTAACGTTCTTTAACTGTTTTATGTAGCTTCTATCGAGGTTTGGCCTTTTCAGAACTGATACGTTCTTCATAAAAAAGGCAAAAAGAATAAGAGAGAACCCAATGTACAACAGGTTAAAAATTTTGAAAGAAATCAACAGCGCTGTTTCAGCTACCAGCTGAGCAACAAGCAGCACCTTCAGCAACTTTATCGCATTATCTTTTCCGTAAGCCACCGCAAAAGTAATTACCCCTGTTTTCTTATCACCTTCATAGTCAAATATATCTCCAAGATTTATAGAAAAGTCCCCCCAGAGCATCAATATCAACGCCATCAGAATGACTCTGACCGAAAAGCCTGTTATGGATATAGCTGTGAGCGGCGCTATGAAAACGCCAAGGCTGCTGATCCCTATCTTTGACCACCACCTAGACTTTGCTCTTATACTATTTCCTGAATAAGCATATGCTAAAACCGCGGAAACGATCAGAAAAGCTTCAAAAAGAAGGTTTATGAAATAACCAAGAACGAAAGCCAGCACATATGACGCGATTATAAATAACTGCGCAGTCCTTTTGCTGACCTTTCCCGACGCGAGAGGCCTTTTAGGGTTGTTTATTCTGTCTTCTTCAAGGTCGAGCAGGTCGCTTAATGTGTAGTTTGCCAGAGATATCAGATAAACTGACAAAGTTGAAATTATAAAGATAGAAGGTGATATCCTGAAACCTGAAACGGTAAGCAGCGTTGCATCAAAGGCCACCACGTATACAATAACGCTTAACCTGGCTTTAATAAGTGACAGTATTTCAAGCATTTATACCACCTTTAGGCTTTACAATGTTGTAAACCGGATCTTCTTCTCCTTTTTCGAACAACTTTTCAAAAACGCTATCGAGCTTTTCTGCGAGAGTCGGACTTTTGAACCTGAAAGCAACAAGTGGTGAAGAGTCAAAAGGATCTGGTATTTCAATGCCTATTTCTTCTCTGTCAACGATAATAAAGCTGAACTGCACATTGCTAACTTTTATCTGCAGGTTTGGTGAAGAGAGTAAATAATTTAAAGTTTCTACAAGTGTATTATCGAGATTAAGATAAGAAAGGTTGGCGAGCCTGGCAGCTACAGCCTTTCTATCGCTTATGATCTTTACATGAACACCTTTTTTAACCGCTTCTTTAAGGTACTTAAGGATCACCGGATCGCTGTACTTTGTGGCTATCTTTATGATCCTTTTTGCGTTAACTAACAAAGACAGGTCCGAAGACAGCGATTTCCAGTCAGTATAGACCCTTATTGGTTCAAAGTTAGATAGCCCCACCATCTCTTCTAGGTCCTTCAGGAGTGTATAAGAAAGTTCGTCTCCGTTATCCCTGTTGAGCAGCTCCGTTATGCCTTTTATCTCGTTTTCCTTTGAAAACCACTGAAGCAGTTTGTCCTGTACGCTGTAAAGAAAATAACCGAAGGGACTCAGGTAGTACTTTCCATCTTTTTTTACAGCTATACCGCTATCCTTAAGCTCCCTGAGCGCATAGTAAAACGTTCTCCTTTCAAGGCCTAAAGACTTTAACGAGCTTTCACTTGCGTCTATACCATTATAGAGCGCTTTGAAAAGCTTATAGTTGCTTCTTTTTGAGAGCACCTTCTGTACTATATAAATTTTGTCTTCTTCCATATATAGCAAATAACATTACGCACTTTTATTTTTTACTGATTATGTTATGTATTACCGTTTATTTAATAAAAAACGCAGGAAAATCCGCATCAATCTACTAAAAAAATTAAAGCAGCGTTTGAATTTAATCAGTAAAGCTAAAAAGCTGCTAACGCTATTAGCTAGCATGTTGCAGGAGGTTTACGTCTTTATAGAGATCCCAAAAGGGAGCAACATAAAGATAGAGTACGATGACAAGCTTAAGGGCCTTAGGGTGGACAGGATACTGTACACAGCTACGGTCTATCCATTTAACTACGGTTTTATTCCTGGCACAATAGGTGAAGACAAAGATCCATTGGACTGCATTGTTATAACATATGATCCTCTGCCTCATGGGGTTTACATAAAAGCAATCCCGATTGGCATGCTGGTAACTGAGGACGAACACGGCATCGATAAAAAAATCATAGCCGTGCCCCATCCTTCTATAGACCCGAAGTTCAGCAACGTCAAGAGCCTTGAAGACCTGCCTCCGGGAATTAAGGAAGAAATAAAGCACTTCTTTGAGCATTATAAGGAGCTTGAAAGCGGCAAGTGGGTAAAGGTGCAGGGTTATGAGCAGGCTGAAGAAGCAATAAAAACTATAGAAGAGGCGTTCAGGAGAGCCAGCAGTCACTGAAAACCTTTTAAAAAACTGTAAAAGTTAAAAAGCAACGGTTAAATCAGCATAAACTATATTATGGATGCGTTATAAAGCACGCTTCCTGTGCTGACAGTTCTGTGCGGTGCTACCTTTGTTCCGACAAGCTCAGAGCCCTCGCCTATTATCGCGTCGTCAGCTATTACTGAACCCTCTATCCGTGTAGGCCTTTCTCTTGTTGACCTTACTTCAACATGCCTTCCTATTATAGAGCTTTTAATAACTGCGCAGTCTCCGATCGTTGACCTGTCCATCACAGCGCTTTCCTCTATTTCAACGTTCTCGCCTATCACTGTAAAGTTATCGATGTTTGAATAGGCTATCTTGGTCCCTTTCCCTATAGACGCATGTCTGCCGATAAGGACTTCCCCATCAAATTTTAGTTCTCCCTTTCCGTAAAGGTTTTTTATAATGTTCCTCCTCTTCCTTGAATCTACGCTTGTTCCCTGAACGTAAACTCTGCTACTGCTGTCCATTTTGATAGCTTTGAGCCCACCCGCTCCAAGATTTTTCATAAGCGTTTTCATTGTTTCAAGGTACCTTTCAGGTGTGCCGACATCAAACCAGAGGGCTCTGCTTATGTACCCCGCAACCCTGTACCCTGAGGTTAACAGGTAAGGTATAACGTTTTTGCCAAAGTCCATCCTGCCTTCCCTTATCATGGGTTCAAATTCGCTGCTCTGAAAGAGCTTCCTTATTCTTGGAGATATCACGTATATGCCGGTATTTGCAAGGTTAGAAGGCGCTTCTTCCCTCTTTGGCTTTTCTACAAACCTTTTGATGTAACCTTTGCTGTCTAAAACCGCAACGCCAAATTCTTCAACATTTTTAACTTCCTTAAGCACAATGGTCATGAAAGCCCTCTGCTTTTTATGGTATTCGAGGACGCTGTTCAGGTTTAAGGAGAAAATGTTGTCCCCCTGCACAACAAAAAAGTTCTCCTTGATATTATAGTAATCAAGGCAGACCCTCACAGCATCAGCGTTGCCTGAACTGTCATACCTTGGCATGTACTTAAAATGAACCCTCGGTTTTATTCCATACCTTGCTGAAAAACCTATTCCTTCCTTGTAATAGTCGAACAGCGATCTGTAGTTTACATATCCTCTTACGCCAAATATTATTTCTCTGATGCCCTGCCTCGCTAGCTCGACCAGCGTGTGTTCTATCAGAGGCCTGTTAAGCAGTCTTACTGTTGCTTTTGAGTTTTCGAGAGTTAGCGGCCTCAGCCTAACGGCTTCCCCTCCCACCGGGATTATGGCCTTAACTCTGGAGAGACCGCCGGCCATTATATCTGTTTATATGCAACCGCGGTATATAAAGGATTGTACATGCAGAATTTAATGCTTGGTTTCGAGGTTCATCAGCCGTTCAGGATTAGGAGAGATTACTTCTGGCAACCAAGGTTAAGGGGCAGGCTTGAAGAAAGGTTCTTCGATGTCGAGCTCAACAAGCAGATATTCGAAAGGGCAAAAAACAAGTGTTACATGCCTGCCACAAAAATACTCATTGAAGAAATCGAAAAGGCGGAGAAAGATGGGCGGGACGTTTCATTTTTTTTCAGCGTTTCAGGAACCTTTCTTGAGCAGGCAGAAATGTGGGGAAAAGATGTGCTTGAGCTTTTCAGCGTTCTTGCCTCGACGAAAAAGGTCGAGTTCCTTGCGCAGACGTACTACCATTCTGTAACCTCGATGTGGGAAGACCTTTATGAGTGGAGGGAACAGGTCAAGGCTCACAGCGAAGCCATAAAAAGCCACTTTGGGCAGGATCCAGTTACGTTCGAAAACACGGAGCTTCTTATGAACCGAAGGATAGCCAAAGAGGTTGAAAAGCTAGGGTTTAAGGCAGCGATAACAGAAGGAAGGGAAGATATCTCAGGTGAAAATCCGAACAGGATCTTCAGACTTAAGGGAGGCAACCTCAAGATATTTCTCAGGAATTACAGACTCAGCGATGATATAGCTTTCAGGTTTTCCGACAGGGGATGGGACCAGTACCCTCTTACTGCTGAAAAGTTTGCTGATTGGGTTGCAAAGGCCCAAGGGAAAGTAGGACTTATCTTTATAGACTATGAAACCTTCGGGGAACACAACTGGCCTGAAAGCGGCATACACGATTTCCTGAGATGGCTTCCGAGGGAGCTCGGTAAAAGAGGGGTCAAGCTTGTAATGCCTCAAGAAATGATAAAAGAAAATGGTGAAGAGCTGGACTTCAGCTCAACAATCTCATGGGCCGACATAAGAAAGGATGAAAGTAGCTGGCTAGGCAACATAATGCAGTGGGCTTACGACGATTCTGTAAGAAGGGGTGAAATGCTTGCAAAAAAGTTCAAAGGTGAATGGTTAAAAGCATGGAGGTACTTTACGGCGAGCGACAGCTACTACTACCTTTTTATAGGAGAGAATTCGCCGATGGTTGTACACAGCTATTTTAACAGCTTCAACTCCCCCATAGACGCTTTCATAAACGAGTTCTATGCCCTAAGCCAGTTCAACTTTGAAATGCTCAGAAAAGCGAAGATAAACAGAGAGCCTTTTATATTTATGAAAGGCGGTAAGAGGGGCCCAATAGCGTGGAACAGTAAAATGTTCGAAGAAATAGTTAAGAGGAACCCCCAGTTCATCGAAATGAAGAAGTACATGAGGGAATGGCTGAGATGAAAAAGGTCGAATCTTTCTGGATTGACGACAGCGTGAGAAGGGTATGGTTTTTTACAGCAGAGTTCAGCGGGGTTGCAAGTCTCGGGGGTCTGGGCAACGCTGTAGGAGGCGTAGCAAGAGAGCTTGTAAAGAGAGGTATAGAAGTAGACGTTTTCATGCCGAGTCATGGAAGACACATGAGCGATTATTACAGGTCCACTCTTGGGCTCATGGACACCGGGATCAAAGCAGAGGGAGACAGAATAGGTCTGGACGGCAGAAAATACCACTACAGGGTTGGCGTTGAGGCAGGGAAGATTGACGGGATAAAATTATTCCTTGTAAAAGGGCTGGATCACGAAACAGGTAAGGTTCTTGATTCATGGGACATTTACAGTTATATAGAAGAAAAGAGTTCGCTTCTTGCCAGATCGGTAGAAGCCATAGTGCCCTGGTCCATTAGCTCCGGAATACCTTCGATCATTCATTCGCACGACTGGCACAGCGTTCTTGCCGGCGTCAGGGCCAGGCAGCTTTTTGAGGATAGACGGATAATGGTTCCGTTTGTATTTACTGTACACCTTCTCACAAAGGTCTCTTTTCCATGGCACTATGCTTCCCGGGACTGGTCAGGAATACCGGACTGTCCCCACTATATATGGAAGGTATACAGGCATGAAATAACAGGCTACCGTGAAGTCTGGGATGAGCTTTCAAAAGGAAGCGTTGAAAGGTTTGGAGCTTATGAATCGGACGTTCTGGCATCTGTAAGCAGAAGTTATCTTAAATACGACGTCCTAAGCCACGTTGGTAGCTGGGTTGAAGGCAAGAGCTGCGTGTCGTACAACGGCACGGACTGGAGCGTAAGCGAGGTTGCTGAATTTGCTAGAAGGGAATTTGGTACAGAAGACAGAAAGGAACTTAGAAAGAAGCTCCTTTCTTTTCTCCATGCCATCAGAGCCGTGCCAGATGACTATCAGACAGGAAAAATACTGTGGGAAAACAGGCACAGGATAGGGCTTAGAGATGGGTGGAGTTATGATGATCTGGGCTATGGTCCCCTTGTTTTATCGACAGGCAGACTTTCAAGGCAGAAAGGCGTTGACCTGCTTGTAAGGTCTTTTAAAGAATCCCTTAAAGATGTTCCTGATGCAAGGCTTATTTACCTTGGAATACCTGGAGGAGAATATGACCTTCTTTATCAGCTAGTTGATGAGTTCTCGGGAATAAAGGACAACGCAAGGCTAATAATAAGCACGCAGTTAGACAGAAACGTGTACAAAGCTTTCTATTATGCTTCTTCTGTATTTGCTGCATCATCCAGATGGGAGCCTTTTGGTCTAACAGCTGTAGAGTCTATGGCTGTTGGGACCCCTGTTGTGGCATACGCTGTTGGGGGTTTAAGGGAGACCATAATGGACATAAGAGAAAACCCTCAGGAAGGTACAGGGTTTATTGTTGAGCCGGAGAACGTTAAACAGTTTTCTGAAGCGCTTACAACGTCTATGATGCTTTCACGCGCAGCCGAAGAAAAGAATCATGATTTGCTCTACATGGCGCCAATGTTGAAGACAGATGAAACTGCTTTATGGGAAAAAGTAAGGCTTAACTCGATAAAAATGGTTGATAAAAACTTCAGGTGGAGCTCAACTGCAAGTTCACTTCTTGAGTGTTATTCAAGGGCAATTCAGATGGCTTATTACAGATCACAGGCATGCTTCTGACGCCAAGATTTTTAACCTTAACGGGGTTAAGGGGGCGGAATTCCCCTTATGTGAGCTGTAAATATCCTCTTATAGAAATGTTTAAGCCTTCTGCGCATTATCTTTGCAGACATACATTAAGTTGAGAGTCTCGCAGACCTCTATCTGGGGAATCCGCGATGCCTTGAATAAGGCTAGCACTTCAATCGTGTGAAATCAGCAATAAGGGGCTCTGTCTGTGGAACGCAGGCCTGGGGTACGAGCTGATAAGGCTCCTTATTGAGCTCGCGAGGTCTGAAGGATTCCAGGCTTATAAAGCTCAAAGTCTACGCGAGAAATGCCCTTGCGGTACACCTTTACAGGAAGTTGGAGCTCGTTCAGACTGGAATTATACCTAAAATGGGCCTTTTTGAAGATGGTTATGAAAACGCTCTTATAATGTGCCTAGAACTTTAAAAATTAAGCATATTACTGAGCTTAAGGCGTGAGGAGTCTGTCAAACGCGTGTTCGACCCCCTGTTTAAAGTGGTTTTCTATCCAATTCTTTGTAGGTAAGTAAATTGCGCTCATACTGACATCATACACGCAAACCATTTTCTTCTCGCCTTCATCTATCCAGACCTTTATAGACCCCTTTACAGGACCTTTATAGTTTTTAAAACTGAGAACCTTCATTTTTTCATCAACCTCTATTATGCTTTCTCCTAGATTCCCGTTGCCAAATGAAGGAAAGGCGTACCTGATCTGAACCTTATACACATTTCCGTTTCTCTCCAGAACCTTGACTTCTCTGTGGCCGTGCCAGAATTCAGGTATAGACTCTATATCGCTGAGCTTTTTCCAGAGCTCATCTACATCATAACCTGTTATGTTTCTTTCTATTTTAAAGCGCACGTTCACGTTTAGAATTTATCAACCATGGTAAAAAGTTTTGATTCTCTTTTTATCAATCATTTATAAATAACCTGATTTTAGATTGTTTATCTAGTTTTCAACTGACCTCCTCACTGCCCTGAAGGGCGATGGTTCCGAGGTCTAGAGGGTTACACCCCTTTAACGGGGGCTATTGAGCTGTATAAAAAAGAGCGAACATAAACCTTTATTATCGGTTCTGGCTTAATTACTTTATCTCTGCCGCAAGCGGCGAAGCTTTTAGTGTTTGTAAGATACAATGTAAGAAATGAACATCAGAGCTATGAACCAGTAAGATGTTTTAAAGAAAACTTTGTACTTGGGTTTTGCCTTATACTGCGAAACTAGGGTTATGCCTAGAAAAGTTGCAAGCTCTACAGATCAGAGCTTTGAATTTAACCCTGATATAATATCGGGTAACTCTTCAAGGCTCTTAAGAATGTAATCGGGCTTTATTTTTTCGTAGATGCTAAAGCTGTCCCTCAGTACCAGAGCTGTAAGAGATCCTGCTTTCTTACCAGCTATTACGTCATACTCTCTGTCACCCACGGCTAGGCAATTTTCTGGTTTAACTTGCATAAGCTCCATGGCTTTAAGAAAGACATGCGGCTCCGGTTTAGGTTTTTTCACTTCATCTACTGTTACCCAGCAGCAAAGATAGCTGTCAAGCCAGAGACCCTTTATAACAGAATCTACAAGATCTTTCCCTAAACTCGTTGCTACAGCGCTCTTTACTCCTAGCTCTTTTAAAGCTTTTAGAGCGTACAGCGCATCAGGAAATATCCTGAAACTGCTTATGCTTTCTATTACGTACTTTTTTCTAGCCTCTTTTATTTTTTCAAGTAAAACTCTGTCAGGATTATGAATAAATTTTGAAACTATATCGTAAAACGAAAGCCCTAAATATTTTTTTATTTCATCCGGTTCTGCTCTGTATCCAAATTCCCCAATGGCCTTTGAAAGGGCTGCAGAAAGAGCATCAGCGTTATCTATGAGTGTTCCGTCCAAGTCAAACGCAACTCCGGCTATCATACAGCTGTATGATATTTGAAAAATTTAAATCGTGCTCAAGCTTCAGAAAAAAGGTTAAAAATGAAATAAAAATCGATTTAAACCTCTGAACTATTAAAACGCATAAATTAAAAACCTGTATAAGCATTATTCAAGCTTAACTTTATAAACGAGTTCTCCGTCACGGAATATGTAAAGCGCCCTTAGTTGCATTGGGACCCATTCTTCATCTGTAAGCTTTTCTGTTGATATTACAGATGCCTTCAACTTTTCCCTTTTTTCATCTTTCATATTCTCTTTTAAACTTACCGGGTTAAGCAGGTAATGAAGCGTTCTTTCCCCGTTCATATAAGCCAGAAGGTATTCCCCATCGCTTAACAGAAAGTTAAACTTTCCCAGACCGCCTATGTCTTCTGCGTATTTCCATATTTCCTCTGCCAGCTCTTTTAGACCACCTTTCTGACTTGCTGATAAACTTTCAAGAATATAACAGAATGCGTGTTCAGAATCAGTTTCGCCAGCCGGAAAAAACGTTTTAAGTTTATACTTTGCATCTTTTTTAAGCTGTGGAACGTCTCCGTTATGAGCGAAAACAAGATCTTTACCCTGCAGCCTCCTCACAAAAGGATGAGTGTTAACATAGCTCAAATTACTGCCTCTTGACTTTTTGCGTATATGCGCTATTATAAGTTTACTCTCTACTCTTTCTGCAAAAAATTCAGCTAACTTGCTTTTGTAAGCCGGCACAGGCTCCTTAACCATGCCAGCAAGCTTTTCATCAGAATACCAGGCAACGCCCCAGCCATCAGGATGTATTTTTGACTTACTGAAGAACTCTTTAAGCAAATATTCAGCTTTAACGCTTTTGTTCGATGAAATTCCAAACAGTTCGCACATTTTGAGCTACCGTATATCAATGCGTGTTTTTGCTAATAAATTTGTATTATTATTTTACAAATTACCTGTAACCTTTTAACGCTTTCATCAATCATTAACGTTTATAGCTTCGCGTTCGTATTAACTATTATGAGAAGGGTTGGCATAATAGGCGGTTCTTATACGAAGTTCGGCGAAAGGTTCGACGTCAGCATGCAGGAGCTTGCGTGGGAAGCTTTTAAAGATGCTATAAATGAAGCTAACGTTGAACCAGCGCAGATAGAATACTCTGTTGTGTCAAACATGGGTGGCTGGAGCAGTGAGTCTCTTCCTGCTGTAATAGTTTCAGAAGCTCTTGGAATAAACCCACGGGGTTCCGTAAGGGTTGAGGCTGCGTGCGCATCAGGCAGCTCAGCAGTCAAGCTTGCACATGACGTTGTTGCATCAGGTCAGGCTGAGGTTGTACTTGCCATAGGGATCGAAAAGATGAGGGAGTCTCCCAGCAGAACTGTTGTAGAATACATAGGCAGAGCTGGTAACTTTATGTGGGAATTTGAGAACTTTGGTTTAACGTTTCCTGGCTATTATGCACTTTACGCTACAGCTTACATGTCAAAGTTTGGAGCAAAAGAAGAGGACCTGTGTGAAGTAGCTGTCAAAAACCACTATTATGCTTCATTTAACGAGAAAGCGCAGTACAGAAATAAAATATCAGTCGAAAAATGCATGTCTTCCCCATACGTTGCATGGCCTCTTAAGCTTTATGACTGCAGCCCCATAACGGATGGCGCAAGCGCTGTGATACTTGCAAGTGAGGATTTCATAAAAAGTCATGGCCAAGAAGCTGTCTGGATAAGCGGAACAGGGTACGCAACAGGCACCGCAAACCTTAGCAAAAGAGATGATTTTACAGGACTAGACGCTGCCAGAAAAGCCGCACAGCAGGCTTATGCAAAAGCTGGTATTGATCCTGAAAGGCCGGCTTCTCAGCTAGACCTTGCGGAAGTGCATGACTGCTTTACAATTGCCGAAATAATGGCTTACGAGGATCTGGGTTTCGCAAAAAAAGGTGAAGGCGTAAAGCTGATCAAGGAAAAGCAGACATATAAAGGAGGCGTTATTCCAGTTAATCTCGATGGAGGTCTCAAAGCAAAAGGTCATCCAATAGGTGCCACAGGGGAGTCGATGATAGTCGAGCTTTATCATCAGCTTTTGGGAAAGGTAAAGGGAGAAAGGCAGGCAGAAATAAGGAACGGTAAAGCCCTCGCCCACAACGTTGGGGGGACAGGACATTACGCGTACGTTACGATCCTTTCGCTAGATAGGGTGAACGTTCATGAGTGATGAAACTGAAAAGCTAAAAGAAGCAGCAGAGGAAGCCAAAAAGAAGCTTGGTTCCCCATTAATTACAGATCAAAAGACATCCAGCTCTTTATGGTTTGACCAGAGGGAGCTCAACGTAAGGTATATGATAAGCGTTGAAAGAATAAAAAAGTTTTATGACGGACTTTTAGAAGGAAAAGTATTTGCAACCAGATGCACAAAATGTGGCGAAGTTTACTTTCCTCCACAGAGCTACTGCAGCAGTTGCAGATCTGATTCAATGGAATGGTTAGAGCTTGCCAGTACAGGCGAACTTATTACCTATACTGTGATAAATGTAAAACCGCAGAGCTTTTCACATTATCCAGATTACGCCGTTGGAATCGCCAAGATGCCTCAGGGCGTTAACGTGCTGGCCTGGATTGACGGCGACATTAAAAGTTTAAAGGCAGGTATGAAAGTAAAGCTAGAAGTAAAAAAGAGAGAGCCTGAAGATTATCTTACGTACTGGATAAAACCAGAATAATACTACAGAAGCATGTGTATGCGGGAAGGGAGATATTACCCTTCCCCATAAGGTTAAAACACCATATGTTAACTTCGCTAATTATGGCTTCTTCAGAAAGTTCAATGTTGTCGTAAGCGATCCTTTAGCTGTTTCGCCTCTCTTAATTCCCATCAACCCGTACACGGTCTCAACTTTAAGCCCAAGATTTTTCATCTTTTTACCAGAGACCCAGTCGGTAACAGTAGATCAAAACTTTTGTTGATTTTTATGGTGCTTTTGCTATCTTACCAGATTTTAAATGCGATCTTTGTTCAAAAACTTTAGGCAAGGCTAAACAAGCCATCAAATTGCGCGGATTAACCTTATTATGCTATAAAAATAGCGCTTTAAGCCAAAAATGATGCATGGTTTAAGCTAGTGAAGTTATCTGATTATGTTTAAAATAAAAGCTATCTGAATATTTTAACGTATACGTTAGAGATTAAAGCTTCAATCATTAATAAAAACTTACTTAACTGTTATCTTTTCCCTTTTATAGTTAATAAAAACCCATATGTTGTATAAAAGAACTGCAAGGTAGAAGTAAAGCTTCCTTAATCTGTAAAGCTTTGACGTTTACGGCGGAGATGTAATGATTAAAATGAGTGACGGGCGATCATAATAACCCATTGTATTTTATAATAAACAAAATCAATATATTAAAAATTAACAATAAATATTTATTTATGCAAAAAATAATTATTTATGGCAAAAAAGATATTAAGACGGATCCAGAAGATAGGAAATTCTTCCTACGCTATAGTTCTTCCAAAAAACTGGATCAAAGATCTGAAGTTAGAAAAGTCAGACCATTTGGCTGTTGAACTCGAGGGCTCAAAGCTGTCCATTTATCCATCACATAAAGTTTCTGAAAAAGAAGAACTTGAGTATACAATAAAAGTTTCAGAAGACGAGAAGGTATCCCTGATTATTCGCATGTTCATTTCAGCTTATCTTCTTGGTGCCAGATCAATAAAGGTTGAAGCTAAAGAAAAAAAGCTTCCAGCCACACTGAAAGATGAGCTGAAAAAGTATGCAAGGGACATCATGATAGGAATTGAAGTTGTTGAAGAATCCTTGGAGAAAATAACTTTCCAGGAGCTTGTTTCATGGCCATCAATGAACCTGTTTGGGCTGATAAGAAGAATGCATAGCATAGCCCTGAACATGGTTAAGGATTCGTATTCTGCTTTGATAAATGACGACGACGATATAAGAGAATCAGTCGTAAGTTCAGACACAGAAGTTGATAAATTTTATTTCTATGGCATTAGAGTACTTAATGAGGTTGTATACAACAGAGATATGCTTCAAAGTTTTGGATTAACCAGAGATGTTCATATATTGATATCTAAAAGTTTGCTGAAAAATATAGAGAGGATAGCCGATCATGCTGTAAGCATAGCATCCATCAGAGGTTTTAGCATTTCGGAAAGCGACAGAAGAAAACTTCAAGCTCTTTACGAAAAAGTTTTGAGCTTTTTTGAAAAGTCTTATGAAGCCCTTGTTTCTCAGGACAAATTTAAAGCTAACGAGATAATAGATTATGTACAGGAAATCAGAAAAGAGATGGAAAATTATTCTTCAATTCTTCAAAATGTCATTGAACACTTTGAGAGAATAGCGGAGTATACTTCAGACATAGCGGAAAACATAATCGATTATTCTGTAAGCAACGAAGTATTAAAATACTAAAAATATTTTCTGGTAGTTTACGCCAATACCTTCGTTTCATTAGAGATTATTTCAAGAGGTACTCCTTTGGGTTCTTCAAGATAGGTGGTAATAACTGCACCTGCAAGGCTCAACAACCCAAGGCCCAGAAATATTAAGGGAAGCCCGTAAGTTATTCTCAAGACGGGCATGTAAAGCGTAGAAATTGCGGCTCCAAGCTTGCCAGCTGCTGCTGAAATTCCGTGTCCGGTTGACCTTTTGTTTGTAGGATAGATTTCTGAAGGTATTACAAAAGTTGTTGTGTTAGGCCCCAAGTCTATTGCGTAGAAACTCATTGCAAAAAGAGAGAAAGCTATTAGAGGATCTGAAAGTTTCTGAAGCGTAAAGCTCGTTAAAAAGTATATAACTGCCATAAAAACGAATCCTGCGATCTGAAGCACCTTTCTGCCTACTCTATCTATAAGCGCAACAGCCGAAAAATAACCCACCAATCCGACTATGTAAGGCAGACCGCTCATCAGTATGGCTTTGCTAAGAGTTCCTTCCACAAGCTTAGGCACAATAGTGCTCGTTATAAATGAAGAATAAACGCCAGTTCCATAAAGAGCTATGTCCACGATGAACCAAGTAGATGTTGTTATCAAAAGGGGTTTCCAGTAATTTTTTATGAATCTTAAAAAACTGGACGTTTTTTTCTGAGCTATATCGATGCCTTTCTGGGATATCTCATAGTTTGATTGTATTCCAAAGTACTCAGCTGCTTTTTTAAGTTCATTGAGATCTTTTTTTACATGGTATGAATATCTAGGAGTCTCTGGCATCTTTCTTCTAAAGTATATTACTGCCAGAGCAGGTATTGCGGCTACTCCTAGAACTGTTCTCCATGCTATTGAAGGAGGAACAAAAAGTGCTGAAAGTATTCCAACAAGCACTGCTGCTATGCTTCCTAACCCTTGGTTTGAAAATACCAGAGCAACCATTTTTCCTCTGTCCTTAGCATTTCCGTATTCTGATGCTATGACTGATGATACTGGATAGTCGCCTCCTATACCAACTCCAAGCAAGGCTCTGCTAGCGATCAACCAGTATATGTTTGGTGAAAAAGCTGAAAGTATAGCGCCTAGGGCCAGCAGTGTGGCCTCAAGCCCTAAAATTTTTTTTCTGCCTAATTTGTCAGATATTATCCCGAAAAGCAGCTGACCAACTATTGCAAATAATATGGCTGAAGTTGCAAGATACGCAGAGAGCGGAAGAGATAGAATTTTTAAGTTAAGAGGAAATGAAGGTTCAGCATAAACACTAAGAATGTAAAGCACTATTGTTATGCTGAAAAGATCATAGGCATCTGTGAAGAATCCCATACCTGCTATAAGAGAAACTTTAATGTGTTTTAAAGAAAGTTTTAGTGAATCGAAATTGTTCAACGGATTTATGCTCATTTTTTTTGTTTTAATTTAAGTGAAATTTAAATTTAATCTATTTATAAAATAAAATATATATATAATCTAAAAAATAATTATTTTTTTACAGAACTGCATATCCTTGATTCAGATTCAACTTTATCGCTGATAAGTGTTTAACTTTTTGGGGTTAAGGGGCGAAAGTCCCCTTCCGTGACAGTAGATCAAAACTTTTGTTGATTTTTATGGTGCTTTTGCTATTATACCAGATTTTAAACAAGATTTTAAATGCCATCTTTGCCCAAAGACTTTAGAAAGGCTAAACGTGCTATCAAATTGCGCTGATTAACCTAAATCATCCTTATTATGCTATAAAAATAGCGCTTTAAGCCAAAAATGACGCATGGTTTAAGCTAATAAAGTTATCTCATTGTGTTTAAAATAAAAGCTATCTGAAGATTGTAACGTATAAGTTAGAGATTAAAGCTTCAATCATTAATAAAAACTTAACATACTGAACCGTTACCTTTTCCCTTTTATAATTCATAAAAACCCATATGTTGTATAAAAGAACTGCAACTGGTTATCATCCTGTAAGAAGTCTCTATAGCCCACCTCTTTCTGAACATCCTTCTTATAGCTTTAGGCTTAATGTCTGTGTTCGTTGCGAAAACTAAAAGCTCATTTTTGCATTTAACAGCTACAATCCTAAATGTTGCCTGTTCATTTTGCTTTTTCCTCTTGCTGTTCGTTTTGTAAATTAAGTCATCCCCATCTTTGAACTTCCCTACTGCCCTCATTATGAAATTTATTCCTTTTGCTTTAAGGTAATTTATTATATCAACTGTGTAGTATCCTGAATCTAAAAGCAAAAATTTAACCTTTATGCCAAGCTCAAACACCTTGGATAAAAGCCTTCTTACGTGTTCAACCTTGCTTTCGTTATTTACAGGCGTAACAGCAACTGTTAACTTTTCATCTCCCATAACGACAGCTGCCGTTGCGAACTGATTATGATTAGTCCCTTTTACTCCTTCAGCTTTAGCTGTAGAACATTATGTCGTGCCAGTCCATGGCAACGATTATAGGCTTTCTGAACGCCCCATTTCCCTCATCTTCTTTATTATTTCTTCATTGTACTTTAGAACGTGCTATGCTGCTCTTTTAGGTTGCTCCTTACAGTCTGTCCGCATACATCAATTGATGAAGCAGTACCCTCAACATAAGAGTTCGTTATTGAAGAAAGAACTATTACTTTATTGATTCTCTATCTCGAGCCTTTATATTCATAGCCTTGTCGATAGATTCATAAATGCATAATAAGTACTTGTTACCATTATTAGATCGCAGGATGCTGTTTATTGCCATAACGTTAAACAGCCATCCTGCACTAAAAAAGTTTTGATCTACTGTTCAGGGCGGTGAGGAGTTCAGAGTGAAATTTTTTAATAAGTTAAAAGAAATAAATCCGAAGGCGTTTGTTGAAGAAAGAAAAGGCGGGCATACTGCTGGGGGAAGAAAGAAGCGTTGATGATGAATTAAAAATCGTAAAGCTTGCTGAAAGCCTCGGCTACGATTCCGTGTGGTTCGGGGAGCACGCGGGGATCAGGGATGCGCTTGTGCTGATGGGCATGGCGCTGATGATTACAGAAAGGCTCAAAATCGGAAGCTGCGCCATAAATGCGTATACAAGGAACGTGGGAACTGTAGCGGCTGCGCTCAACACGATGAGCTCCCTTGCTCCGGGCAGGGTAATGCTAGGAGTAGCCAGCGGAGAAGAGATCCTTTCAAACTTTGGCGTAAAGAAGGTATCACCTCTTAATGAAATGAGAGAGTTCATAACATCGCTCAGGCTCCTTATGAGCGGTGGGCGCGTTAATTTTAACGGGGCATTCATAACTCTCAAAAACGCCAGGACTGAAAGAAAGCTGAACGTGCCGATTTACCTTGCCGCAACAGGAAAAAAGATGCTATCGCTCGGGGCTGAAATAGCAGACGGAGTGATCCTGAACTTTCTGACAGATCTGAACTACATTGAAACAGCACACAGAATAATAGGGAACAAAAGATCATTTCAGCTGATAGCTATATCGCTGAACAGGGACGGCTCTACCTCTGATGCAAAGAGATTCATGGCAAAGTTCTTTTTCATGGCGCCTGGGCTTTTCAGATCCAGCGTGGACCATGAAACGATTGAAAAAGTAAGGTCACTGATAAGGGGGTGGCCGCCTTCAAGCGAGGAGCTTGAAATAGCCGAAAAGGCTGTACCGGATGAAGCCCTGAGCAGGCTCATAGCAGCCGGAAGCTCGAACGAGGTGGAGGAATATATTTCGAAGGTTGCGCTCAAGTGGGGCTCTTACCCTGTATTTTACATAGTTTCAAAAGATTATGAGTATGCAATGAAGAAGCTTAAAAACGCTATTACCATCTGATCAGAAGACCATATATTATGTATTATCAATCTATCTAATAATATATATTATATTTTAGTTATCGCCCATTAGAACTTTGTTTAAATTTATGGGGGTTAAGGGGACGGAAGTCCCCTTCCGTGAGCTGTAAATGGCCCCTTATAGAAAGTTTTTATCTTAATGGCTAAAGGAGATTTCTGTGTCTCCAAACCTAGAATGCCAAGTCAGGGAGAAGATGAAGCAAACACTGCTCAGGAGAAAGTTTCAGGTAGAACGTTTGAGCTGAAACTGGATAAGAAGATCTCCAGGAAAAGGCTTGAACTTTTGCTCAGGCTTTTCCTTCAAGCAAAGTGGTTCACGTACTACCTCATAGCCAATGGGATAGCCAACTTGTCTCACAGGGATTATAATGTTGATTCCGTTCAGTTAGGGTTGTTGACACTTTCTAGGAGCGGGAGATCTGCGCGCTATCATCACAGATGAAGCAGGCTTTGATCAAGCCTTGAAGAGGAAGGCTAACATCCCTGTTGAGGTAGTAGGTTAGTGAAGACAATCGGAGTGTGCCCGAACTGTAAGTACGAGGTTAAGCTGAGCCTGTCAGACCGGAAGTTCACGTGCGTGAAGACGATGATCTATAATGTACCCAAAAAAGGTCTTGTTACCTAAAGCTTGAACGTCAAAACTCAAAGCTGCGCTGATTTCCGCTCTGGAAGGTGCAGCTTCTCTATTTTTATTATATAATTGTTTACAATAAAAAATAAAAATTATCATTTAGGTGGATATTTTGATTTCAGAATTTTCATGAACTCGCGCATCCAGCTTGGATGATCTGGCCAGGCCCTTGCAGAAACCATATTGCCGTCCACAACCGCAGCAGAGTCCACGAATGTGGCGCCGGCGTTCTCCACGTCTGGCTTAAGAGCCGGATAAGCCGCGCTCTTTTTTCCTTTAAGGACCCCTGCAGCGCCAAGTATAAGCGGAGCGTGACATATCTGAGCCACAGGCTTTCCCTTTTGAAAGAAATGCTTCACTATCTTTATAACGTAAGGATCGTTTCTTATGTACTCAGGCGCTCTGCCCCCCGGGATTATCAGCGCAACATATTCTTCTGGCTTGACATCCTTGAAAGCTTTGTTTGCTTTAACAAGATATCCTGGCTTTTCAGTATATGTATCAAAACCCGGGACAAAGTCGTGAACCACTGTCTGAATTGTTTTTGCTGAAGGCGCAGCTATATCAACTTCATAACCTTCTTCAAGAAGCCTCTGATATGGGTACATGAGCTCAAGGCTTTCAGTTGCATCTCCTGCAAGGATCAATACTTTTGTCATCAAAATAATAATTGTTTATAGGATTATTTAAATTTAATCTCCGACCTCCTGTTGCCGTTAACTTAAGCTTTCAGGTTCTTCTATAACTATGTATTAACGAATAAAGAAATTGGTTCAGCTCAACTTTCAAGTGATCAGCTGTCTTAATGGATTAAGCCAATTTTGTTGATTTCATAAGGCGAACAGGCTATGAGACTAAGTTAACGGCACCTAAGGGGCTCTGAAAAAGCTTAAAAGTCAAGAATGCCCCCGAGCATGATTTTATGAATATCTTTGCCCCGCAAATATATCTACGACCAATTTTTCGTACGCATTTGTGAATTTCTCAAATTTTAGGTCTGAAGGTAAGTTCAAATAGTTTCTCTGTTCTGGCACTTATAAAATGGCAATACGTTTCAATAAAAGTTCATTGGTCAGATTCAAGAAATGCGTTGCCGTTCGTGGTCGATTCAATCAAGTTAGCAGTGCCATTTCCAGCAATACCCTGAATCTGATTAGATGTTCTTACGCTTGATTTTAGCTGTATTCCTGAAACCCCATATCCGCCGTTGGTTGATGAGATGGTAAATTCAACTGAAACATTAGGTGGAACAAGCACATTGACATTGCCGTTAACATCTGTAAAAACGTAATTGCCATACAGGGGGCCGTTCAAATTTGCAGAAATTTCGCCATTTACTGTTGACGCGTGAACATTTTTGGCCTCTAGTGTATAAAGGTTGATGTTACCGTTCGTGGTGGCAAGGTTAATTTGGGTTACATGAGAAATGTTAGCTTCAATGTTACCATTGGTTGTTATAACGCTTACGATTTCTGCAGCTGGCATATTTATTGATGTGCTGCCATCAACAGAATTAACGCTTATGTAAGGCGCCATTGTATAGGGTAAAAGCACTTCGATGTTCACCACATAATAGCCAAAAAAGTACGTAAAAATAGACCTAGCATTAATATTTAACGTGCCATTGCTGGCTTTTATGCTGGGCACTCCTGGGTTAATCAAAAAGTAGTTTATAGTATAGGTAACCTGAATCTGAGAACCGTTCCACGCACCGATATATATGTAACCATTGGGGTCGTTGATATTTAGCGCATAAATGTTTGAAGCACTTATTCTTTCATTATTGGCTTGACTGGAGTAAAGTGAGCTGGAATACAATAATGGAATTGAGAATGCAGCTAACATTGATACAACTATCACTGACAGCACAATGGCAGTGGCAGTAATAGGTTTCATACCTATTACTCCTCCAGAGATTTTTTGAGTTCCTGTATTTCCTTTATAAGTTCCTTGATTTCACTGGTAAGTTCATCGTCCTGCTTTTTGTTCTTTTGGTTGTAATCCCTAACGGTTTTGCTCCATGCACCAACCGCGACTATCAGCACAGCGCACGCAAATACCACGCCCAACATTCCGCTATAAATCACCATTGCTATGACTGATGCTGCAACTGCGACCCAGGTTATTAAAGAGAGGATGATTAAGTTTTTATCAACGTTGCTTTCACTCATGATCATTCACCTCCTTAACTATTATATCTGGATCAACCGTTATTTTGAAGTCAAGCAGCTCGTACATTCTTAATGCCTTTGCCTGACCCGGCACGAGCTCTACCCAGCTCCTTACAATTCCTGCCTGCTCAAGCTTTTTCATATGTATCTTAACCAATGCTCTGCTCACCCCAAGTTTTGAAGCCAGCAATGCCATGTGCATGGCGCCATTTGCCCTCAAAATGGAAATTATTTTGAGCCGCAGGGGATGCCCTAATGCATCTAATTTCCTCGCTAAAACGTCTACTTTTTCCATACATTTCCATCGCGTAATATTTTGATTACGCGTTTATAAATATTTTGCATGATTTGAAGGCTCTGTTAACTTTAGATTAAGGTTTATCTCTAGCTGGCACTTTCTGGCAAATGATTGTGCAAACCAGAAAAAGGACACAACAGCCATTATCTTCTATGCCTTATTTCTCAAGTTTGAGCTTAAGAAATGCGTCCCATGTTTTTGAACCTATAATAAAGAGGAGCCATGTTGCCATATGGTAATTAGCGCAAAAATATTCCTCTGTGCTGAATTCTTTTGATGTAAGCAGAAAAGATGTTAAGGTTATATTCGTTGATGAGACTGAAATAAAAAGCTGGAGATAAGCGCGGTTATGGGTTGCGTTTGAGCCGAACCTCAAAGCATTCTTTTTCACATTAGCTGGCACCATAACTCGCTAGATGCATATTATTTTATCAAGAAGTACGGAAAGAAGCCAATGTACACGGATGGAGCTCTGTGGTATGACGCGTGCAGGTGGGCAGGAGTTGATCACTTCGTTTATGACCAGAGCTTGAAGAACCTCATGAAGAGGATGAACTAATACATTAAGGACAGGAGAGAGGCTTTTGACGACCTTTTTCCGTGCAGAAGGCCAAAATTTGACCATGTAAAGAACTGGCTCAAAGCCTTCAGGTTCTTCTATAATTATG
>Ga0081529_120432_pt1 | contig 24112 bp, 23 predicted proteins | sample EchGeymetagenome_FD_71012 | JGI IMG/M metagenome (GOLD analysis project Ga0081529, IMG submission 71012) | Ferrous microbial mat and aquatic microbial communities from Echinus Geyser, Yellowstone National Park, USA - transect B T=78-80 C v2... ...
GGGGGGAGGTGGGGCAGCCTTGGTATGGCGAACCCCCTTACCTATATGGTTGGGGGTAGTCCTCTGGGCGACCGTTCCCCCGGAGGCCCCAGCGGTGCAGGGAGTGTGCGGAAAAGTTGTCTTACGCAGGTAAGTGTAAAGGGGAGTGTGGCGGTGTTGTTGAGTGGTATGAGCCTGCGCGATGAGTACGAACGTCTATGAAAAATGGAACGGTTCGTAATACATTTGGTCCCATAGCTGAACCATCTCAAATATTTTTTGTGAATAAGTTACCTAAAACTCGAAGTGGAAAAATTATGAGAAGGTTAATTAAAGCAATTGCAGATGGTAAGCCATTGGGTGATATTACAACATTAGAAGATGAAGCATCTGTAGAAGAGGTTAAGCAAGTATATGAAAATCTTAAAATTAAATAATTTTTTCTTTATTTAAGGATATTTTTATATGTGATGAAAAATACTTTTTAATGATATATTATGATGGGTACTGAGCGTATTGTAAATGATCTTAAGAAAATCGTTGGACAAGATAATGTAGAGGATGATGAATTGGTTGTAAAATTATATTCTAGAGATGCTGTATATATCGAGGGTGGTGCATTAGCTGTTGTTTTTCCTACTTCAACAAAACATGTTTCTGATTTAGTGAGGTATGCTTATAAAAATGATTTAAAAATTTATCCTCAAGGTGCCACTACCGAGATTGTCGGCTCTTCAACACCGCATAAAGATGGGATTATTATAAGTTTTAGTAAAATGAATAGTATTAAAGAGGTTAATATTATTGATTCGTATGTGGTTGTTGAGCCCGGTGTTAGAATTAATGATTTAAACACTTTTTTTGGCAAAAGAGGGTTATATGTTTCCGATTGACCCAGCTTCAATGAAAGCTGCTACTATAGGTGGTGCTATAAATAGTGGAGCTGGGGGGATGATGGGTGTAAAGTATGGAACAATGAAGGATTGGGTATTGGAATTAGAAACTGTGATTCCTGATGCGAATGGGACTATATTGAGATTAGGTTGTAAAACTATGAAGTGTAGGAGTGGATATGATCTGGTAAGATTAATAATAGGAAGTGAGGGCACATTAGCAATTGTAACAGAAGCAACCTTAAAGATTACACCATTACCAGAGAATGTAGTAACTATAGCAAGCTTCTTTCCAACTCTTGAAGATTTAGTTAATGCCGTTGTTGAATTAAAGAAACGTAAAATAAATCTTTTTATTGCAGAGTTTGTTGATGCGCAAACTGTTGATGTTGTTTCTAAAGTTCTGAATCCCAAAATTAAGGGGATTGGAAATCTTTTAATAGTTTCTGTTGATACGCCACTAGAATTAGCTAATATGTTATTAGATTCGTTAGAAAAAATCATGAGAAGTAATAATGCTACATCAATTTTTAAGGCAAAGTCTATGCTAGAGGCTGAAGAAATGGGTATTTTTGATATAAGGCGAGGGTATTATCCAACTTCTATTAGAATTGCTTCTGAAGAAAGTAAGGATCCTACGTCTAGGATAATAGTTTATGTTGAAGATATATCTGTTCCTCCGTCAAAACTTAAACAGGCTGTTGAAGAACTTAGAGCATTATCAGTAAAATATAATATATCTATGACTTTAGGTGGTCATATAGGTGATGGTAATATTCATCCAGTAGTGTGGTTTGAGGAAAATAATATTAAAGCAAAAGAACGTGTTCTAGAATTCTTTAAAGAAATTATGCGTCTTGCTATTAGGTTAGGTGGTACGATGAGTTCTGAGCATGGAATAGGAACAACAAAAAAAGAAGGATTATTAATGGAGCTGCAATCTAAAGAAAGTGAATATGCTCTCGATCTAATGAAGAGAATTAAGAGTATCTTTGATCCAAAAGGTATACTTAATCCTGGAAAAATATGGTGAAAAATATGAGCATTTTAGAAGGACGTTCAGATTTAATAAGTATTAAGAGAGAGATTTGGAATGAGGTAAGACGTTGTTCTTCATGCGGTTTTTGTGAGTGGGTTTGTCCTACTTTACAAGAACAAAAACTTAGGCATTATGGTCCTCGTGGAAGAATAAATGTAATATTATTTTCATTGAGAGATAACATATGGACAAAAAAAGGATTAGAAAGTATTTTTTCATGCTTAGTTTGTGATGCATGTACTACTCAATGCCCTGCTGGAATTCATATAGCAGAAGTTATAAAGAAGTTTAGACACTATATAGTAAAGGAGGACATGATTAATGCCTTTAGCCATTAAGGATATATTAGATATAATTAAAGAAACTACTGAAAAAAGAGGAAGCCCTGTTCCTTTACCCATTGATGTGGTTACAGGATGGGTAAAAAATTTAAATATTCCAAGAGGAGGTGATACTGTTCTTTATACTGGACAACTTTATCAGATGGTTCCATATATAAATCGTTATGTTCATCAACTTGAAAAGATTAGTGCGACAACATTAAAACTTGCAAAAGTTGCTGGTAAGTTCTTAGACCTTTCAATGTTTATTGAAAAACCTTCTCAGGAGGAGATTGAAAGACAGCATACTATTATAAGAAATATTGCTAAACTTTTATTAAAATTAGGAGTAAGATTTGGGTATTTATATGAGGATGACATGTATTCTGGTGTACTTCTTTATGATTTAGGACTTTATGATACATTTATTAATCATGCAAAAAAGGTTTATCATCAATTCAAAAAATATAATGTGAAGCATGTTATAACTATTGATCCTCATACGACTAATATACTAAGAAAAGTATATCCAGAATACATAGAAAACTTTGATTTAGATGTAGTAAATTATATAGAGGTATTAGCAGAAAAAGAACTCAATAATATAAATAATGTAAATAAAAATGTTGTCATACATGACTCATGCATATATGCAAGAAGCGAGAATATAATAAAACAACCCAGAGAATTACTCTCTAAAATTGGTATAACTGTACTTGAACCTCCAAGAAATAAAAACCTTACATTTTGTTGCGGCGGTCCTATAGAGATGTTATTTCCTGAACTTTCTCATAGGGTTGCAGAAACACGGATGAAAGAATTACAAAATGTAGATAGAAATATTGTTGTTGCATGTCCAATTTGTTATGCGAATCTTTCAAGAGTAGCACAAAAAGATGTTGATGTAAAAGATCTTTCTCATTATCTAGCGTTAAGTCTATTAGGTGGAAGTAATGAGAGTTGAAGAGCTTGCAAAAATATCATTAAAGCTCAAGAAAACGTTGATTTACAATTAGGTCTTGAAAGATCAATAATAAATTTTTCTAATGCGACAACCAAAGTTTTAAATAAATTTCCTGACCTTATTGAATTAGCTGGATATGTTAGGGCTGTCAAAGAGAAAGTTTTAAATGATCTAGATTATTATATTGATCAAACTATAAAAAATATAAATGCTACTGGTGCATATGCATATTTTGCAAATGATCGTGAATCATTACTAAAATTATCGATAATATTATAGGTAAAGAAAAAAGATTAATCATAAAAACTAAATCTATGGTGACTGAAGAAATTATGCTACGAGAATACCTTAACGAGAAAGGACATGAAGTTTATGAAACTGATCTAGGTGAGTTATTAATACAAATAGCTAAAGAAAAACCTATGCATACCATAGCTCCAGCAGTTCATTTAACCAAAGAACGTGTAGCATAATTGCTTGAAAAATTAGGATTACCAGTAAATAAAGAAATGAAATATGAAGAACTAGTTTTTCATGCTAGGAAATTTCTTAGATGTGACAACGCATAAAGCTATGGAATAACATAATGACATTCTTGTTTAACACATGTGGTAATGTAGCTGAGAAGATCTTATTTACTGTTGGCTCTTCAAAATGACTACATCAGATAAAAACTAACATAAAACATTCCATTAACGTAAAAACAGTCCACAATACATGGGTTATGTAAAGAAAAGATTGAAAATCTTGCAAAAATGATTAACTTAACTAATTATTATAAGAAAATGATGAAATTAATTCTTGAGCAAAAGTATGATGGCATTTTGTGAGATCTACGAAGAGGTTATAGTTATACACTATAATAATCATGATAATCTGATTATCAGTCTGAAACTTTTTAAGTTAATTGATTAATCCAAATCTCTCAGTATTTTGGCTTTTTACAATCATTTTATTCAATTGATGATTCAGGAAGCTTATTCAGGGAGAATGCTAACTTATATGTCTTTTTCTCTCTCATCAAATTGTAAACTTTCACATTCCAATAAGGACCCAATGCGTATCCTAACCCAAAGGCCATTGCCTCTGGCATTGAAATAAATAGATGAAACTCTTCTACTCTTCTATTTTTCAACTCTGCTATCAGGTTATATAGCTCCTGAACAGGCCTTGTCCAATCTTCATCTCTTAAATCTCCTCCATAAGTATTTTCCACCACAATAATTTCTATTTTTTCTGACCAAGTCGAAACATATCTTATTACATCTTCTCTTATCGGATGACTTGCCATCTCTAGAACTAAAGCTACTTTCTCTCCTAGTTTTTCAGGAAACTCTACTTTAATATATCTAAACTTTTCTTTATTTAGATCTATTTTCACCTTAACTTTTCTTGGCTCTTTACTAAGATCAAGAACAGGTTTATACTCATTCCCCATCCACTGGTAAACAATAACAGGTGGTTTATCCCATCTCCCAAGTATAGCACCTAACCCTAAAGCCATTACAGCTGGACGCCCAAAAAACAGATGATATATTTTTCTTCCTTTGACTTTATCGTAGAGCCACTTTATCCTTTCTATTCCATCTTCCATATAATCCATCCATTCATTTTCATTTGATGGAGTTTTTCTCCAATAAACAGCTCCCCATAGAGAGACAAGAAAGTATTTTTCAAGAATATTAAATTTGCTAAAGTGTGTATTTCTTTTTATAGCATCCTCTGCTTGGTTTAACAACTGTTCTCTATTTATTTCCTGCTCCCCTGCGACAAAGATCGCTGGAAGATGTTTATCCAATGTTATTATTTGAATTCTTCTGTATAACCTATATAGATAGTAAACAATAACTAAAACATAAGGTAAATAAGTAATCCAGAGAGGAAGGGAAAAGTAAGAAAGCGCCAAAAAAGATACAACTGAGAGTATAAGGGCTACTAGATTAAGATCTTCTGAAATTTCCTCAAGCAGTATTCTAATTGTTTTACTCCGCATAAACGAAATAAAGCTGATATGTTATATAAATTTATACAATGATTTGACTTAACAGCTCTCTAAATTCAGCTTGAATTTAGAGATGAGATATTTTAAGCTAACACTCTACTTGGAAAAGGACAGTTTTAAATAATTTGTCAGCGCCGGGGGCGGGATTCGAACCCGCGAGTCCGTTGAACGGACACAGGCTCTCAAGGCCTGCGCCTTGATCCACTCGGCCATCGGGGTCTTTTGACAACCCCGGCTAGTACCCCGGCACAATTGTAAAGAAAATATTTTGTTTAAAAAACTTTTCCATTTAGTTTAAGAAGTTATGAGTTTAATTTCTATTTTAACGGTATCAGGTACTTTTATTCGCATTATTTGTCTCATTAGTCTATCACTAGCCACTACATCAATTAATCTGGAGTGAATTCTTAGCTCCCATCTATCGAATGTATGTGTGCCTTCTCCGCATGGCGTTTTTCTTGTTACAACACGTAATTTTTTAGTTGGTAGTGGAACTGGTCCTGAAAGTTTAGAACCTTGTTTTTCTGCAATATCCTTTATTTCAGAGACTACTTGCTCTAGGTCTGCTAAATTTTGACTTGAAAGTCTTATGCGCGCTATTTGGGGCATTTTTGTCGCCCTGTTATTTACTTGATTTTAATTTCAGCTGGTTTAATATCTAATATTACGCCTGCTGCTATGGTTCTACCCATATCTCTGATGGCAAACCTTCCTAGTGGTGGGAAGTTTTGATAAATTTCAGCTGGTACTGGTTTTAATGGTTTTAATTTTACTATTGCAGCATCACCTTGTTTTAAGAATTTAGGACTGTCTTCAATTGTTTGTCCAGTTCTGGGATCAAGTTTCTTAACTAATTCGATGAATTGTGTTGCAACAGTTGCTGTATGAATGTGCATGACTGGAGTATAACCAACTGCTATTGATGTTGGGTGATAGAGAACGAAGATTCTTGCAGTAATTTCTTGAGCTACTGTTGGGGGAGAAGTTTCTGGTCCGACTACGTCTCCTCGTTTAACATCGTTTTTATCGAGCCCTTTTACGTTAAATCCAATGTTATCACCTGGCACTGCTTGATCGAGTCTTTTGTGATGCATTTCAATTGATTTTACTTCGGCTTTCTTTCCTGCTGGCATAAATACTACTATGTCGCCAGGTTTCATTACGCCTGTTTCAACTCTACCTACTGGTACTAAACCAACACCTGAAATACTATAAACTGCTTCGACTGGCAATCTTAATGGCTTATCAATAGGTCTTGGTGGTTGAGTAAATTCATCTAAAGCTTCTACGAGTGTTGGTCCATCATACCAAGGCATGTTTTTACTTCTTTCTAATAAATTATCTCCGTACCAAGCTGAGATTGGAACAAATCTCATTGTATCAGTTTTATATCCCAGCATTTTTAACATTTTTTCAAGTCCACTTTTTACTTCTTCATAACGTTGTTTGCTCCATTGAACTGTTTCATCATCCATTTTGTTTATAGCAACTGCTAATTGGTTAACACCCATAGTTTTTAAAAGGAATGCATGTTCTCTTGTTTGTCCAGTAACTCCTGTTCCTGCTTCGTATTCACCTTTTTTAGCTGAGACTACTAAAATGGCTGCATCTGCCTGTGATGCGCCTGTAACCATGTTTTTTACGAAGTCTCTATGACCTGGTGCATCTATGATTGTCCAATGATATTTTTTAGTTTCAAATTCTAAGAATGAAAGATTCACAGTCATGTCTCTTTCTCTTTCTTCTTTATAAGTATCGAGTATCCATGCATATTTAGCGAATTCTTTACCTTTCTTTTTTGCTTCTTCCTCTATCTCTTTCATTTTACGTTCGTCTACAATACCTAATAGTGTGAGTAGGTGACCTGTTGTTGTTGATTTACCGTGGTCTACGTGTCCTGCTACAATCAAGTTCATGTGTGGTTTTTTGGATGACATCCTATACCACCTTTCTCTATCTCACATGGATATAAACGAATATATAAGGTTAAAGTATGTTTTTGATGATAAGTTTAGGAGATAGATAACTTTATTTGTCATGGGAATTTTTGTATCTTGGATTAATTATGTATCTTTGTGGTGATGGTTATGAGAGAAGAAATTTTAGGTTCTTCTGGGATGAAGGTTTATCTTCTTGGTAATGAGGCGATTGCTCGAGGAGCTCTTGAGGCTAGTGTTGATGTTGCTTCAGGGTATCCAGGAACGCCTTCAACTGAAGTTCTTGAGACTCTCATTGAAGTTTCAGATAGTGTTGGAATAAGAGCTACATGGGCTGTGAATGAGAAAGTTGCGTATGAGAATGGTATTGCTGCTTCGCTTTCGGGGCTTAGAGCATTAGTTACTATGAAACATGTTGGTCTTAATGTTGCAGCTGATTCATTTGTGAGTTCAGCATATACAGGTGTTGTTGGAGGTTTTGTTATTGTAGTGGCTGATGATTCTAGTATGCATTCATCCCAAAATGAACAAGATACAAGGTTTTATGGTCAACTTGCCCGTATTCCAGTTATAGAGCCTAGTAATGCTCAAGAATGTAAAGATTTTGTAAAGATTGCGTTTGATATTTCAGAAAAAACTGAATTACCAGTTATATTAAGGACCACTACACGAGTTAGTCATTCACGAGGCGTTGTTGTTCTTGGTGAGATCAAAAAGTCTGAAAGGAAACCTTTGTTTAATAGAAATCCAAATCGTTTCCAACTTTTACCGTCAATAGCTAAGAAGAATAGAATATTGTTACTTGAGCGTTTTAATAAGCTACGTGATTTAATTGAGGCTGAAAAATTAATAAAGGAATTGGGTGATGGTTCTAAGATTGGCATAATAACTGCAGGTGCGGCTTATCCTAATGTTATTGAAGCGGTTGAGAAATTGGATTTATGGAGTGATGTGAAAATACTAAAATTAATGTTTACTTATCCTTTGCCAGCACGTATTATTGCAGATTTTATAAGGTCTGTTGATAAAGTATTAATTGTTGAAGAACTTGATCCAGTAATTGAGAATAATGTAAAAAGTATAATGATTGATCATAGGATAATGAAGGAAGTTCATGGGAAGGATTTAATACCAGAATTTTATGAATTAACTCCTAGACATTTAATAATAGCTCTTTCACGTTTAATTGGTATGAAGGTTTCTAAGGATTATTCGTTTTATGATAATACTAATTATGAGATTGAGAAATTTTTGCCACCAAGACCACCTGCATTTTGTGCTGGTTGTCCACATAGATCAACACTCTATGCTTTGAAAAGGGCATTATCAATTATGCGTGTAAAATATATTTATAGTAATGATATAGGATGTTATAGTTTATCTATAAATCCGCCATTTGGCTTTGGTGATGTATTATATTCTATGGGTGCTGGTGTGGGTGTAGGACAGGGGTTAGCAGTATTGCAAGATCAGTTTGTTGTAGCTGCTGTAGGTGATTCAACATTTTATCATGCAGCTATACCTGCATTAATAAATGCTGCATATAATAATTCACCATTATTAGTTCTTGTAATGGATAATGGGGTGACAGCCATGACAGGTCAGCAATATCACCCAGGGACAGGCGTGCTTCTCGGTGGTCAAGGTATTCCTATAGAGAATATAGTTAAATCCTTAGGTATTGAGTATGTTACTGTTATTAATTCATTTGATGTAAAAAATAATGTAAATGTTATGAGAGATGCCATAAAATATGTTCTAGAGAAAAAGAAACCAGCTGTAATTATTTCTCGAGGACTTTGCGCTCTAGAAGAAATAAATGTTAGCAAGTTGCAAGGTAGGATTATAAAACCTTATACTGTTGATAATATTAAATGCACAGGTTGCAGAGTTTGCACAGATTACTTTACATGCCCTGCAATAGGTTTTTCAAATAATAAGGCATTCATAGATCCATTATTATGTACTGGTTGTGGATCATGCGCTCAAATATGTCCATATAGGGCCATAGTAGAGGTGAAATAAATTGTCTAACAAAATTTTATCTATCGTTATTTCAGGTGTGGGTGGTCAAGGCGTATTAACATTGTCAGAAATTATAGGTCGCGCACTAATGAAAAAGGGATTTAATGTTAAAGGAACTGAAATACACGGATTAGCTCAGCGTGGTGGATCTGTTGTTTCTCACTTAAAGGCTGGACTCATAGATTTTTCTCCGATAGTTGATGATGGAGATGCTAATGTTATTATAGGTTTAGAAGCGTTAGAAACATTAAGAGTTGCGCGTTATATGAATTCTGGAACTATTGTACTAATGAATGATAATATAATTCAACCAGTATTACCTAATATAAGAATACCAAGCAAAGATGACATTGTCTCTCGTATTCAATTTATAACTAGAAACATAATAATGGTTGATGCTGATGGTATCGCTAGACGTCTAAAATCCATGCAAGTAGTGAATACTGTGATGTTAGGCGCATTAGCTGGGATTGAAGTTCTCCCATTATCAGCTGACGAAATTCTTAATTCACTTAAAGAAAGAATACATCCAAGATTTCATGCTATTAATGAGCTTGCTTTTAACGAAGGTTATAAAATCTCTAAGAATGCAATTTCCAGCTTAGGATTGGAAAATAAGATAAGAAATCTCATAGAACCCCAAGATTAAAGATCGTAAGTATTGGTGCAATAATTAGTGCAGGAAGCATATTAGCAACTCTAATCCTTCTAATCTCTAATAACCTGACACCAATACCTAACATCATTATACCACCAGTTGCAGTGAAATTTTTTAACACACTTTCAGAGATAAAAGGTTTTAAGAATTCTGCAAAAACTGTTAATCCTCCCTGATATATGAACAGCAAAATTGAACTAAAAGCAACACCTATACCCATCGCTGATGCATAAAAAATCGCAGTAAAACCATCTAAAATTGATTTAGTTATTAATATTGATGGATCACCAAATCCATCCTGTAATGAACCAAGTATTGTCATAGGCCCCACACAAAATGTTATAAATGCTGTCACTAAACCTTCACTAAATTTTTCATCAGAAACCTTCAGTTTAGCTTTAACTATATTACTGAACACATCTATACCATGCTCAATATTCACAAATTCACCAACTAATGATCCTATTACCATACTTATTATAACAATTATTGGATTATCCATTTTAATAATCATTAACACACCTAAACCTAACGTGGCTAACCCTATAACCTCAAACACTATTTTTTTAAATCTCTCAGGAAGACTTCTTTTAAGCAACGTTCCCAGTAAACCACCAGTTATTACTGTGAACACATTTATTATAGTACCCAACATACTAGATCAATTCAAACTATAACACTTAAACATTTCCATATAATCCTCTCTCTCATATAGATTTATTATTGAACATTACTATGACTTATTTCTTAATATTTTGAAGCTCATCTTATCATCAAGAAAAATTAACAACTTGATATGAAACGTCAAACATCATCTTTGCAATTTAACCAAAGGTTAATAGTAACATCCATAAAGAGCAAAATCAAGGCCTCATAAAATCCTCACCCTGAAGGATAAGGAAAAAGATCATAACATAAATAAAAATATATGTATGAAGAAATACATTAACAATCATGAACTCTAGTTTAAATTATAAAGTAAAACTTCTCAAAGAAGCTGTTGGATCATGGAAACATTTTATATTAAAAGAGCGAGTATTCAGGATTGGATTATTAATAGCTTCAATCAGCATATTGTTAATGAATATTAATAATAATGCGGTTTACATTTTTATGTTAGCAAGCTTATCCCTTGCATGGACATTCTACACGTTCATACCATTTATTCACAAATTAGTTAAAATAGTAACCACATTAGGCTTAATATTATATTTATTGAGTAATTTCACTTCCATCAGTATACTAAGTCTTCTCGGTTTAGGTGGAATAATGCTGGGTCTCTCAATAATTGGTGGTAAAGAAGCATTTTGTTATAGATTTAATGAGGGCTGGATCTTAGGACCCTCATTTCTAATAACATTCATTTTAATACTTCTAAACATTCACATAATACTTCAAGCAATTATTACAATAGATGGAATACTTTTACTGATACTATCTTATCATAAAGCAAAACAGAAACCATTAGAAGTTTATTATCATATATTAAAATCCTTAAAACTAACTGAAGAAGAAGCAAACAAAATATTAAGAACAATTTAAATTTCAAAGTTTACCATAAGGGCATCCATTTCCAGAACAAAATTCTAGTTTTCTGAGATAGTTGCTTGAACCCATCTTTTAAAATATCATTGTAAAGCGTAATCTTTATTTTCTCTTTAAAATATTTAGTTTAGGATGAGGAAGCCTCTTTGGATTCCTACTGAAGAACGAATAAGGCAAGCTAATATAATGAAGTTTATCGAATTTGTAAATAACAAATTTGGTCTTAATATCAGCACTTATGATCAATTATACAAATGGTCTATAGAAAATATACCAAGTTTTTGGGCTGCAGTATGGGAATTTACAGGAATAAAAGCTTCACGCACTTATGATATAGTAGTTGATGATCTAAACAAGTTTCCTGGTGCTAGATGGTTTATAGGCGCACAATTAAATTTCGCTGAGAATTTACTAAGATATAGAGATGATCAATTAGCGTTCATATTTAAATCAGAAGATGGGAAATATAAGAGAATGACATACTCAGAACTATACGATACTGTAGCACGCTTAGCGAAACCCCTGCGAGAACTTGGCATCTCTGCAGGAGATCGTGTTGTAGCATACATGCCTAACATAATAGAAACACCCATTGCTATGTTAGCCTCTACTAGTATTGGAGCCATATGGTCCTCATGTGGTACTGAACTAGGACCCAATGCTGTTTTAGATCGTTTTAGTCAAATAAATCCCAGAATCCTATTTACAGTTGATGGTTACCCTTACAAAGGAAAAATATTTAACATACTATCTAATGTTGAAAAAATCGTTAAAGGTATACCTTCACTAGAAAAAGTCATTATAATCCCTTATATAAGTGAGAAACCAAAGATAGATACTATTCCTAATGCTGTTCTCTATGACGAATTTATCTCTTCTAAGAAAGAGAGTATAAAATTTGAACAGTTACCTTTTGAACATCCCGTTTATATAATGTTTTCCTCAGGTACTACTGGAAAACCAAAAAGTATGGTTCAAAGTGCTGGCGGTGTTCTGATTAACCATTTAAAAGAACTAATACTTCACACAGATTTGAAACGTGAAGATAGGATCACATACATAACAAGTCCAAGTTGGATGATGTGGAATTGGTTGATGAGTTCATTAGCTGTAGGTGCTACAATCATTTTATATGATGGCAATCCTAACTATCCAGATTGGACTACTATGTGGAGATTAGTTCAAGATGAAAGAATCACAATCTTTGGTTGTAGTGCAAGCTACATAAACTATCTTAGAAGCATTGGAGCCCAACCCGGAAAAATCTTTAACCTATCATCATTAAGAGAAATTTCACAAACTGGCTCACCCCTTTCAGCAGAAGGATTTGAATATGTTTATAGAGAGATCAAAGCTGATTTGCACTTTAATTCCATTTCTGGTGGTACTGATATTAATGGTTGTTTTGCCGCTGGTTCTCCGATACAACCGGTGTATGCTGGAGAATTGCAAGGGCCAGCACTCGGAATGAAGATTAAAGCTTATGATGAGAAAGCAAATCCTGTTCTTGATAAGGAAGGAGAGCTTGTTTGTGAAGCTCCATCACCTTCTATGCCATTATATTTCTGGAATGACCCTGATGGTAAGAGGTATTGGGAATCATATTTTAGTTATTATGCTTCGTATCGTACCGTATGGAGACATGGTGATTGGATCATAATTCATAGTGATACTGGCGGAATAACATTTCTTGGTCGTTCAGATTTCACACTAAAACCATCAGGAGTAAGGATAGGCCCCGCAGAAATTTATAGAGTATTAGAGAAGTTTAATGAAATTGCTGATAGTTTAGTAGTAGGACAAAAATGGAAGGGTGATGAACGTATAATTTTATTTGTTAAGTTAAATCAGGGTTATAAATTAACTGATGAATTAAAGAATAGGATAAAAAAGACACTACATGAGGAGGCATCACCAAGGCATGTTCCAGCTTTAATTATAGAGGCACCGGATATACCATATACGTTTAACATGAAAAAAGTTGAGAGCGCTGTATATAATATAATTAATGGTAAACCAGTAACAAACAAAGATGCTCTAATAAACCCAGAATCATTAGATTTTTACGAAAAAATAGTTCCGTTATTACAAAAAGAAGAATAATTATTCTCTTATTATTAAACTATCTAAATCTTTTGGATAATTTGTTATCTGTTCTATCCCATCTTCTCTCACAACTATTGTATCAGAATGTCTAAACCCTCCTAAACCTTTAATATATATTCCTGGTTCAACAGTCATGACCATGCCTGGTTTAATTACTCTGTAATCTCCTATATCAAAGAATGGTGCCTCATGATATTCTAAACCAATGCCGTGACCCGTATGATGTCTCCAATATTCCCATAATCCATTTTCTTTAAAAAACTTTCTCACAGCTCTATCAACATCAGCACATCTAATATCAGGCTTTATATTATCTAAAGCTATTTGTTGTGCTTGTAACATTAAATTAAAGAATTTTATTTGTTTTTCATTAGGATTCCCTACAATCATTGTCCTCTCAAGTTCTGCGCTATATCCGCTAATTAGGGCGAAAGCACCTGTAACTAATATATCTCCTCGTTTTATGACAGCGTGAATCGTGAGCGAGTGTGGAAAGTATGAGTGTTCACCGATTTGCCCTCTGAATCCAGCATGAGCTCCGGTAGACCATCCAGTTGGCCTGTATATATCCTTTAAACTTCTTGCCATAATTAATGTGGCTTTCATGCTAGCTTTCGCAGAAATATAATCTTCATACAAACCAGGTCTAGTATATTCTTGTAATAATCTGTGTGCTAATGTTGTCCATTTTGCGCTTTCCTCTATAAGTTTAATTTCTTCTTCGCTTTTAATCATTCTTAAATCTTCAATAAGATCTCTTGCATAAATATATTTAGCATTTTTAAATACTTCGCTTAATTTTGGACCTCTGTAACCAAAAACATGAGCATAACCATCACTATCATATCCTATTGTTTTGTTTTCTAAACCTAAGTTTACCAAATATTCTGAAAGTACTTCCATTGGATGTTTTTCATCTGGAAATTCTTTATAATGAATTATGTGATCAACATATGCATATTTTTCAACATGCTCAACCTCTAATGTTGGCACAAACATTATTGTTTCACCGTCTTCCTTAATAATAGAAGCTATAGGTCTTTCAGTAGGTATAAAAAAGAAATTTGTAACATAAGCTATATTAGCGGATGATACTAAGTATAAAGCATTAATTCCCATATGATGCATTTTATCAATTATTTTTTTACGTCTTCTCTCAATCTCTTTTTTAGAAATAATTAACTGCAATCTCTTCACCTTAATACAATTTATTTATTAACATAAATAAGATTATTCTCTCATAGAGACTAGTAGGATATCTTTGGATAATTCAGATTGTATATATAAAAATTGATTAGTGTTAATTTTCTCGCGTTGTCTTTTTGATGGACTTTGTTATGATGAGAGTACTTTAAACAATATCTCTTTTGCAAATAGTAGGAAACTAATAAGTATTAACCATCCTGAAAAACCAACAATAAATCTTACTAAATTAGAATTCGTTATAATTAAAATAATATCCCCTCCTACCCTGATAACGTTTCCTAAGGTTAAAAGGGTGAGAGGTGAAAATGATGGAACTATTAATGTTTTCTTTTTTAATACTGTGGGAAATATTATTGGAGCATGTGCAAGAAGCATTGTTCCTATAAATCCAACTGTTAGTGAGTGTATGAAAGAATCATATAATACAAAATAATTAAGGGCTGAAACGTAAATAATTGCTAAAATTATTCCTAAGATCATCCAAATATATGCTAATCTAACATGAAATGAAACATATTTTTGTAATGGTAATCCTGCGCTTATCAGCCTTTTGATATTACTGCTCTCTACAGATAAAACTAATAAAACAGTAATGAGAAGCATTATGAATCCCAAAGTGAGCATTATTTGTCCTATATTTAGTAAGAATGAGGATAAAGAAAATAGTACTACACTAATAAGTGAGAGCACGAAAGCATGATTAAACCTAGAAATTATCAATGGTGAAGCAAAAAATCTAGATAACTCAACTCTTTCTCCAATAATGAATAATATTGGAAATAATATTAAAAGCATTATGAAACCATATCTACCGGCGGGCAGGTAAAATGCTGAAAGAAGTGAAGCAATTGATAACGCTGAAACTGAGAGTATCATATACCAAAACGAAAGCTTAATGTTAGTCTTTCTAGAGAGTAAGTATAATAATATTATGAAAAATATACATCCTATAAACAATAATACACTCCCAAAATAAATGATTAACCTATTATAATATACATAACCGATGATTTCTCCAAGTATGCCCAAAATCATGAATATAACCATTAATGTAGGGATTTTTGAGTTATTTAGACCTGGTGTTTCCATTACGCTTGAAACTCTTTCAGTCATAACTATTATACTAAGAAATCCAAAAACCATAATAATAGAATGAAGAGGATACAATTGAACAAAGATGCCAGTAGAAAATGAATTAACTGACATGAGCCGAAAAATCCCTGTCAAGAGTGCAAGAATCATGAAAACTAATGAAAATAACATGAATATTCTTATACGCAACATCATCAAATTACCCCTATCAGATTTTTTAATAATTTTGACACAAAGAACATTCTCTCTTGACCACTCAACTCTGAAACGCTTACTTGTAAAACATCAATTAAATATGGTAAGTACAAAAACATTGACCTCTTCTCTAATAATGAGTTAATAATTTTAACAATTGCCTGACTTTCTTCATGAACCGCTTGATAAATAGGACCATTTTTTGATGCAAGAGCTTTTTGCACTTGTTCTACAGTTAAACCTTTAAGAAGTGTTGGGTCTACACCGCTTCCTATACGATAATAAAGACCACCAATTGAGATAAATGGTATAGAAATCTGAGGATCATACTTATTAATTAATTCACTTTGAATTTGGTTCATTTGTTGAAGAGGACGCATATATCTATCCTGCAATTCAACAGGCATAAAAATCACATAATCACTATGATATGATGCATTGATAAATGTGACCGATGGTATATTTGGAAGTTGCGGTTCAATAGATGCTGGAGCACTATATATAGGTTGCAAATTACTCCAACTACCAAAATTTAAAAGTGCATCAACCAGTGCCCATCTTTCAGCGGCACAATATGGACACCATTCTGCACCAACATATACAACAACTATTTTCCCATTCTCTACAAGTAATGACGCATTAGAATCATATCTAAATCCTTGAACTAACGAAACCTGATTATTTCTTCCAATAAGAACATATAAAATCACTCCAATCAGAATTATCATCACTAAAAACTTTAGTACATTAGATTTACTCTTATCCTTCTTCTTACCAGATGTTCTTATCCTTCGCTTTACCACAAATATTAGATAAATTAAGTCTATTTAATGCTTTACAAATACTCATGAAACTGCTAATACTTTTCACTCATAATTATTAAAATACATAAAAGCAAAACCGTTCCTTTTTATGTATTTTTAACTAATGATAAGTTTAAAAATTATGGATTAATATTAAATTATGGTGCAATATGAGCGAATATCCTAATGGAAGTGTTGAGGATCGAAAAATGTTATCATCCCTGCCTACAGAAAAACTTCTTGATTTCCTTTTCCTTCAAATAAGAAATTTATGGAGAGTTGATGGATTATATTTTTTAAATATTGAGAAAGAATTTAATACTGAAAATGCAACTAAGATTGATGCAGCTGTTTGGGAGACAATGGCTCAAATTGAAGCAAAAAGTTTACAAAAAATGTTCCAGATAGGTGATAATCCTGATATTCCTACAATCATGAATCTTTTATTAAAAACAAGTTGGGCTTTAGATCAACCATTTAAAACTGTTGAAATAAGCAATAAAAGGGCCACATTAACAGTCACTCGATGTAGAACTCAGGAGGCACGATTAAAGAAGGGACTAGGAGAATTTCCATGCAAAAAAGTTCGCCTTGGATATTTAAGAGTTTTTACAAAAACATTAAATCCCAATGCAGAAGTAAATGCGATAATTTGCCCACCAGATAAACATCCACCAGATATTTGGTGCAAATGGGAATTCTTTATACCCTAAACAAAAAAAAGACTAATGAAATATCATTTCAACATAAATCTTTTCTCAAGTTCATACCCTTTCAGTTAACTTCATAGAGATGTGAAGACAAATAACAAATAAAGCTAGAGATACATACTCTTAAATATTCTAAAAGAATTGTAAATTTGTGGCTTTAATACTAGATCTTAAAAGTGATAGATGGAGGGCGCTCAATAGATTTATTGAACTACTTTATAATCTTTTGAACGATAATCTAGTATCTATTATAGCTCTTCCTGAAGATACCATTACTATCTATGATAGTAATGTTTTGGTTGTTGTTGAGAGGTTGGATAGGGATGTGAGTTTAAAGGTTGCTGAGGCAGCGCTCAAAGTGAACGAACAATTCAAAAGCACAATCAGCTACATGATAACAACAAAAGAGGACGGTGAAACAATTGAAAAATTCAAAAAAATCAGAAATACTCCTACATGAAGCAGAAACAGACTTTAACATAAAAAATTTTAACAAATGCACATCAGCAAGCTATTTTTCAGTAAGAAAAACGTTAGAACAATTGCTCATCCAAATGAAAATACTAATCCCAAAAAGAGATGATAAATTAGCAAACGTATTAAAACACATGGGTTATGAAAATGAGGCAAAACTTTTATTACGCTTATATGAACTTAGAAAAAAAGCTGATTATGATGATAAAGAGATCTCACATGACGAAGCTAAAGAAGCTTTAGAGACCGCAAAATATTTAATAAAATTAATTAAAACACTAGCGAAAAAATATAACTAATTTTTATTCATACTATTATTCCGTAAAGCTCATTCACTAATACCTAATGGTAAGACTTATTCTCAGCCTTGTCATTAGTTTCAGTATCAGTTATTTGATAAACCTTTTGGAGCCTTTACTCTAGAAAATTTAAAAGTATAACTATTAAGAAATAATGCTGAGTTTCAGTTAATTCCCGAAAATTATTTAATCAATTTCTTTAATTCAGTTATAAGTTGTTTTACGTCCTCTGAATATTCTTTAATTACATCTTCATGCAACCAATTTTCATAAAAGTTTTGATGTAATGTACTAGCAACTGAGAAAAGTCTTCTAAGTTCTGGTTCGTTTTCCTCTTCACCTAACTTTCTAACAAAGCTGAAAAGCTCTCCATGTGATAAAATTGTAATTCCTCTGCTAGCTGCTACTGCTTTAACCATTAGCGTTGCTGAACTCCATAGCTTCTCAGATGCTTGAATATAATCCTTCTTAGCTAAAAGGTCATCAGCATCTCTCAAATATTTTTCCGAGAGCTTTATATATACTTCAACTTTATCAGATGGATCTACTTTCTCGTTTAGCCCCTTATATAAGGCTTCCAAAACTAGTTCTTCAATGCTTACTCCAGTTTTTTCACATTCTTCTTTTAATTTTTTCTCGATTCTTTTAGGTAGTATTAGCTCCAAAGAGATAAACACCTACTATCATAAAACTTTTAAACTTTATAAAATTTACTGAATTCATGTAAAGTATTGGGAATATGTACACTTTGTGAACTATCTTTAAATATGGGTGTTGTATAAGACCATTAGTGATAATGATGTATATCAGTATCGTTATCGATGTCGATATTAATTTGAGGTGGAGGTTGCATGCCCACAGCTGAATACGTTGTTGAAGTGAAAGATGTGTGGAAAAAATATATAATAGGTAAAGTAGAATATCCAGCGCTTAATGGCGTGTCGCTAAGTGTTAATAAAGGTGAGTTTATAGCTATCATGGGTCCTTCAGGTAGTGGTAAAACAACGTTACTTAATATAGCTGGTGCTTTAGATAGACCAACTAAAGGAGAGGCATTTATTGATGGTACGCCTATAAGTAGAATGAGTGATGATATGCTTGCTGAATTAAGAAATAAAAAAATAGGTTTTGTTTTTCAAACGTTTAATTTGATTAATTATATGTCTGCGATCGAGAATGTTGAACTACCAATGATTGTGGCTGGAGTACCATATAAACAACGTAGGGAGAGAGCATTGCAATTGTTGGAGAAGTTTTTGCCTAGAAGTTCGATTAATAAAAAGCCATTGGAGCTTAGTGGTGGTGAGCAACAAAGAGTTGCTATAGCTAGGGCTCTAGCTAATAATCCGAGTATAGTTATTGCTGATGAACCTACAGGGAATTTAGATTCTAAGTCAGCTGGAGTGGTAATGGATGCATTTAAAGAGTTAAGGGATGAGGGCAAAACTGTTATTATGGCTACACATAATCCAGAGAACACTAGATATTGTGATAAAATAGTTAAAATGAAGGATGGAAAAATAATAGAGGTGATTGTTAAATGAGGAATTTCATGGTTATGTTTATTCTTTTATTGCTTCTATTTTCAATAGTAGGCATTGAGGTTCAACCGGCTTTGGCAAGTGGTAATTTTATAGTTGCCCAAGTGGTATGGGGTACACCAAGTAATCCTGTGAGTGTAGGGCCTAATGTGGGAAATCAAATATTAACTGTTGTTTTGCAATATTTAGGATTTGGGCAGGTTACTGGAATAAGATCTTACATAGAATTGCCAGCAGGATTTACTAATACTACTGGGGGAAATCAGACATGGGCGTATGCTCAGTCAGCAAGTCCTGGATCATTAGTAACTCTTCAGTATACGATAAATATAGGTAATGTATCATTAGGAACGTATTATGCAAACTTGTATGTGATGTACTCCTCAACAACAGAATCATATCAAATAAGATTCGATGTGAAAGGTATTGTAGAATTTGAAGCTAATAGTTCATTTTTTGAATTAGTTCCTGGTGTGATAAATAATGTGAGTTTAACGTTGATAAATAAGGGTACTGGGAATGCGTCGAGTGTTTCTGTTACAGTACTTTCACCACAACAAGTAGGTTTGATTGGTAATCAAGTTTTTAAATTGGGTAATATACCTTCAGGGAAATCTGTTAGTTTTAATGTAAGTCTTTATGTTCCAGCATCATTATCAGGTTCGTCAATTCCTCTAACGTTGCAGACGTCATATATTGATCCTTATGGATACTCCAAAATTTCAACCCAGACAGTTTATTTCCTAGTTTTATTGCCGCAACCTACATCTTTAGTACTTAGTTTATATCCGTATCAAATAACTAGTGGTACTGAAAATACTCTAATATTTAATATAACTAATACTGGTTCAACGGCTGTAAAATATTTAACAATCACTTTTGCGTCGTCACAATTAACATTTACTAATTTTGATGGAAAATGGTATGTAGGTACATTAGATTCTGGTATGACAAAATCAATCAATGTTACTGTGTATACGTCAGCTTCAAGTGGTGGAGTGGCTCAGATAACAGGATCATTAAGTTATGTAGATGCTTCAGGAATTAGTAGGACTGAAACAAGGACGTTAGGAGTAATGTTATTACAGCAAACGTTAACTACGTTCGTAATTTCAACAGCGCCTCAGCAGTTAATTAGTAATAAGGAGAATGTTTTAATGATTAATCTAACTAATACTGGAAGCACAATGATGTATGGTGTTACTCTTACTTTTACACCACCATCACAAATGGTGTTTGAAGGGTTTGATGGTAAATGGTATGTAGGGGATGTGAAACCTAAAGAAACTAAAACGCTCATCATTAAAACTTACGTAACTTCCCCATCGTCAGTAGTACTTCAATTACCTGTGGCAGTAAGTTTTACTGATTCTTCAGGAGTATTAAGAAATGAAAATAGGATTATTGGTTTTACTATACTCACTTCGACACGAGCTTTCAATACTCATTTATCTATAGAACCACAACAATTGATTGGTGGTAAAAGTAATGATCTTACGTTATTTATTACTAATGTGGGTGGTAGCTTATTGAGGAATGTTAGCATGACTATAAGCCCATCTTCGCAAATAGCTTTAATAGGATTTGATGGTAAATGGTATATTGGAACGTTAAAATTCAATGAGACTAAAGTCTTAAGATTCACAGTATATCCGAGTACTGCTCAATCAACATACTTGGCACAGATAAATGTAGTTGTTAATTATATTGATTCATCAGGAATATTAACATCAGAAAATATACCATTAAGTATTATTGTAATGCCCAATACTGGGATTGTTAATCCTTTAATATCTATTAGTACGAGAACACTCAAGGCTGGGTCTATTAATAATCTAACATTAACGGTTGTTAATAACAATACATATGCGATGAAATCAGTTAGTTTATCAATATCATTTTCAGGTACTTCAATACCTACCTTACTTTCTCTCAATAATATATTTATAAATATTATAAAAGCTGGATATGAGATATCTATTCCAGTATCCATATATGTTCCTGCGTCATCTGGAGATACTACTAATATGATTGTAACGATTAATTATTATAATGAGGAGGGTACATTTATGCAGTATTCGCAACCGTTAGGATTATTGGTGATAGTGCCATCAGATTTGCGGGTCACAAATTATGTAGTATTACCTCAACCTATAGTTCTTGGTCAACCATTCTCAATAACGCTAACTCTAACTAACGTGGGTATGGGAACAGCATATAACGTTTATGCATCAATAATGAATAACAGATATTTCATACCTGTTACTGGTAATCAAGTGTATGTAGGAAACTTACAAAGTGGTTCATCGTCAACTATAACCTTCAGTTTTATGTCAACTAATGTTACCACGCGTACTAATTTCACACCGACATTTACTTCTCCTATAAATAGGACAATTTTACGATTGGGCAATTTTACTATGAGCATTGTTTTAACTTATCAAGATAATTTGAGGAATGTTCACACTCTAAATATTACAATACCTCTAAGAGTTAGCTCATCAACCACTGGAGAAACACAAACAGCAAGAGCAACACAAAACAACTTAGGACTATTTAATTACACTAATTTACTTATAATAAGTATCATCATAGTTGTGGTTGTGATTATAGTGATGGCTATTAGGAGGAGAAGGCATGAAATTAAGTGATGTTTTTAAAATTAGCTTAAAAGTTTTAAGCTCTAGTAAAGTTAGGTCAGCTTTAACTATCTTAAGTATAGTTGTTGGTGTTGCTGCTATTGTAGCCTTAATTTCTCAAACTGCGGGTGTTGGTGCAAGTATAACATCAACATTACAAAAAATGGGACCAGACACAATAATAGTTACAGGTAGTAGGTTAACTGATGTTGATGTTGCCACAATTTCTTCATTACCAGGTGTAAAAAATGTTATCCCTATTATCAGCACTCGCGGAAATATATATCTAGGTAGTGAAACAATAAGCGCTAGTATCATAGGCATTGATGAATATGGTTTAGAACAACTTTTAGGAAAAATTAATCTGCTTGAAGGCATAGTTTATCCTTCAGTACCAGCCCCTATGGCTTTAATTGGTTACCAAATAGCTTTCTCTCAAACAACACAATCTCAAGAAATTTTCACAGGACAAACATTATATTTACAAATTCAAGAAGGACAAACAAGAATAAGCGTTAACTTGCAGGTCACAGGAATCTTAACTGAATATGGCGCATCAGCATTCATACAACCCGACACAAGCATATTTATACCCATACAAGCAGCACAAACAATACTTAACAGAAAATGGTACAATATGCTAATAATCAAAACACAAAATGTTGATAGTGTAAACGATGTAATAGATACTCTAAGAAACCTTTATGGTAACTCAGTAAATGTATTATCAGCACAACAAATAACCCAAACATTCCAATCAGTAATAGGTCAAATATCTTTATTATTAGGAGGTATCGCAGCCATATCTTTGATAGTAGCAAGCTTAGGAATACTCAACATAATGTTAATAACCGTCATAGAAAGAACAAAAGAAATAGGAACATTAAAAGCAATAGGCTTCAAAAATAAACACATACTAGCACAAATACTCATCGAGGGATTTTTAATAGGAATAATAGGTGGAATAATAGGTATAATATCAGGATCCGCAATATCATACATAATACCAAACATACTCACAGGAAATATATTTAGAACTGGAAGAGGAACACCAACCCCATCAAGAGGATTTGCAGGAGGACCAGGAGGATTCACAGGAACCTCAATGGGATTTTCGTACACACCAGTAATAACACCAGAGACAATAATAATATCCTTAACACTAGCAATTATAGTAAGCATAATTTCAAGCCTATATCCTGCATGGAGAGCAGCAAAAATGGATCCAATCAAAGCATTAAGATATGAATAAATCACAAATAATTTTTCATAATTTTATTGTATAGATAAACATTCTTAAATTTCTGAAAACAACATTACCACGTAAATCTTTTTAATCTTTTAAACTTATAAGTCTAAGGTGTTCATAATGAGTATAAGAAAGCTTATATCTTTAACATTGGCCATAACGCTTAGTGGAGCTTTAAGTCCTGGACCACTCTCAGCCTCAGCAATAATTATTGGAACTTCTATGGGATTGTTTGGAGGTCTTTTAATAGCTTTGGGCCATATGATAGTAGAACTCCCTTATGTAACTATACTTTATAAACTTATCAACCAATTTAAAAAATTTTTAGTAAAAATTAAGCTAATGCTCAATACTATAGTAATACTATTCTTAGCATATTTTTCCTATCTTTTAATTAAAGATTCAATAAAGGTTTTTCAGAATAATGCATTCACCT
>Ga0081529_121148_pt1 | contig 24060 bp, 24 predicted proteins | sample EchGeymetagenome_FD_71012 | JGI IMG/M metagenome (GOLD analysis project Ga0081529, IMG submission 71012) | Ferrous microbial mat and aquatic microbial communities from Echinus Geyser, Yellowstone National Park, USA - transect B T=78-80 C v2... ...
TCAACCACCCACTTAAGGTAGGTGGGTCATGGGACTCCTTCGAGCCCAACGGCACGGGGCTCACATCTCTGCAATCACTCCCACCCTTTTGGGCATAGCCCACATCGAGTGAGAGATCATTATTTATCAACGAAAATTCGTTATAAACAGATACAAAAAGATTTCTATTAACGGGAAAAAGGATTCAGCCCCAGTCTAAGGGATCGGTTATTCGAGTGGAACCGACAGGCAAGAGACCATGTGAAACCGGAAAGGGTCACTAAAACCCCCTGTGTTTATAAAACTCATTGACATAGTTAATAGATGATCATGAAGAGGGTCCTAAGGATTCCACGTTTCAATAAGGAGGGGAAACCGAAGACCTTAGAGTTGCTCATGGATTCTCCTAATCTAAACGAGAAAGGTTTTCCTCAAGAGGCCAGGCTGCTCCTAGTCATAGACGATGGAAAAAATAGGATTGGATTCCAACTCACCACCGCTGAAGCGGCGCTACTCTACCAGAGGCTGAGCTACGTTCTCAACGAGACAGCAAAAGAATATATTCAAATCGAAGAGAAGAATAGGAAAAACTTCGAGTCCAGAAAGGCCAGAGATAGTAGAGACGAGGAGAAGGAAGAGATACCTCCTGAGTACTTTGAGGATATGCCTCCTGATGATCAACTTTGAAGTCTATGGGGCTAAAGGCTCTCTCGATCTTAAGATAGTAACCTGTGGAGTTGACCGTCCTGTTCTGTTTGGCTACGGCAAGGAAAACCTCCGTATACCCTACTCCGTCTATCAGGTACTGAGCCTGTAAGGTCTTGCTGGTTATGGCGTTGTTGCTGAGGAGCTTTACCAATACCGCTCCGCCGTAGGTGTTGATGACCTCTATGACTCCAGAGAACCCTCCAGTGGCGTTAACTTTCTCGTTCAGGTACTGTTGAGTGGTGTGGCCGTTGATAGAAAACGTGTAACTGTACGTGGCCCCTAGCTCTATGGAGCCGTTTTGTGCATAGGACAGGTTGAATGGGATGACGTTCGTCGGAGTTATTGGGGTAGCGAACGCCGATATTTGGAGAGTGACCGGGTAATTCCCAGTGATTTTTAGGGATGAGTTGTACATCCCTGTTTCAGTAGCCACCTCAGAGAACTGCTCATCCAGATAGGCAAACTGATAGATAGGATTGAAGGATTGCGATGCGTAGAACTTCCCCTGCTGAACCACGTAGACCGTCTCGGCACCGTGGGTGAACATCAGGGTGGAGGAGTACCTCAGCAGGTAGTTTCCGCTCTCCTGATAGTGCAGTCCCGAAAATCCTCCGTTGAATATGGGGGAGGAGTCCAGGAACCTGGAGTAGGCCACGGTGAGGTGGCCTCCCAAGAGCGGATTGGACTCATTTATCCAGAGCAGGAGCACTCCGGAGATTTCCCAGGAGAACGCCGGAGAGTGATTGACCTGCTCAGCGGTCTGGAGGTTTGTGACAGACACGGTGATATTGGCCTTGTCTCCTAAGGCCAGGAAGGGTGTCAGGTCCACTTGATAGGGAGTATGGAAGGCTAACGTATTTATGCTGGGCATGGGTTTCCACCAGAACAAGTCTATCCCACCTGTATACACGGTCTCGTATGGGGGAACCACGCCCGCTATCAGCCCGTCATAGGAGAGTAGGATGTCCCTGGTAGCAGGCTCGTTGGAATACCAGAACTCATCCAAGCCTCCCCCCTCCTCATAGAGTAGGGCGGAGACCCTGAAGGTTCCGTTGGGTAACGAGACCTGAGACGTGTAAGAACTCTTGGACGGGTTCAGTATTACGTAGGAGTAGTTGTAGTGAAATGTTCCATTGACGAACAATGGAACAAAGCCGTTGGGGAGCCCATAGGGTTTCTGACCTGGGTACATGAACAACGTCACGTTCAAGAGGTAGAGCCCAGTTATGTTCACCTTCGCGTCGTAGAAGTTGACCAGCACGGGTTCGAAGGTTACGTTACCCTGTAATAGGTTCTCAAAAGGCGTCAAGTCTACCGAGGCCGTGGAATTTAATATCTCCTGGGTGGATCCCCAAAACACAGGTACTCCGTTCACGAATATGTAGAGAGGTCTGTCAAACTGGGTCCCGTTGACTTCCCTGACACTCACGTTCATCAGGACGAAACTATAATTACCCTTGGGAATGGTCACGTGTATGTAGTAAGGTTTCCATGCTGTGTCGTTGAAGACTAAGTTCTGTACGACCTTCACCACGACCGGCGTCTCGTTGGGAGGAAGGTAGCCGAAGGCCTCGAAGGAGTAATAGCTCGGGTCAACTCCCAAGTTGCCAGAGGTGACGTTGAAGGTGAAGTACCGAGGGTGATACATTGGGGAGGCAAGGGACAGTGAAGGTAATGAAGAGGCACATAACACGAACAGTATAAACAAGGCTAACGTTAACCTGGTCATCTCCTCATCACCCTGAAGAATAGGTAAACCAGGAGAGCTCCCAAGATTGATGCAACCGAGATGAGGATAACCTCTAGGTTGAAGATTTGGGACTGAAGGCTCAATTGCTCGTATAAATTGTCTACCCGGAAGGTCAGGTTATACGTCAAACCGTTCTTGAGAGTCAGTTGATACGTGTATATTCCCGAAGGGAGGGAACTGGAATTGAAGGGGATGTGTAGTTCCAACACACCTGCCTCCTCTGAGTACGTGAAGTTCTGTGGGATCCCGTTCAGGAGTAGCTCCACTGGAGTATAACCTGGGGTAACTGTTACGTTGACGATTTCGAACTTATGCTTTACCACAGAAGTTACGTTGAGAATTTGTGGTACCGAGATAGCTATCTTGGGGGCAGTGATAGTAGCTCCCTGGAGCAAGACGTCACCACCAGAGACGTTGAAGGCATAGTTGTTAGACTTGACTACGGTAGAGATGAGAGTAACGTTAGACCCGACTGAATTTATGACCGGACCCTCTCCTGAGATCGTGGAACTCTCCACGATCAACGTGGAGTTCTCCAGTATAACCTTGGAGAGTGTGGAGTCCACGACGTAGGCCTTTGCGTCTATTAATATGAGCGTTCCAGCTGAGGAATCATAGAGGTTCACGTTCGTCCCCTTTACAGTCATCAACGGAGAGTAAACCTGGTATAAGGAGTAACTAGACCCGTTGTACAGGGACGAATAGACGGAGTCTCCCTGTTCTAACACCACGTTACCCAGGAAAGTCAGAGGCATGACCTGGAGGTCAGTGACATAGAAGGCTGGATAACCCAGAGCAGACGTGCCCTCCACTATGGCTTTCCATGGGCCAGAGATAACCCCTGGTTGACTGCCCCTGAACATACTACCGTTGATGTACGAGGGTACCTGGAAGTGGCCCACCCACTCCCTCAGGGAGGAGTTGTACTGCAGAGGAACGCCGAAACTAGATTCCTCCAGGAGGGACTCGTATCCGGTTCCTGAAGGTATCAGGGTGAGAGTGAAACTACCCTGAGTTACCTCACTACCGTTTGGATACCTTATGTTAGCCATCACATTGACCTGTTGACCTTCATAGACCACTGGAGTCACGTTGAGGGACACGAGTAGCTGAGAGGGGAGAACGTAGAACCAGGTGGTGAAGTTTCCTTCCTCTATGCCTACTGATGTGTTTACACTGGCCTCATAGATCACTTGATATAAACCTTGTGTGAAATTGCTGGGGATGGTGAAGTTCGCCTCCTTTAGTCCGAAGAGGTAAAACACCCCATACTGGATCGACTCCGGTGCAGGGACTAGGGGAACCTGCGCCACTAAGGTACCGTTATGATACACGAGGGCAGTGACATTTGATGAGAAGAGACCCAGGCCGAAGCTACTGATGGTCGCTGAAAAGAACGTTACGTTCTGTCCGGGTGCAACTCCAGGCATTCCGTCAATCACTGGAGTGTATACGGTTCCGTAGACCGCTGGGCCGAAGTAGAGGTATGTGTACGCTGAACCTAGAGAGGAGTTCACTACAAGTAGGTACGTTCCCTGAGGCATTCCAGGTAAGAGTGAGAACTGATTCTCATAGATACCAGGTTGCTGGGGTACCTGTAAGAGAGTCAGGTTCAATACCGTCTTTCCGTCCCTAACCAGGTAAGCGTTAACGGTCATGTTACTTAAGGGAGTGCCGTTTACGGAGGTCAGTTGGACCTGGATGGGAATCGGTTCGTTGAGAGGAAGAGGTAAGGAGAAGGGGAAGGGAATAGGTTGAACTATGACTAGGGAGTCACCTATATCTATGTCAGTCTGCCCCACACCACCCAGGCCAGAGGAAGTACCATTGACTATGACACTCCAAATGTTGGCAGGATCGCCAGGTGATACCGTGAACTCTCCGTTCCAATAAGTCCCGTTGAAGATCAGCGGGACAGTTCGCAAGAATCCTGAGGTGGTATAGATATATGCGGAGAAGTTGCCTTGATCCACTATAGTACCATTCTCTAACGAAATGTACGCTACGACTTTCACTGTGGCGTTATATGGGTACCAAGGGTAAGTGGAGTTTGACGAAAATGTGGAGACCGATACCTCCAGCTGGTTTAGAGACTCGTATTCCTTGAAAGCGGCGAGGAGGTAACCGTAGTTCGGTGACCCGAGACCTGTGACCATATTGTAACCATTCCTCGAACTGTATAGTCCATTGAATCCCTGATATATGGGGTGGAAGGCCTTATCGTAAAGTGAGGAGTTCATGATCCAGTATAGGGCGGGATTGAGCAACCCTAACGGATGCCCCAAGACAGATTCAGCATCGGCTATCATTCCGGCCCAAAGGGGGGAGGCCAGGGATGTACCTCCTATGACCTCCTGAACCCCCTCAACGTACACTATCATCCCAGTGTAAGGGTTTGCGTCAGCGGCCACGTCAGGTAGTTCCCTCATGTTCGCATGGAGGTACTTAATCTGATACCATGGTGCTGGGAAAAGCGTACTCATGCCCCCACCAGAAGAGACACTGGATACCGAGGGGTAGAAGTACTGCGGTAGAACGCTCCAAGCAGTTTCAAACCCGTAATTCGCACTGGCGTTCTTGTTCTCTAACGAGCCCTTTGTGACGTTCAAGTATAGTGACGTTCCCCCAACTGCAGTTACGAAGGGAGATGAAGCAGGAAAGTTAACTCCACCGTATGTCGTAGTAGTACCGTCATATGCACCTGTATCTCCAGAGGAGGCGAAGAAGGTTATCCCTTCGGCTGCACCTAGAGCAAAGTAATAGTCCAAGAAGGGGTAATTCGGTGTACTCATACCTTGGAAGTATGCGTAAAATCCTGAGGCCCCTATTACGTTCTCGGGCAACCCCCAACTCATGGACACTACCTGGGCTAAGTCCTCTGATACCACGAGGTCTACCGCATTGAACAACGCTGCCCCTGGGTTAGATGCTATAACGGCTATCACGTGAGCGTAGGGAGCCATGGTGTGGACTGCCTCCACGTCGAGGGCGGTCTCTGCATCCCAGCCAGAGAAGATTCCGAAGATGGGGTGATAAGCTCCTACAGGGAGTATGGTGAGGTTGATGGGAGGAAGATGGAACTGTATATCGAAGGATTTGAGATCCTGAACAAGTTCTGGATCCCCGTAGGCGTCTATCACCGCCACCGTGACGTTCTTACCTGCGGGAGTTACGTTGTAGGCCCCCTGTAATTCCTGGGGAGTGTAGTAGAGTGCAGAGAACTGAAATCCGTAATAGTTGGTGGGAGAAGTTGATGGAATTAGTCCTTGAGTCCCTAGACGGCCCAGGACTATGTCTTCTGGCATGATTTGAGTGAAGTTAGTGAGACCGGCTATGAGCACCCCCTCCAGTTGGAGAGGAACGACTGGGGGAGTCAGGGGCCTATAGTAAATCTCCCCCTGATCGTTGAATAGACCTAGTTTAGTCTGGAATACCTGTTCCACCAGAGACGCGTTAGCCAATACCATCAGTGAGAAAGGACTCTGGTAGACTACGTGAAATCCCTTGGACTTAAAGTAATGAACTAAGTTAGCCTCCTCCTCCACGTTTCCAAAAAGGGATATCAATTGAGTCCTGTTCAGTGGTTTTATTTGATGATTGCCCACCTCCTGGGCCAGGAGGAGAAGGTAGTTCATGTCCTTGGGAGGTATGAACACTGATATACATACCCCAGCACTCTCAGGTAGTGATCCCTGACTGATGCCCTGAAACTGAGGACCGTAATACTGAGCGTAGGCTGTCGACTGAATGACTGGGATTGAACTCATTATTACTAAACCTATCACGATAAGAGATACTTTCATCACAATAAGGTTGCATGTCCCTTATATTAACCTTGTCCAAAGATATAAGGAAAGAAAATGTGGAATTGAACTCTCCTTTTATAAGTATTGTAAAAGTGAGCCCAGGTAACTTAGCAGTAGAGATTGGCTGGCCGCCTTGGCAAAATTCAACTCAGTGACGAGATAGTTTCCGCTCACCGCGTAGAGTATCAAGGTGTTGTTGTTCAGCGGATTCGGGTTGGCTACGAAGTAAGTGGAGCCATCTAGTTGGCCTGTGGAGACTATTGCACTATGACCTGTGTAGTTAACGTATGACTGGAAGAAGTTTAAGGCGCTCTGATATTGTGATTGAGCCTGTTGACTGGAGTTGAATTCGGCGACTTGTACTGAGAGGAGAGAGGTGGAGTTTGCGTATACAGCAGCATAAGCCAAGGTCAAATTGATGGCGGGCTGATGCATAGCTGATTCATAGTGCCTGAGATCATTAGCATACTTCCCTAAGTTGTTATATAAGGACTGGGTCAAGTTCACCCCCCTGAGTGCGGTATAATTCACATAGGCCCAGCTAACCATTCTCATGCCCTGTTCTTGAGGAAAGATAGAGGTCGGGGACGGAGTTGGGGGCCTTGAATTCAGTACATCCTGATATTGTATCATTAAGAGGTTTAAAGCGGACTGAGCTGGATTCGAAGTACCCTTGACGAGGTCTGCAACCAGATACTTTCCGTCGTAACCCAAAGCCAATCCTGTTGACGATATATTACCATAGACGTACTCTAACTCGCCAGACTTGTTCACATTGAAGTTGTAACCTGCCACAAGGATTAACGCAAGCTTTCTGAAGTAAGCTGTGGCGTTGGGAGAAGTTACTGTTGAGAGAAGGGAGACCGCCGTGGAGTTCTTGTTACTGAGAACTTCTAAATAGGTCGTTCCAAAGTTCTTGCTCAAATTCTGGACGAGCATACCTGGAGTGGTGTTCGTGGGAAGTAGCCCAGATAAATTACTTACCTCAACCCACGCTCCTACAACGTACCCGTTCTGGCCAGTAGCGCTACCGGCCTGTGCCACTGTGGGAAGTAGTGTGGAGGAAGGTGTCGTGATTACAATTGGCTTTACGGTATTAGTTTGGGATGAATTATGAACCGTGGAGATTTCCATGAAATATATCACAGAGGAGAGTATCAAGACCACGGCAACTATGCCTACTACTGTAGCCGATTTCATGAATGTGATTGACCTCCCCTCGAATATAAACGTTTGCAAAATACTTATTTAGACATGGACAATCGAAACGAAAAATCGACTCGATTTTCCGATAGCTATTTATATTACTTCTGAGAGTTCTTTTTATGATCCATCCTGGATCTGGACACTGGAGACATAGGAGAGGACTTAGGTACCTGGTCCTCGCCTCCTTAAGGGAATCACCTAAGAACGGGGTAGAAATTATAAGAAGCCTGGAGGCCATGAGCATGGGATTTTGGAGACCATCTCCTGGCTCCATTTACCCCTTACTCGCCACAATGGTCGAGGAAGGACTGATCAGGAAGAGAGAGGACGGAAAGTATGAGCTGACCGAGGAAGGCAGGGGACACCTGGGAATTGTAGCGGAGTCTAGACCTTCGACCCCTGAGGAGATGTTGAGGGAGATGGAAATCTACGTGGAGTACTTCCAGGACCTAAAGGTTACCGAGCCGGTGAAATTGGAGGGACTGAAGGAAAGAATACGATCTCTGGGTGAGAAGTTACTGAAAGTGGGGTCGTAAAATGAGGGTAGCAGTTCCAGTCACTGACGGAGTCGTTGACGGTCCAGGTGAAGGAGAGGTCGTAAGGATATATGAGGTGGGGAGCGACGTCAAGCTCATTGAGGAGTATGAGAACCCAGCTAAGTACGCCATGGCCGCCAGAGGCGTTCACATGCTGAAATCTGCGTTGGAGAGGGGAGCGGAGGCCTTCATAGTGGCAGAAATCGGTCCTCCAGGATTGAGGTACCTCGAGTCCAAAGCTAAGATTTACCTTGGAAAAGGTTATCCGGTGGAGCTAGCACTTGAGAGGTTCATGAAGGGGGAGTTACCTGAGATTAAGGAGCCGACCCACGGTCATCATCACGAGAGAAAAGTAAACAGGTTTTAAAGACTAAACTTCAGCTTGACTGTGCGTCGACTCTCCTCCCCTATCTTCCGCCTTATCCTCAGCTTTGCTCATTTCCATGACTTCAGCTGCCAAGAAACCCAAAATTATGGATCCCATGAAGAAATAAACTATTACTGGAGAGGATTTAGATATAGACTGAAATAGTTCAAAACATGAAAAGAGGATGGCCCCAATGGAGAGGGTAAGCCAACCCACTCTCTTCGACATCTTGCTCAAGGAGATCTTGAAAAGTGAGAAGTCTGACGCGAGGTGAACGAACAAGTTGGAGAGAAGCGACACCAGACCAGCCACCGTAAAGGCGAGGAAGGCGTTGAAGTTAGACAGCAGTTCTCCGCCCAAGACTATCACAAAGAACGCAACGATCGATACCAAAACTGCGTTAACGGGCCCTCTACCAGGGTTTAGCTTTCCCAAGGACTCAGGGAGGAATCCTCCTCTGGCCATTGCAAATATAGTCCTCGAGGTTGACATCAAATAACTCAGAGTCGCCAATATCCCGTCGTTGGCAGCCGCGAACAGTACAAACGCTAACGTAAGTAACCCGAACCTATCTTCTATGAGGTGAAGCAGATCTAAATTGTTAGCCGACATATGGAAGTATATCAAGTGATCTGTTATGCCGTATATATCGAAAGCCGCCAACAGGCCTCCCATTAGTATGACAGTCACTATGGCCTTAGGTACGCTCTTCTCTGGATTCTTTACCTCTCCTGATAGTGGGGTTATGGAACCGTAGCCTGTGGGAATACTGGAACCAAAGAGAATACCCAAAGCCAATGAAGAGAGGTTCAAGTTAGAAGGTACTGGGTTGTAGAGGTAGAAATGGGTAGATCCCATGAACAGAACTGCCAGAGCAGACATCATCCCGATCTCCATGACACTAGCAACTATTGCGTACTTGGCTGTTGGCCTTATGCCAAGAACCGCAAACAGGCTAGATATGCCTAGAATGGGCAGTGCTATTAACAGAGAAGGTATCTCCAATATGGTGGAGAGGATATACGAAGCTCCTAGGACGTAAGCAGAACCATACATGGTGGAGTAGAGGAGGTAAAGCCACCCTGTCTCAAATCCCAGCCTCTTTGACAGAGAATAGTAGGCGTAAGTATAATACCCCCCAGTCTTTGTGAACTTTCTCGACAACCTGTAGACTACTAGCCCGTTTAGGAGCACCAGTAAAGTGCCTAGGACTATGGCTAGGGAGGCTGCCTGGCCTACATAGAGGTAAACTGCCACACCGTAGGTCAATACGCTAAGGAAGGGAGATTGCCCACCTAGGCTTATGAAGACAAGGTCCAGGACGCCGATCTCCCGCTTAGGTTCCTCTTTCCTCACTTTCTCCAGCGATTTAGCCATTCAGGGTGAGGTGAATGTAACGAGGTATTAAAAACCTTCCACTTTTTTGTTATCTTTAGACGAATTTAATGGAATATTCTTCATGGACTAACATTCCGTGGAATGAACTCGTACCTTGCCCACGACACTGTAGAAGAGGGGCTTCAAAGGGACGGAAGACTGTAACTCTTTCACGTAACTACTCGTTATTTTCAATTCGTTATTTTCAATTTTATAAATATCGTTTTGACATCGGTTATGTTCATGTAGTATTACCCAAGAATTCTCTCTTGACGATCTCCCAACTGATGACGGGCATTGCTCACGAGGATGGGAGAGAGAAGTCGGATGGGTATTGAAGTTTCCCTCGACCAGCCCCAATGATCTGGGGGTGACCGTTATGATCCCTTAGGAGGGGTGCCAGTGGCGGAATTAAAAGTGGTTAAAGAAGGTAAGTTACGCCACGGGTAAACACCTCGCCTCTCTACGGTAGACTTAAGATCACTTTTCTAAAAATATTTGATCTTCAATTTCAATTGTGAGTAAGAAAGGGTCAATGCAAGGGAGTAGTCAAATTACTCATGAACAGAACGTGGGGAATACGATCGATCTCACGCCGAGAACTTCGGCGAACTGCAGGTAAGATAGAGTCCTACCTGAACTTTCTGGGAAGGCGAGGGAGGTGGCCGAGGCCCCGGTCTCGTCCTGACTGTTGAACGCTTCGGTTGAGAGGTTCACTCGGGCCAGATCTCGTCCCAGACCGTGAGGAACTACGCGGGGAGGTCGTGGCCGAAGAGACGCTGAGAAGGGCGAGGGAGGTGAGAGTGAGACTGCGGGGAGTAGAGGAGGTCCGAGTGTCACTGGACTGGTCGAGCGTGAAGTTCAGGATAAGTACGTGAAGGGTCTCGGGGGCGGAGAGAGGGGACTCTCCTGGAACTACGCCACGGCCATGACCAGGGTGAGGGGAGGAACCTGATGAGTATGGTGAGACACGTGAGGAGGGCGAGGGAGGTTGAGGTCGTGAGTTCGCTCGTGGAACAGGTCCTCTCCCCGGGGAGTCAAGCTCGTGGTCCTCGACGCCGTAGAACCTGGCGTCGAGGTACTTCGCCACCTCTTAGTTATCTACGTCCTCGCAGTCTCTGTTGGGGACGTGAAGGTCTACCGTGAGACGGGGAATTCATGATCAAAGGTGAGAGATATGAGGCGGAGGATCAGGTGAGCTTCAGGCCCCTAGTTCACGGCTGTACCGTGAAGGAGACGATCCACGCGGTCAGGACCACCTACCTCTCCCGGGAGGTCCTCAGGCTCTACAACGTGGTCAGGACCCCCTAAGGCCTCCCGAGGATCAAGACCTTCCTGCCCTTCACGAACTTCACTTGGTGGAGCTCAGGCTCCTCACCTTCACGCCGGCCTACCCTTATACTCCGTCCTCGTGACCTTCAAGGGCGTGGTGAGACTCAGGTAGTAGTTATTCGACTTTCCCTTAACTGACGTCCTGTTATCAAGGGAACTCTAATAATTACTACTCAGGTTCCTCCTGATCTTGCTCTTAATTGAGAAGATAACATATTATCTGTGTATTCCTCTGTTGAATTATTAGAATTGTTTCGATTTAATTCTGACTTATTTTCGAGGAGGTGATTTTGGGTCTACCGTAAGAGGCGAGGTTAGCCATTCAGGTTTCCATTGCAAATCCACTTTATTTGAATCCTTTTAGAGTAATTAGTCGTGAATTCGGGAGAACTTAGCGGTGATAAAGTAGAATTTGCATTACGTGATAACATAAAACTGCTATTCGCAATGGATCCGTGAATCATCCAGGCGAGGTTTTCCGCTCCCTTTGAACTCCCACTCTAATATATAAAATTTATATTTAGAATCCGAAACTTATGTTGATGTTAAGGCTGTTCCTACTAATGACCCTGACCCTCTCGGTGTTCTGGATTTTGACCTTTCACTCGGTTGCTCTGGGAACTTACACCCTACCGCTTGGCCATTACGTCTTTGAACAACTTCCGATAAAACAACCCTCCATAGTTGAGGTCTCCTGGAACTCCACCGGGAACGTGTCAGTTATGGTTATGAATCAGGGGCAGTTCACTCAATTCCTGAACGGGAGTAACCCATTTCAGGGTGCAATCTCTCTGGCTAGGTCGGGAACCCTCCTTTACCTTGCTACTCAGGGCACCTATTACGTGGTCGCTTACGCCTACCTTCAGGACGTCAATGTGAGCCTCAACTACAGCGTGGAACCTGCAAACGTTACCTTCACCCTATTCCCCTTTTACTCCGAGATTTACACCTTGAACCTCACTTACCCTTTTAACCTCCACGTGTTCTTCGTCTCCAACTCAACCCTGGAGGTAATGATCTCGAACTTACAAAACCAGACGGTCTTCCTATCCAAGGGAACCCACCTGAGTTCTGGAAACTTCGTGAATGCGACCCTGACCTTACCTGCAGGGGAGTATAACGTCAAGGTGTCAAATTTGCTTAACTACACGGTTCCGGTCTATGGGTTCGTAACCTACTCATCAGTTTACCCGAACCCGTTCTCCCAGTCCAGGGAGTACTTCCCCATGGGTATCGCGTCGTACGGTATCTATAACAGGTCTGGCACACCTGTTCCTTACACTGTGAGGGCACCTGTGGTACTAGGTTGGGTCAACATATCTTCCATTCTAGCTCATGACAGTTCAGCCAGAATCCTCAACGTTTCCCCTTACTCTGCTTCCCTCCAACTTAACGTCCCCCTCGTGGTCTACACCGGTCAGGGCAATCAGACCTACTGGGTACAGAACGTGGCCGAATTCCTTACGAACGACTCAGTCCTGTGCTACCAGTCCAGCGTCCTTAACGTGACCTCCGTCAATGCTACTCTTACCAACAACTCGATAACCGGAAGGGGTGCTGTCTACCCACCATTCCAGAACGGATTCTACTACACGTACATCACTAGGAACTACACGTATCACTTACCCCTATCCCTCGAGCTCTCCGTGAACGTGAGCGTCCTGCAGGGGTTAGGGGTTCAGCTCAAGTTCTGGGTCATGGTAATTCAGAACGGTTCACAGTACCCGATGAAGGGCTTAACCTTCGATTCCGTACTCGTCAAGGTGCCCGCCAAGAAGGCGTTTCTGTACGTTTCAGGATATCAAACTCCAGTGTCCATAAACTATTACGACGCAGAACTGGTCTTCGGAGGGGGTGGAAACGGTGCCATAGCCACGTTCAAACAGCTCAACGCATACCTGGCCCTCTTCTATTACAACGGCTCCCTGAGGCCGTTTCCCAGCGTCTATTCCTTCGGCGGAGACACCGCAGAGGCATCGACCAACGTCAACGTGATTTACACAGGCAATTTTGTTCTAGCAACGGTGGGCAACGAAGATCCTGCCTTCCTCACCAACAGTTTTAGTCCAAAGCTCCCCGTGGTGCATCCAAATTTGGTCACCAATACCACGCCTCAGGTGAGTAACACCACAAACACCTCCGGTCCCACCAAGTCCACAAACACCAGCTCGGGGACTTCGAAGGAGAACACCTCAGTGGGCGTCACCAATACCACTAACGTTCATCCTCCGATGAGTGCGTCTGGATCCAGGAACGTAGTCAATGAATACCTCCTGGTACCAGTGGTGATCCTAATAGTAGCGGTCTACTTATGGTTCAGGAGAAGAGGGAGGAGGCCTACTCTGAACTTTTAGTTTGCGTTTTTATCCAACCTCTCCTTAAAGTAAACCAATGAAGATATCACAACTGATGATCCTAGGCCTACTACTGGAGGGAGAGTTGAGCGTATCAGAAATAGGTGAATATACTGGACTCGACGAAAGGGAACTGAAGAGGGAGCTCAAGGAGCTCCTTAAGGACGGATTGGTTGAGGAGAAGGCTGTCCTGGGGGGAGATCTAATCCTAGCCATAACGCAAAGGGGTACTGAGGTACTCCTGGAGAACTACCAGGTTTTAAAGAGGTTCCTTCAGAACCTGGAGGACACTCTATGTCTCCAGTTCAGTTGTTAACTGACTCTCCAAAGTTACCATGCGTCTTGTAAGGTGATTAGGGAAGTCAGTCGCACAGCTGGAACTCCTCATCTTTCTGGGCCGAACCGTCTTCGCATAAACGGATTAATGTCGAGGCTTTTGAACGTAGCATCTATTAAATTTCACCTTGATTAATGGACTATATTCAAGGGGAAAGTCGCTAGCCTTTGTTTAGAATTTTCTTCCGCATACCATAACATGAGCAGTAGTTCTTCCAGCAACGACGTGTGGACTTCGAAGCTACGTGGGGCAATTACTACGAGAAGTACAGGGAGGCACTCGGTAGTGCCAACGGGCAGGCCATGATGCAGAAGAGCAATGAGGCCTGGTAGTGCTTCTCACTGCTGAAGTTGAAGGAGGAATACGATGCATCAGGCACGTGAGCGCACCTAGATACCGGAAGGACAAGGACACTAAGGAGAGCAAGTTACTAGTCGCAGTGAGGCAGGACAGGTACGTCGTGGAGAGCAGGACTAGCTGGTCCCGAAGTACTTCGGCCTCGAGATCGAGTTCGTGAGAAGGTCGAGGCGATACGGGAAACAGGACAGCTCGAGATATACTACGACGAGGTCGAGAAGCTTGGTACGCCTCTATCACAGTCGAGGTTGGCGTGGAAAAGACGAGGAAGGGCAAAAGGTCGAGATACGTGGTCCAGGGCGAGAGAAAGAAGATCCAATTCGAGTCCCCAAAGGGGAAAAAGTGGCGTCGATCGACCTGGGCGTCAAAATCACACATGTTGTTAGGTAATACAATTAAAGTCCATAGCCCCTAAGGGTTATAAGGTGTACACAAGGAATCTCTCCTTTATGGAGATAGAGCGTGAGCTGGACCTTTACAGAGTCCTGAGAGACGCTAAGGAACAGGGTAAGAAGGTCGCCATAATAGGTACTGGAACTCATGCGAGAAAGAGTGCCGATATCATAGTGACTACGCTAAGGATGTCCGATTTCGAGATAAGGGGAGACACCCTGAGGGCGCAGGCCGGCGTACCGGTGGCAAAGATCAGGGAAGAGGCCTCGTCTCAGGGTCTCCTCTTCCCTACCCTCTACGATGGGACCGTTGGCGGTCTACTAGCCACTAATGAACCTTCCACGATATCTACAGCCTACGGAACACCCGAGAAATTTACTGAGTGGGCAAGAATAGTGACTCCTGTGGGAATTTTCAGGTGGAAGGGTTTCCTAGGTTCAAAGGGCCTTCTGGGAGGGTTCACAGAGGCCTCAATGAGACTCCTCCCGAGACCAAACTCAGTGGTCACGTATACCTCTCAGGTGGAGTTCGAGGAGGCCCCCTCAGTGTTCGATAAGCTGCTGAATAGGTCTCCCATCGCATTGCTCTTGGAATACGACGGTAAACTGAGGATACACGCCTCCTTCACATCTCCCACCGTGGAGGGAATGGAGTCCTACGAGGGAGTCCCAGTGGTGGAGGAGAACGACAGGGGAAGCTTCATGGTCAGGACAACGGGTATCACCGAATTCCTCGAGGTCGTCAAATCAGTGAACCCTGTCTATGCGTATTATATACATGGAGTGGGTTGGAGCAAAGTGTACACGTCCGACGAGGAGGAACTAAACAGGTGGGATCACTATCCCTCCTCCGAGGCCAGAAAGATCGTTCTGAGAATTAAGTCCGTCTTGGATCACTGGAACGTCCTAGTCTAGTGAATGACCATTGCCGTAGTCAACAGTTTCAGATAAACTGTGAAGTTTATGTCAATTGATATCATTCAACATTCCTAGTCCTTTTAACGCTATTAAGTAAGCTGAGGCTGTATGCCTGTCAAAACCCTTCTCCCTCATCACCTTCTCGTGGTCTTCTGAATTTGTAGTACCCTTAGGGTTAACTAACACAACGTTAAAACCCAACCTCAACGCCTTAATAACGCCGTGAGTTAACAACTGTTTCTTAGCGAAACGCGTTATCTTCCTATTACCGCTCTTACTCGTGGTGAACTTCCTCCTCTTAACTAGAAACAAATCCTCAAAAACAACGTAATCAACGCCAATCCTTGATAGGAAACTGAGGGCTTGTGAAAGAGCATTCAAACGTAAAGCCATAGCTTTCCCTTTAGGAAAACCTGGCCTAGTAACATCTGAATACAAAAAAGTCTTAATGGCAATAATTTCACCCCCCTTGTTGATTACAACGTTCAACCTATCACTATTCAAATCAAAACCGGCAAACAAACCGTAGCCATTAGGTTTCGGTGAAGAGAAGTGCTTCAAGTATAACCAGAGTGGGATTTGGAGGTGGATCATTGGTTTTTCCTTAAAGGAAATTAATGCACCATAACCCTCCACCTTATTACTCACCAACTCCTCCAACTCATGAAGTAGCTGTAAGTACTCTTTACCAAAATATGCTTTCCCATAAACCCACTTACCCCAAGGGTCTTTAACCTTAACTTCAACGTGGTCTTGAAAAACGTGGAACTTCACGTTCCTAGGGGAGAATCCCATAACTGCTGTCAACTTCATAAAATCTTTCACGTTCTACATGGGTTCACTCCTTAGAATAATACTCTGTTAATCAATATGGGACAGCACTCAGATAAAGATACAAATGTTTTATTCCATCTTCCTATAAAAAGAATTCTACGTCGTAAATTCTTAAAATCAAACGTCTCTTAAAAGGTCCCGTAGAAAACCTCCATTTTTACGTCATAGGTTTCAATCTCGGGCAGGTCACGTCAGAGCGTCCCCCACTATATCATCGAATATCTTGTCGAGCTCCCTAGATATTTCCTCTTCCCCCCATTTGGAGAATACCTCACTGGGTTTGAAGTACTCCACGTAAACCTCTCCTCCGCTCTCAAAAACATATATCCTAAGAGGTGGCTCTATTCCCATCCTCAAATCCTTCTGGAATAACCTGTAGGCAAAATCAGGTCTGAACGCCTCAAAGATGTAATTTCCGCCTATCCTGAAACCGGCTTTGGTCAAGTTTTCTTGAGCGTTAACCCTGGAAACTATTCTCATATTATGAGAAAGAATGGAACTCTCGAGCTTGGATAAGGTAGTATTGAAGTCGTATTTGGACTTCAGAACCTGAACCATGACATTGAACGAACCTCAAATCCGATATAAGGTTTTCCCCAATTTCACTTTGTGAAATGCTGGCAACTCGTGACGATTTTGTAATTCCCTATCCCGTGGCTACGAATGGTGTTGAGAAATCGAACAAACAGTCAATGTTCCAAGACGCTAACGACAAGTTGTCTAAAAAGGATCTCCAGGACTGTATGTAGGTGTGGGTGAGGGTTATCCCGCCAAGGGTGCGGAGGGGGTGTGAACGTGCTTCCGTTGATTTCGGTAAAGCCCTGGGGCCTAGGATTGATATCAAGTGAAGTCCTATGAAGTCCTGAACCCCCTTGATGTAACTTCTCCCTCGAACTATCATTTCCCTGTGACCCCGATCCTAGAATAAAGTAAAGTGGAAATTATGCTTATGAACCCCATCATTATCCACAACCACTGATATCCTAGGCTGGTCACGATCCACCCTGCCATCGCCGAGCTGGTCACCCCACTAAACTGCCAGAACGTATTGGCAATACCAGTTGCCTTACCTGCTCCCTCTCGACCGATTCGGGCGATGGCGGTGGAGTGGGCAGGAGTTATCAGGAACCTTACTCCGCCCATCAACGTAGCCAGGATAGCCAGAGATAAGGGGCCCCTTGCCAGAGGAATTAACATGAGGAGAAGCCCATAACTCGAAACTGTAACTACGAGCGACTTCACGTGCCCTAACCTGTTTATGAGTCTACTCGACAATACTGTACTCACTATTCCAGGTAGGGCCGTGAGGGAATATATTAATCCAGACACGATAGGATCGTCGGTCAATCTGAGAGCGTAGTCGTAAAAGTACAGGGCCACGGCCCAGTAGGCAGTGAAGAAGAGAAATCCACCGCCTGAGATGAGGAAGACGTCCCTGATGTCTTCCAATCTCCCCGGGCTATTAAAGTTGGGCGTTGGCTTAACGATAGGAAGGAGAGATACGGTCATAACGGAGAGCGCGGTCACAAAGAAATATCCCCACCTCCAACTCAACTCCGTGGCTATTGGGGGTAGTAAATAGCCTGCGGCTATAATAGAGAGGGGCCACGCTAAGCTGTAAACTCCCATTGCCTGTGCTAGCTCCTTCCCTGAAAAGGATCCAGAGATTGCCTTCACAGTTGAGGGATATATCCATCCTGCTGACAATCCCATGAAGATGCTGAGTAGATATTCGGTGCGAATAGAGTCTGCTAAACCTGATCCTAGGGACGTTATCGCTATCCCCACAAGGGAGAGGAGAAGAACAATCTTGAAGCTCATCCTATCCACTAAAACTCCTGCGGGGATCTGAACAACTACATATCCAGCGAAGAACAGCGAAAAGATGTAACTGTCCTCCTCCACGCTAGGATGTAAAGTGGATAGGGGACCTAGGATGCTCCAAGCGAGCCTAGAGAAGTAGGCTAGGAAGAAGGAAAGAGAACAAACCAAAATCAGAAGCCTTCCATTCACCTGAGGTAGATCTAAGGTCTACATAAAAAGTTTTGAGGCCCAGTAACTTGTGGATCGTTTAAGGATAGTAGTTATTTAGATTTCCCTTGATAACAAGACGTCAGTTAAGGGAAAGTCAAATAACTACTATACTATAAAGAAGCCTTTGGAATTTCGTCATTTCATTCAGTTGCTATAATTCTGCAATCCTCATCGGAGTTTAAACGTTGCTACTTTACGACTATCATCCTTTGACCAATCCTATTACCAACCCTATAATGAATACAATCGAGTTGTAAGGTAGGAGATTTAAATAAGCACTCACCTTACTCTCAGCTTGAGTTGCTGTCTGCCCCAGTTGCATCAACGCACTCTCGACAGTGTGAGGAGAGATAACTCCAATTGCGAGCAAGATTATGACGATAGCCAGGAGTATGATGCCCACCTGAACTATCTTCTTGATTAGGAAACCCACCAGCAGGCCCAAAACAAAGGCCACTATCAGGGATATTATGGAACCGCTAGTTATGTCTGGTACTGCCATGCATAATTTTCAAGGAGAAGACTTTTAAATCCTTTCTTAATACTGACCCACCATGAAAGTCGTGAAATATGAGGTTGAGGTGAAGGTCGAGGGCAAGGACAAAGCTCTCACGATAAAGAGAAAATATAGGCATATGGCCTATGCTAGGGACTTCGTGAGGGGTTTAGTGAAGGGAGAGTGTAAGTGGACAACTGAGGGAAACGTCATTAAGGCTGAATGTAGCTCCAACGAGGGAACAAAGTATCTAGTTAGCATTACTAAAGTAAGACTACAGAGACCTGAGAAAGAGGATAAAGAGAAACAAGGTAAAGTCCAGGAACAGGGAAAATCCTAAACTTCAGCTGGGCACTACTGCCAGTTGAACGTGAGCTTTAAACTGGTTCTTCACGGCCTCAGTTAGCTTCTCCATGTCATCTGTTACCTTTTCGTATAGCGATTCCCTGTCCACCCAGTATAAGTAGGCCGGTCTACCCTTTCTCTTCTCCTCGTCAGTCACCTTCTCTCTTCCTATCAAACCCTTGTAAAGTAGGTTGTTTATCGACTTGCTGATCGAAGCCTTGGTTACCTTCAATTCCTCAGCCAAGTCCTCAGTTGACATCTTCCTACCCTTGCACATCATCACGTGCAGTACCTCTACGTCACTCCTGGATAGGCCATATAGGAAAGCTATCACTTCCTGAATATCCACTTCCCTGCCATCCGGGAACCTCACCTTACTGTTCATTTTGCTCATTTCTTTACCACCTATCTTACACTGTTCTTTCTTGATTAAAAAATGTATATATATTAATGTTAAGAAAAATGTAGAAGTATATACTTTCGTGCAAAAATGTTTACATTTGTACGGGAGTGAGGTAAACCCTTGTATGAAAAAGTTAAAGGTCGTAAATTAACGGGGTTAATATGGCCTAGGCACAGGTTATCAACGAAATCCCTAATTTCTTAGAACAAGAGATAAGGTTATGAAGTGGGAGACCCCTTGTGAACAAGGTTTCACTGTTGTAGTCCCATACTTGCGGGCCGCGTTAATACAGCGGATGGTTGAGAGAGGAGTTAAGGTTAAGAAGGCCACTAAGTTGGTGGGACTCTCAGCTACCTCTTACGAAAAACATCAGAAGAGCACCAAAGTCAAGGAGATATTGTCCGATCCTGTAGTTTCAGATATGTTGGAGAGTCTCGTGGGGAGACTAGTAGCTGGTGATAGGGTAGAGGAGACTAGCTTTTGCCTCCTATGTTCTAACTCTCGTAAGATATTTGGTCTCCCTCCCTGTCCCGTCCTCTAATCTGGTGGAGGGAGGGATATCTTAAGCAGGTTCGCGTGCTCCTCGGTTATGTTCTCTTCCCTATATCTCTCCAGCGAAACCTTTCCGTCCTCCGATATTCTAATCTTACTGAAGTAAAACTTCCTGGGGTTTGGGCTTCATAGGATTTCATAATATTTAATATCAATCCTCAGCCGTTGGGCTTCACCAGAGTCACGGGGCATTGCCTCACTCATACCCCTCCGCCCCTTTAGCGGGACAACCCCAACCCACCTACTCCCAGTGGGAGTAAAAAAGAGGTGGGGAAACCCGCACATCTTGAGGTATATGTTTAGAGATGCGTTCAATTGCCTATCCAGAGTGAACCCGCACCTCTCGCAGTGAAAAGTCCTGCCGACCTTTCGGGAAACCCATCCACATCTGGGGCAGGACTTGGAAGTGTGGTAAGGGTTCACCTCCTTAACGAAAGAACCGTATAAGGGAGCCTTATATTTAAGCACACGGTGTATTGTCCTCCACACAGTCCTTGAAATCCTCTTAGACAGCTTGTCGTTGGCATCTCTAAACATCTCTTGTTTATTCAACTTCTCAACAACAAACATTATCACAGGATACATTTCCAGCAACTCGTTCACGAACTTGTGAACGTAATCTAGCACGCGGTTCCTCTCCCTATGAGAATACTTCTCCATCAACTCCTTCCCCTTCCTGCCGTGCTTTGAAGCAAAAGACTGTATTTTACTCCTCTTCAACTCCATACAGTATTTTAGACTGTACAACTCCTTCAGGGAGAAAGTGACGAACTTCTCCCCATCGTAAGCGTCCAATGTGTAAAGGTTGCTATCAATTGCTAGGAAATCTAGGGGTGTAAACCAAGGTAATTTATAACGGAATGGTAGGTGAACTTTGTCCTCCTTAATTATGGGCTCACCCAACTCAAGCCCTTCAACCCTCCTTGAAAACCAAGTGTGAGACCAAGAGAAGGTGACGTATTCGAAAGGTCTTACTGTAATCCTTACACTCTCGCCCTCAACTTTCCTAAGAGTAGACTTTACCCTAACGTAAACCTTCTTCAATCTAGGTTTCCTCAATGACGCTTGCCCTTTTTCAGCCCTCCTCTTCCACCCCTTTAATATTGAGTAAGCGTCGCTTATTGCCTTGTCCACGTAGTGGGAAGCTAAAACGTTGATTTTCTCTAACTCATCCCTCAACGCCTTGTAAACTTCCTTTTTCTTAGGCAGGGTTATTTTGATCTTAGTGGCTTTCTTACCTTTCACTTCTTTTTTCTCTATCTTAGTCCTCTCCCATAACCAGTCTAGAGCTTTGTGTAGAAGGTGTTTATAATTCTCCAGTAATATCTTGCTCTCCTCCTTCTTATTATTCTTCAGAGAGTACGTTAGGTAGACGTATTCCTCCTCTGGTTGGAATGATTTAAGCCTTAAGTTCTTCGACACAATTCTTCACCTTCTCATATTTATGGCTCCTCATACCATACAACTTTCCGCTAAAGGAGACTGGTATAGAGATTAAGTCTTCTATTAACTCTTGTTCTGATGTTTTGTCCTCCTTGTTTAGAACGACTATCTCACAGTTGTGTGCTTTGCACACTTCTTCAAGTATCTCGAAACCAAACCTTACTAGTCTGTCTGGGTAGGCAATGATTACTTTCGATACTTCGTTATTTAGTATCATCCTCAATAGCTTGAGGAATCCTTTCCTCTTCATGTTTAACCCAGAACCAACGTCAGTTATTACTTGGTCGTAGTCCTTAACGTTCTCCTCCAAGTATTTTACTTGGTTTATCAAGTCGTCTTTCTGTGTGTTTGATGATACTCTTGCGTAAAGGATCACTTTCCTCTTTCTAACAATCCCCACCAGTCATTCGACGTCTTCTTCCTTGAACCTCCACTTCCCAGTTTCTAGTATCACGGGTCTTATGTACCCTTTCTTAACATATTCTCTGAGTGTTGCGTATGAAATTCCTAGGCGTTGGCACACTTCTTTAGGTCTTAGCATTGTATAAAATTTTATGATGAAATAATATAAACTTTACGGTTTATCGGAAACTGCTAACAACGGCGTTCACGTCTGCTGTGAACAGTCTTATCTCAGGCAAACTCCTCAGCCATTTGAGAAGCTCCTTGTCTTGTAGTGCAGTAGAAAGTTGCTTACTGGCTAGCCAACTCCTCACGTGAAGTAGAAGTACTCCCCTAAAGCCAGCTACTCTTAGGGCATCAAGAGATCTCAGGAACACTTCGTTCACCAAGCTCATCTTTTGCTCTCCACCGAATGCTAAATAAACTCCCTCAGCTCCCCAGGAGACGATCTTCTTGGCGGTCTCCTGTATGTTTGGGGAATAGTCGAATATCTTCACCTTGTTTTCTCCATATCCGTGCCTCTCAAAATACGCCACGGTGGCCGCAGCGGCAATGGATTCACAGATTCTATCTGGGTAACTAATTATGGCTATCCTTTTGAGCCCCTCGAACTCGTGGACACCAACTAGTCTCCCAGTTAGGGCCCTCAGGTACACCTCCTCCTCAAGGGACGCCCTTGAAGACATCTGTGACATCTCAGATCACGTAGAACTTCACTGAGCTTTAATATAAATTTATCTCTTTTTACTGCCAAAAATTATGAATTTCCAATATATAATGAAAATAGTGAGAAATCACACCGATTGCTGTCTGAGAGAGGTGAATACTAGACTATGGGGCGTAACGTTAATATTCCTAAGAATAAAGAAGTTAAATAGTAGAGGGGTATACGAAAGTAGTACATAAGTGGCGATACGTAATGACACCTTCTAGGGGAGAGGAGAGGACACCGGTGTCTTCAATGCTCATGGATACTACTCATGATGGGGGAGAAAAGTGGGGTTTAGAGGAGGACTTAGTCAGGACTATAGTCTCTGTCATCGAGTTAGATTCTAATCCACGGAAGGTCCCCCTGAAGATGATAAGTGATCCGGACAAGTTCATGTCCCTCATTATTCCCAAAGGTGCCAAGAAGGTCGTCTTAGTCCTCTCTAGGGAGAGGATGGGATTTGAGAACCAGTACAAAGAATCCGTTAGAAAAGTCTCTTCTTCAGCTGTTGTAATGGTTCTGTTCAGCCATAAGTTAGATAAGGATGTTATGCTTATCTTCTTTAAGTGACTCTAGAGAACGAAATCAAGGGATTGTGTACAAGGGCGAAAACTATAGGTTTCTTCGGATCCTACACTAGGTCAGACTATGTGGAAGGCGTCTCAGATATCAACGTTTTCGCTCTCTCAGAAGACAAGTCGTTACTCTTGGAATTAGCTTCCCTGGGTGTCACACCCTTAGTGCTCAGAGACCAGGAGCTTAAGGCTCTGTGTGACGCGGGGGAACCCCTGTGCTATTACCTGCTCTACGACTCCAAATTGGTGTGTGGCTCCCTGGAGGGTTTCAGGTTCAATAAGACGAACGTGACATGTTTAAGACTGTTGTATTATTCCAAGAGCCTCGTGAAAATTGCTATAGAGGGATTCCTCAGGGGGGATCAGGTATCATCGGTTCTGAACTCCTATAGATCAGTTAAATCTTACTTGCGGTACAGGTGTTGTGAGAGAGGAGAGATTCCGCTATCTGACGAGGAAGTGATGAAGTGTTGTAACAATATAGGAGGCGAGATGTGCGATCTCTTTCTAAAGATAGTGAGGAGTAGAAGGGATGGAACGCCAGTCGGGTTTTCCGTCGTCAAGAAGGTACGCGAAATCACACTTGGCCCTGAGAGTACAGCCTAGCCGTTGACAACAGTCTCAGACAAACCGTGAAGTTTATACTCTTTATATGTAAGTTTAATTGTGATGCTGAAACCTAAGGAAGTGTGCCAAAACTGGGAATATCCTACCGTAAGTTGCAGAGCTAGTTAAGAAAGGTTATATTAAACCTGTACTAGAGACCGGGAAGTGGAGGTTCGGGGAGGACGTGGAAAAGTTGATGGGGATTGTGAGGAAGAGGAAAGTGGTATTATACGCTGGAGTGT
>Ga0081529_121138_pt1 | contig 23849 bp, 29 predicted proteins | sample EchGeymetagenome_FD_71012 | JGI IMG/M metagenome (GOLD analysis project Ga0081529, IMG submission 71012) | Ferrous microbial mat and aquatic microbial communities from Echinus Geyser, Yellowstone National Park, USA - transect B T=78-80 C v2... ...
ACTCATTTTTGTGTTCCGATATAAGCTTAAGTAAGTCATGAGCTTGAACACCCTCTATTAACGCCCTCTTGTACTTCCTCCTCTCTACTAACGAGTAATAAAAGTGAGAAAGGTTTGGGTCATTTTTAGCCTTTACTAGAGCGAGAAACACCGACTCGTCTGTGAATGTCTTGAATTCTTCTAAGTTATCCGGAAATTTTAGGAGTGAGCTATCCAAGGCGAACGCGATAAAATAGGCCATTACTCTGTTGTAAATTTCAATTACTGGATGGTTATAAACGGAACTGTACATGTGAAATCTAGCAAGAAAGAAGTGTTCTAAGTCATCTATCGCCTTAGGTGGAAATATATACCCTTCTGGTGTTATGTTCATTGTAATGATTATTCTCTCTGGGTCTATGATGCCGAATTTAGCCCCAGAGTAGTACGAGTCTCTCTGTAAGTAATCCAGTCTATCGGCGTCTAAGTCAGAGTTAATGATAAGTTTAACAATTTTTTTAAATTTGTCGTCGTCTTTTGGCTCACTTCTCTCATATACTTCACGCATCAGTTTTGAAAGTTCTTTATCTCCCATTTCTTCTAACAGCCTTATCCCTATCATCTCATGAAGTTTAAACAACTTAACCTGAAAACCCGTGAAATTTAGGATCTGATTATATATATTGGGGTTTATGTATTGGAGGACTTCAAAAGCGAACTCAAAAGTGTGTGAAAAAGGTAGGTGACCTAAATCGTGATACAGGGCTAATTTCTTTATCTTATCTTTTAAATCACTTTCTAATTTTATAGTTAAGTCTTCTGTCCGTATTTTGTCTATCATCTTAGAGGCTATGTGATAAACCCCTAGAGAGTGTTCGAACCTTGAGTGTCTCATTGATGGAAAAACCATATAAGCCATGCCGTTTTGCATTATGTGCCTAAGCCTCTGGAAATAAGGGATATCAATCAGATTAGGATCAATTCTTATATTACCGTATAAAGGATCTTTAATGAACTTCTCCACGATTTAAAAAATAAAGTTTCTCTAATATAAAAATTTACAGAAAAGGGGGTTAAGGGGGCGTAGAGCCTCACCCTTCACGGTAGACCCAAAATCACCTCCTTAAAAATAAATCTATAGTGTAAATAAGTGTTTGAATTACATTAAATGTAAAATTCTCCGGATCGAATAAATCAGAAAAAAAAGAATTAATAATAATCTAAACTCTTCTCTCCCAACCTCCCCCTTGAACTTAGTTATGGAAATGCCTTGTGGAGCTTTTCAATTTTCTTTGATAGTAAACTCATTGAATTTTCTTAAATTCAAGCGTTAGATCAAAGGTAAATTTAACATAAATCTTGATAAAATTTGAAGTAAACACATTGCTTATGGAAACCCATATCTTCTTTCCGACTTATGATAAGATTTGTCGTTCTTATATGTCAGAAAGCATAGATAAGCATAAATATTCCGCGTTGTTTTCCTTACATTTCTTTAAAAAAATTCTTCCCTGAAATCATATCGCGCTATGGAATACTGTATAATGTCTTTAGCCTTTATAATATCTTTTAAGCCTCTCTGCTTAGAAGATATTACATAAAATACAGCTGAATCTTCTGGTGATGCTATATAGACTTTACCCACTCCTCTAATTTTAATTTGTCTCCTCTTTGAGATAAATTCCTCAGTTATTTTATAAGCTGGAGGTTTAGCCACGTCGACTTTAATATCTTCTATTATTACATATTGCCAATGTCCTACTTCATTGGGAGTTATTTGATATCGAGAAGATATGTATTCGATAAATTCCACTGAACTCTCATAATCGTCTAGATTTACAAGGAAGTCTATATCTAGTGTTGTCTTCGTCGCTGTTGCTTAGAAATTTCTTGCAAATCTTCCTATAAGTGCGTAGTCTGGATAGTTATCTCTCTATAAGCTGTGGCGCTTTTCTGAGATCGCTTTTGTACTTCCATTCAATCTCCACAATTCAACACCTAGACTAAGTGAAAGTAAAACGTACTCTACTTTGGTCATATTAATATCTTTATCTAAATAATAATTCAATTAATCTCTAATCTCTTCGTCACTTATCTTATACTTTCTTGCAAATGTTAGTAATTCTTTCCACTTCTTTAACTCCTCCCTTCTTGCCAGATAATACCTCTTAGGTCTCTTAAACAATTTGTCCCACTTTGCCACGTAAATGTAATTTCCTTTTATCTGAATCCTCATAATATATACTATGTAATAATTCAGTGTGGACAACATTTTCACTCATTTGAAATATTTACATTTATTATCACCCCCTTATCTAACAAATACACCAGGCAGTAAAGGATGTTATAGATAAGGAAATAGGTTGCGAACCATCTCTCGATCGTCTTTGCGTTAGAGTTCCAAGGGAAGTGTTTGTCCATTGGTGAAAGCCTATGTTTGACACTCCTAAAACCTTGTTCCGCATAGTCCCTTTTTCCGAACGTTACCCTCTTGTGATTCACGTTAAGCCAAGTGAAAGCGTTGTATATTGAAGCACCATCGTGCAAGTATACTACCTCGTCCACCCTCTTGAAATACTTACCAGCCAACTCCTCCATGCCCCTCATTGCAGCGAGAATTACTAGCACGTGAACACCACTCCTAGCACTCCTCACCATGAAGAAAGGCACAGCCCTAGTCTTAACATCCCTAACAATCCACAAGTAATAATACTCCCCCTTAACACTCAAAACCTTAGTCTCATCAACAGCATAAACCCCACTCAAAGAAACAACATACCTAACATAACTCAACCTCCTAAAATAGTACAAGAGTGTAGAATGCGGTAAACTAACCCTCCAAGAGGACAAACCACACAAGTATTCTGCCAACGCTTGGGCTACTTGCTCTCTAGTGTAAAACCTTGGCTTAACATTAATATACTCAAATAACAATAATACAATTTGGGTGAGCACGGGAACTTTCCACTTGATTCCCATGTGCTCACCAAGATAAAAACCCCGTGCTCACCCTTAAATAGTATTACGCGAAAACAAGTTCTTACAGAACGAGAAAAGATTCTTGAATAAAATTATATTAAATTAACAAAATTGTTGTCCACACTCTAATTTAGAGAGAATATATTTAGGTTATTTCGATGGGGCGTAAAAGATATCACAAAAACAGACAAGAAGTTATTATAAATTTAATGAAATATTTAGAGATATAAATTCTCTTTAGTTCTAGAAACTATCTGTCTCTTTTAAAAAGAACTAGAGTTAAAATAATTCTAGTAATTAAATCTAATTATGTATTTTTGCATTACTTAAATAAATTAAGTATAATTACGAATAAGCATAATATTTACGAATAATGCTTAAATCCCTGAAATAGTATTTATTAAATAACTAATTAAAATATGCTTAGTTTACCATAATTTCATTTGTTATTTATTTTAAGCGAAGTGAAAGTTTATTAGTACGAAATACAAGAATTTATTTGTGATAAAATATGGTAGGGTTAGTTCCTAATGACGTGATAATACTAATTATTGTCGCCATAATATTGTTCTTTGGTGCAACTAAAATCCCTGAGATCTTTAGGTCTTTGGGTAGGGCAACCGGCGAATTCAAGAAGGGTAAGATGGAAGCTGAAATGGAGTTAATGCAAATGCAACAAGCTCAAAACCAGAATTTCCAACAGCTTCAGTCTTCTAAAGAAGCAGAACTACAGAGAAAGATTGAAGAACTACAGAAACAGTTAGAGGAGCTCAAAAAGCAGCAAAGGCAACAGAATAGTTGAATCCCCTAAAGGTGGGGGATATGATTAATTCAATAGATGATTTTTTGGTTTTAGTATTAGTTGGTCTCCTCCTATTTTCAGGTGATAAGAATTCCTTATCCGCTATAAAGTCTGCTATTAGAGGGTATAACGAACTCAAGAGAAAACAGAGTGAATTAGTGAGTGAACTCAGGAGAGAATTAGAGGATGTGACAAACTCTACTGACGAAATAGTAAGAGAGACTACTCAAGTAACTTCTAGAGCTTTTAGGGAGACGTCAACTACTCTGAATGACGCAGCTAAAGATATAAGAGTAAAGATCTTGGAAGAAAGAATAAGGGAATTAGAAGAGGAAATTGAAAGGCTCAAAAAGCAACAAGGTGGCGTTAATAAATGAGCTATCAGAGAGAGACTCAAGACAAGGAATTACCCTTACTAGAGCATATTAAGGAATTACTTACTAGGATTAAAAGAGTGGTTATGATTTTGGCTTTTTTCTTCATACTATACTTTATGTTTGGAATTGCATTCATACAAATAGGTTCTTTTACAGTTCCGATTCTTTATCCCTCGCTATATAATAGTATAGCAGTGGTTTTTGTTAGGGATTTTATAGATAGGGAATTACCTGTCGGGCTAAAACCAATAACCATAAATACCTTGGATCCTATTTTTTCTGGACTGTCGGTAGCGGCTTATCTAGCTTTATTTTCAGCCTCCCCGTTTATTGCTAGGGAGTTTTGGGCTTTTGTAGCTCCAGGATTATACGAGCACGAGAAAAAATTCATAAGGATGACTATAGTTCCTGCCGTTCTCCTTTTTGCGGCAGGTTCTGCATTTGCGTATTTTATAATTATTCCCTTTATGTTCCTCTTCGTCTACAGGTATGATATAGCGTTAAATATTGACCCAACACTTAGCTTTAAGTCGATAGTCTCAACGATTTTACTACTCATGACCGCTACTGGTATGGCATTTGAGTTACCGTTAGTGATGGCTGGAATGACAAAGTTAGGTTTAGTGAAACCTCAGACGTGGTTACAAAACTGGAGATGGGGTGTTATGATTTCCTTCATAATAGCATGGATAATATCACCGGGTACTACAGGTGGGCTCATAGAGACTACTATAGGCACGATTCTTTCCGCTTTGTATTTTGCCGGAATAGGAGTATCTTACCTGATAGCTAAAAAGAGCAATAATTCGAAAAAAGTGATCACTAAATAGTTCGAAACGGAAACCATCAACGGTATAAATATTTATTTTTACCCTTTCTAACTTATCTACCTGATGTCCCAAACATTAACCGAAAAAATTTTGAGCAGAGCTGCTGGGAAAAATGTGTCCCCTGGTGACGTTACAGAAATCAAAGTGGATATAGCGGCGTTTCACGATCTAACAGGGTACCACGTAATAGAGGTCATGGAGAAAGCCGGCATGTTGAAAGTTTTCGATAAGAATAAGATAGTAATAGCGTTTGATCACTTAGCTCCACCCCCTGATGTCAGAAGTGCAGAAATCCAGGATCAAATAAGGCATTTTGTAAAGAACTTATCAATACCGAACTTTCATGACATAAACGTTGGTATATTACATCAGCTATTGCTGGAGAAATATGCAAACCCCGGTTATGTGATAGTAGCAGCAGACAGTCACACCACAACTTCTGGAGCTGTAGGGGCTTTTGCACAAGGGTTAGGTGCAAGTGATGTAGCTGCTGCAGTAATTACTGGAAAAACATGGGTAGTGGTTCCTGAACCGTTTAAGATTACATTAGAAAGTAAACCTAATAAATGGGTAAACGGTAAAGACGTAGCACTGAAGATACTTGGAGATTTTAAGGCGGATTACTTCAACGGTATGTCTATAGAGGTGTTTGTAAGAGAGCCTTCAGCATTCCCGATGGACTTTAGAGCAACTGTATCAAACATGGGAATAGAAATGAATGCAGATGCTTTGATGTTCGTTCCAGATTCTGAGACAGTGAACTATATTAAGACTATGAGGGGTTATGAGCCTCCGGTCATTCAGCCTGATAGCGGGGCTAAGTATAAGGACGAGTATACGATAGACCTTTCGAAGTTAGAGCCGTTAGTTGCTGCTCCTCACAGCGTAGACAACGTAAGGACAGTAGGTGAAGTAGAGGGATTAGAAGTAGATCAGGTGTATATTGGTTCATGCACTAACGGTAGACTGAGCGATTTTGAAATGGCGGCTAAGATAATGAAGGGCCGAAGGGTTAAGACAAGGTGTATAGCTATCCCTGCCTCTTATGATTTGTTCAAGAAGGCTATGGAATTAGGCTATATCGATACTCTAGTCCAGGCTGGCTGTGTCGTGACTTACGGAACATGTGGTCCTTGTTTGGGAGGACACTTTGGAGTTGCTGGACCGGGTGAGGTGATGGTGTCAACGAGTTCAAGAAACTTCAAAGGTAGGATGGGAAGTCCAGACTCAAAGGTATACCTAGCTGGACCAGCAGTAGCTGCAGCTACTGCTGTGGAGGGTAAAATCACTGACCCAAGGCGATTCTCATGATTATAGAAGGAAAGGTTCTAAAATTCGGAGATAAGATAGACACTGACATTATTATTCCAGCAAGGCACTTAAAGTATACTGATCCGCAATATCTAGCCCAACATGCTATGGAGCCTTTAGATCCTGAATTCTATAAGAAAGCATCTCAAGGAGTTATACTAGTTGCAGGGAAAGTTTTTGGAATGGGCTCCTCTAGAGAACAAGCTGCTATTGCCTTAAAGGCTGCCGGGGTAAGGGCTGTAATTGCTGAGTCTTTTGCTAGAATATTCTTCAGAAATGCTATTAATAATGGCCTTCCAGCAATAATACTTCCCGACGCTACTAAGAAGATAAATCAAGGTGATTATGTTAAGGTCAATGTAGAGACTGGAGAAATAATAGTAAATGGTAATACGATACTAAAGGGAAAAGGAATAACTGGGATGCCACTTGAGATATTAAAAGCCGGAGGAATACTTTCGTTCTTAAAGACTACTAGATCTACGAACTAGAACGAAATAAAAATCCTTATCTTTTAGTAAATATATTTTTTCCTTAATGAATAAAATTATTTTCGGCTTACTCTCTCTGTTTTTAACAATTATTGACGTTAGGATAGGGCTATATGTAATTAAAGATATCTACGGCGAGAAGGTTTTCTCACTTTTAATTTCGACACCGTTCTTATTGCTTTATATACTTAGTGTGTTTTTTGTAGAGTATCTTGTGGTGTCTACTCTCGGAACTAAAATTTTGAATTTCTTAAGACATTTATAAAACTCTCATCAGGTTTTTTGCCAAAGGTATCTATGTAAACTAGTTCTTCTAACGGTAGTCTACTAAGCCAACCTTTTTCCTCTAGTTCTGGTCTCTCAGGGAACCTTTCTACGTAACCTAACGTTAAATAAGCCACTAAGTCAACGTGTTCTGGGATCGAAAGAATCCTCTTTACGTCTTCCTTTTTGAAAAAGCTTACCCATCCTACACCTATGCCTTCAACTGTAGCCGCAAGCCATAGATTTTCTACAGCTAGAACAGTGCTATACTGACAGAGTTCAGGCATCGTCATTCTGCCTAAGACATGAGGAGCAAATCGTGTAGGATCACATGTTACTGCTAAGTTGATAGGAGTATCCAGTATTGCCTCAATCTTTATTTTATCAAAAACCTTCTTTCTGTCTTCAGGTAACAAGTTTCTAAATTTCTCTCTTTCAACTTCTACCAACTCCTTAATTCTCTTTCTTATCTCAGGGTCTTTTACTACTATGAAGTTCCAAGGCTGAGAAAAACCTACAGAAGGTGCGTAATGGGCGGCTAACAAAATTTTAGCTAAAACATAGTCTGGTATGGGCTTATCTTTAATGTAATAACTTCTTACATCTCTCCTCTTTTTAATTGCCTCATATAAGTCCATATGGTTAATCTATCCAGACTATGTTAAATAAGATTGTGCTGCTTTCACTCCTTCGCCTACTCTGACGTCTTCTCCTAATCTTTTAAGGGTTCTCTCTAACGCAGAAATGGTAATTATTGCATCGTTAGGAGTTACCCAGCCCATGTGACCTATTCTAACGTATTTACCTTGTAATGACGGATGTACACCTGGGGCTATTTCTACCCCCTCTTTTATGATCTCAGAGAGAACGTCTTGCGCTTTAGCTTTCCTTAACATCACTCCAGTCACTGTGTTACTATAGGCGTCTGGTCTCTTTGCTACTATTTCTAATCCCATTCCTTCAATACCAGCCCTTATAGTCCCTGCTACTTTCTCGTGTCTTTTTACTCTGTTTTCTATTCCTTCATCTTGTATTAACTTAAGTGCTTCATTAAGCATGAAAACCGTATGGACTGGAAGTGTAGAGAAGTAAGCCGCTTTACCTTCTTCCATGCTCCTCATCACCGGTAGCCAGTTCTTTAGGTCAAGGTAATAGCTAGCTATATTATCTTCTCTCAAGTGTTTCATGGCGTTTTCCGAGACCACTAAAAGACCTAAACCTGGGGGAGCTCCTATCGCTTTCTGGCTAGCCGTTAAATAGATGTCAACATCCCAATCCTCAGCTTTTACTTCTTCTGCACCTACGCTTGACACGCCGTCTACTACTACTATATCTACGTAGTCCTTGATCTCTTTAACACTGTCCTTTATTGGATGTCTTACACCAGTACTTGTCTCCACGTGAGTAAACGTAACAAGTTTGTAATGTTTTTGCTTTACTTTCTCTTTTACAGAGTCTATTGAAACGTAATCTCCTGCTTCAGCTTTGAGGTAATCTACTTCTACTGGGTACTTTTTAAAGATGTTTATCCATCTGTCTCCGAAAACTCCGTTTGATACTACTAGTATTTTATCTCCTTTCGTTAAAAAGGACGTAACACTTTCCATAGCAGACGTGCCACCTCCAGGGATTATGAAAGGCTGGTATGTGTCGTCTACCTGGAATAAGTACCTTAGTCCTTTCAGAGAATCCCTAAATGCGTTTACAAATTCTTCGGAGGTGAAGCCTACGTTATTTTTGAGACCCGCGTAAAGCACTTCTTCGTATATGTCTACTGGGCCTACATGCATAAGTAGTTTTTTGTTTTTTATTAAGTCCATGGGTAATAATATGTTACTAAAAGGTAAAATATCCTATCCTTTATAGGGAATACGGTTAACTAGGTAAATGCTCCGACCTTGTGTCTTAAATTATATTATCAAATAATATATATAACATGACGGACGTTATTGACTACACTATTGTTAGGAAAACCTATGAGAGTTACCTCAAGGAGATAAGTTATTGTAAGAATGACAAAGAGTTACGATTAGTGATCAAGAGGTTCTTGGACTTTCTAAAAGATATGTATTTAGAAGCTGTAGGAGAGAAATTAAGGACGTATATTCAACGGCACATTAAAATAGCGAGGAACATTCTAACACTGATGAAACTGAAGTACTTGATATTCTTCATCTATAACTTTATCCTCGAAAGACTAGTCAAGGAGTTAATCAACGCGATTAAGTACTTCATATCGGTTATATGAATATTGACTCCCTAAGGCATTGCTCTATTAGCTGAACGTCTATGAAAGGTACCGGTCTCTTAAGGTTAGCTGGAACATTTCTGAGATACTTGGAAAACTGATATTTGTCTTCGATAAAGTGTACTTTTTCAATAATGTCCTTAGATGCACACTCACCTACTATAATTTTTTCCAATTTTATTCTATAAATATAAATCGGTTTATTTTTTATTTTTTCTTCAGGAAACAATATAGTGTTATCCACAAACCAGTCTGATACAACCTTATAAATCCCTACAAATTTCCCCCCGTATTTCTTTGCGTAGTATTTATTCACGTAAAATATTATCCCGTCGTCCTTCTTCACGTACTGTTTGATGTTCTCCTTATTGTAACCATAAATGTTTGTTGAGAAAATTGTCTCCCAAAAGTCTTCTTGTACGGGGATTATCCAGTAAGCCACGGTTATCAAAACTCCCGCTGACTATTTAAGTATGACGTATTTTTCCAAATAATTCAAAATAATTTCAAAAAAGAAAATTGCATACAATCACTGTTGGCACTCTTTATTTTTTCTTTAAGTCCGCCGTAAAAGTTTAATCTTACAAGGAAAATAAACCTAAAACTTAATAAGACATAATCGATCAAAACCATGTGAGAAAGCTTTTTGCATTTATAACACCACAGAGAGACGATTCCTTAAGAGATTATGAGATCAGGATGCTAAGAAACATATCCAAAAAGTTCAACTTAGGTAGGCTTATAGAGTATGATAGATGGGATGACGGCGATATAAGGTATATAAACGCCTTATTCGAAAAAGGAAAAATAAGAATGAAATATATGGAAGGAAAAGAAGCAATAGCAGAAATAAAACAGTGGAGAAAAGAATCGTTAAGGTCAGAAGAGTAAAATCTAGAATGTATTAGACGTAAAGCCTTTTACTTTTCCCTTTTCTACTTTTTCCTAAAATAGTTTAAGCCTTAATCTTTTAAGCGAGTACTTTTTACTTTTATAATGGGCCCGTCGTCTAGCCTGGTTAGGACGCCGCCCTGACGACCTAGGGTTAGAGCGGCGGAAATCCTGGGTTCAAATCCCAGCGGGCCCATATCTACTTTACAAGAAAGGAATACATCATAATCCCGCACTCTCCTATCTTTCTCTTAGTATATGGGCTCCAACGGATTTTTCTCTTATCCTCAGCGTGAAGTAGAATCGTATATACTCCCCTTGTGAAAAATTTAAGCGGGAACTCTACTTCGATAATACTTGAATCCATCCTCCACTTATAAGGTCTTATTGTCTCAATGCTTTTATAATAGTGGGGCTTAGATATTACCCCAGCAACTGGCTCTCCTAAGGAATAACTGTGATCATTGATACGATCAGGTTTTGGCTCGTCCCTATAAATGATCAATTGCTTCGGAATGAAGTTATTGTCCGTTAACCTACCTTTTAAAGAAAAATTTCCGTTACTAATTTTCGGTGTAGAAATCCAGTCGATTCTTGCATTTATCATAACTACGTCTAGATATATCTCATTAAAGTTGAAAGATACGGAAATATCTGCATAGTTAAAACAAGGATCGAGCAAAGTATCTCTATGGAACCATCCTTCATCTGCGTCATTATATACCATATCGTAAAGTAACTTTTCACTAATTTGGACAGTTGTTGAATAAGAAAGAGGTGTATTAGACCATGCGTATCCAATCGATTCTTCCATGTAGTAATAATTGCCTAGAGTCGTAAAGAAAAGCGGAGGTGCTATTCCAGTTACGTCATAATGGCTGAAAACTCTCGTCTTTAGCATATAGGCTGATCTAAAGTGGGCGAAACCGGTATTTGCATATCTCACGCTGGGTACATTATTTTGTATTCTCAACGTATTAAGGAAATTTATTAGACGTAATGATAAAGAAAAGTCAAAATTAGCCTTTTCGTTTCTAAGAACCATATTCTAGCGTATATCTTGGACGATTAAAGTTTAAAACAATTAGGATAGTCTACGCCACTCGTAAGCTGTCTAAGATCTGTGGAGTATATATCTTTGTACCTCTTAGCCCCAGTTTTTCTTTCTCTCTATCAACTTGTCTTCTGAAAGATTCTATAGCATTAGGTTCGCCGTGGTTTAGTACTAGATTCCTAGGCTTAGCACTTAAGTTACGTAAGTAATGCAGGAGTTGCCTTCTGTCAGAGTGCCCTGAAAATCCTTCAACGTGATTTACTTCCATCTCTATCTTTATATTTTCTACTCTTCCATCTCTATCTATAATCTGGATTTCTTTTACTCCTTCCCTAACCTTTCTACCTAAGGTTCCTTCAGCCTGATAACTTACGAAGATTATTGAGTTCTTGCTGTCTGATGCCATAGTTTTGAAAAACTCTACTGCAGGACCGCCGTTTAGCATTCCAGAAGTAGCTAAGATTATACTCGGTTCTCCTTGGGCAATATCTTCTCTGAATCCTTCTATCCTATGGAAGAACTCAGAAGTGAACGGGTTTTCATCTTTGTAAAGTATTGCCTCCCTTACTTCTCTGCTTAACATTTCAGGATATGCATTATGTATTGCCGTGATCTCGTCAACTAATCCAGTGACGTATATGGGCACCTCTGGTATCTTCTTATTTTTCATCGCCTCATTAAGCACCAGCATTATCTCTTGTCCTCTACCTACCGCCAGAACTGGTATTAGCACTCTACCACCCCTATTTAACGTGCCATTTATGATGTTGATTAACTTCTCTTCCGCTTCTTCCCTTCCTTCTTGCTCTTGTGCACCGTAGGTTGTTTCCATTATCATTGTGTCTACTCTTAAAAACTCGTCGTTAGCTTTGTCAAGTAATTTAGTCTTTGCATATTTGAAGTCACCAGTGTAAACTATGTTATGCGTCCCTTCTCCTATGTGTAGATGAGCCATCGCTGATCCTATAATATGCCCAGCGTTGTAGAACGTCAGTTTAACGTCTGGAGCGATGTCTGTCACTTCCTCGTAATCCAAAGTTATCGTGTGGAGTAGTTCTTTCCTTACTTCTTTAGCCGTGTATGGTACGGGTCTACCTTCCTTCTCAGCCACGTCTAATGCGTCTAACTGCATTAAAGCCATTATATCCCTCGTAGGTGCTGTAGTGTATACGGGTCCATTATAGCCGTACTTAAATAAGAGAGGAACCATTCCACAATGATCTAAGTGAGCGTGAGTTATCACTACGGCATCGATATCCTCCAGCCTTACTTGGTCGATGTCGAGCCTGGGGAAGAACTTCTCTCCTCCCGTAACACTAGGGTTAAGCCCTACGTCTAGTAAGATTTTGCTTTCAGGGGTCTCTACTAAAACTGCTGATCTACCTACCTCGTAAAATCCGCCTAATGCAGTGACTCTAACAGACCTATCTTTAAATAGTAATTCCCTATGTATCCTCTCTCCGAAAACTTTCAGGATTTTTGCGTGGTATTCGGTTTCATTGTATATATGAGTAAGGATACTGTCTATAGTCCTCGATTTTATTGGAGGCTCTCTAACAATAACAGGTCTCCAATAAGTTTCATAAAAGATTTTGTTCTGAAGTGTTCCTCCTTTTCCTATCACGAGACCAGGCTTTTTAGCCTTGATTAAAACTTCACCTAACTCGTCATCAAACTTTATGTTCACAATTTCAGCTTCTTTCGGTACCAAATTCTTTATAATTTCCTCCGTTTCTTTCTTATCTTTTCTTGCTTTTTCATCAGCTTTGATAACTATTCTTTTCTTTATATCTTTGGCTATTTTCTTTACTATCTCACCCTTATCGGCAAGCACTGAAGGGTTCTTTACATAGACTGCTATCTCTGGTCCTTCAAACTCGATTTTGGTTATCTGAGCTTCTTTAGGTAGATTTCCATATATTGCTGATATTATATTTAATCTAACTGAACTCACACTATTCACCAACTCTAAAGAAGTAGACTTACAAGCTCATGTATAGCAACTTTTAATATTTAAATTCTTGTTATGTACAAATGTGGAAAGTAGAGAACATGTGATTGATCTACCGAAGAGAGTTTATATAGGCAATGACGTTCTTTTAAATGTTAGAGAATATCTAACTTCTCTAAATCTATCTGATCCCTTTCTGATAGTTACTGGTCCCATAGTTAGGAGAAGTATAGCCTCGAAACTTCTTGAGTCAATAGAAGATTTTAAGCATGAAGTCATAGAAGTCCAAAGTGCGGACATAGAGGAAGTGAATAGAGTAGGAGAATCTGCAAAGCAGTTCAAGGCTAATACTATAATAGGTATTGGAGGAGGTAGTGTAATAGACGTTGCTAAATACGTTGCATTTAGGATAGATAAAGAATTCATTAGTATACCTACAGCTCCATCTCACGATGGCATAACTTCACCTTTTGCTGCGATAAAAGGATTAGGAAAGCCCATATCAGTTAAGGCAAAAGGACCTTTGAGTATCATAGCTGATATTCAAGTACTTTCATCAGCTCCTAGAAGGCTCATAAACGCAGGAGTAGGTGATACTCTTGGTAAATTCATTGCAGTCAGGGATTGGAAATTGTCTTCCAAAATTACCGGAGAGTATTACGGTGATTATACTGCCTCTCTAGCTTTACTTTCAGCTAAGCATGCATTGTCTTGCACGAAACTTCTTAACAAGGATATAAGGGCTGGTGTTAGAGTTCTCGTTGAAGCGCTTATAAGTAGCGGAGTAGCTATGGGGATGGCAGGTAGTACTAGACCTGCAAGTGGTTCGGAGCATTTATTCGCCCATGCGATAGAGATGTTATACCCCGGAAAGGGTCTCCACGGTGAGTTGGTTGCTATAGGGACTATTCTAATGGCTTACGTTCATGGAATTAACTGGAGAAAAATTAAAAGAGCTATGAAAAGAGTAGGGTTACCTACTAAAGCCAAAGAAATAGGAATCCCTGATGAGGGTGTTATAAAGGCATTAACAATCGCTCATAGCTTAAGACCAGAGAGATATACTATTCTGGGAGACAGAGGATTAAGTTGGAATTCGGCTGAAAAAATTGCTAAGGAAACTGGTGTAATTAGCTGAAGTTAGATTTGTTAAATGTCTCTATGAATGACACATTAGCGTCAGGCAATACGTAGGTTATTATATCCTTTGCGGTAACGTAAATTCTTGACTGCAAGTCCTCCACTAAGTAAAGTTCCTTGGGAACAATTATCTTTACCTCTTTCTTATCATTACTTATCTCGACAGCGAACTTGTCTACGTTAGAGCTACCGAAGTATCTTTCCAAAAGTGCTTTTACTTTATCTAGTTCTGTTTCCGCTACTTTTACGACCTTTACCTTGTATATTAATGTCCTTCCAGCTAGTGGGTGATTATAATCTAGGACAACTCTACCTCCAGTGACACTTTTTACTACGGCAATACTTCCGTTACTCATCCTTAACATCATGTTAGGATATGGTCTAATACCTTGTTTCCTTAACTCTCCTAAAGACATCGTTTTTACTTTATTTGGATCTCTCTCACCGTAAGCCTTCTCCGGCGGTATTTCTATCTCTTTCTCTTCTCCTACACTCATTTGGTATAGGGCGTCCTCAAGACCTTTTATTATAGCTCCTTCACCCAGAATCACGAGTTTTGGTTTGTAAATTTTTTCACTATCATATATGTTAGCTTTTTTAGCTTCCTCTTCAATAGTTGTATCGAATATTTCTCCAGTATCTTTTATTCTTGCTATGTAGTCAATATAGACAAAATCTTTGTCTTTAAACATTGAGTATCTAAAATTAGTTGAGCTACTAGTTTTTAAAGCTAAGCAAATAAAGTTATAAACGAGTTAGTTAATCAGATTGTGAAAGGTAATGAAAGGTACACCCTCATTCGGTAAGATGAATAAGGGAGCTACTCATGTTAGATGCAGAAGATGTGGTAGAAATTCCTTTAACGCTAGAAAAGGCTACTGTGCAGCCTGCGGGTTCGGGAGGACTAAGAAAATCAGAAGATATAGTTGGCAAAACAAGAAGGTGAACGGAGTGAGATTAGTATAATGTACGAATGGCACTGGCACATAGAATGGCAAACTCCTTATGAGTATCACGCTCATGCAATAAAGAGGGTTATCGCAGAGGAAAGGAGCGAGTTCCAGAGGGTTCTCCTAGTAGAGCTTTTCAGGTTTGGAAAAAGCCTGATAATTGATGGTAAAGTGCAGTCTACAGTTTCAGACGAATATATTTACCACGAGACTTTAGTTCACCCTCTTTTAATAACTCTAGATAATCCTAAAGATGTGCTAATATTAGGCGGAGGAGAAGGGGCTACACTTAGAGAAGTTTTGAAGCACAAAAGTGTAAATAGTGCTGTGATGGTGGATATTGACCCTGTAGTTATAGACTTCGCCAAAAAGTACCTCCACGAATGGCATCAAGGTAGTTTTGACAATCCAAAGACCAAACTGATTATAGGGGATGGTTACAAATTTGTAAAGGAGACAAATCAGAAGTTTGACGCTGTGATTTTAGACCTTACGGATCCAATTAAGGATTCTCCTTCTCAGCTCCTTTACACTGTGGAGTTTTACAAACAAGTGAAGGGAATTCTAAAGGAAAACGGAGGTCTAGTGACTCAAGCTACTTCTCCTTCATTTAGTTTGGACACGTTCTCAGCTATTTATAACACGTTAAGAAACGTGTTTAAGTACGTCAGTGCGTCCATAGCATATATACCGGGCTTTGACAGTCTATGGGGTTTCGTATATGCTTCAGATTATCGTAGTCCTTCTTCGCTCACTGCCGAACAAGTTGACAAGCTGATAAAAGAGACGATTATTGGCGAACTGAAGTTCTATGACGGTGAGACTCACGAGATGATCTTCAGCATACCTAAGCACATTAGGGTTAAGCTTGAGAGTGAAAAAAGGATATCTACGGAAAAAGAGCCTATAGCAGTTCCAGCGTGAATTGGGTTAACTTTCCTATCTCCGTTTCATTTTCTAGATACGGATTATGATTTTTTACCCTACCGTACAACTTTTAAGTTCACACACAAAAAGTAATAAATGCCGGGGTGCCCGAGCGGACCAAGGGGGTAGGCTCGAGACCATTTCCAGCGTTCAGAGGCGTGCGACCTACTGCCTCTCTGAGGCACGCGGGTTCAAATCCCGCCCCCGGCGTTATTTCAACTTTTTTGTAGTTTTCACCGTATTACTTCATAGAAAGCTTTAATTACATAGCCCATAAAAGAGTTATTAGCGGGGAAATAGTAGCGGCGTAGGGTAGCCAGGTATCCCGCGGGGCTCATAGGGTCTCAACCTGAGACACCCCGAGATCCCAGGTTCAAATCCTGGCGCCGCTACCTTCCCCGCTATTTATGATGACAAAGAGCCGAATGGAGTAGTGACATTTTCTGTGGGCAGCCACTGAAAATTATTTATCTACTTATCAAAACAAAAATACTAATAGCCCAACACTTGGTATAACAAACGAAACACTTATAATAATATATTAAAGTCATTATTCAATCTGTTGAAAAATATAAGCAGTTAACGAAAATATTTTAATACTAAAAACCGTTAATTCATGATAACGTGGCGAAGAAAAATAATAAGCCCAAGAAAGATGATAACAAGAAACTCATACCAATTTATGAAGATGCCGTACATTCCTTAGATGAGATGGAACAACTCATACGTTTACAACTAAATTTGAAATACACTTCACTTGACGGTAAAAACAGAAAGGAAGAAGATATACGTGCCCTTTACCTCAGCAATGTTGTTAAGCAAACGACATACTCTTTGAAGGTCACCCGCAATATAGATATTGTAGAGTATCCAGCGAATTATATATTACTTGCTTATTTAACTAAATTAAATAGACAAGGATTTTTACGTGTTCCGCTTTCAGTTTTCAGTAAGTTAGATAAAACGATCATTAATGAAATTTTCTTATGGTATGAAAACGTTACGTTGCAATATGCAGATAGTATTAAAGATCTTATTACAGAAAAGGATATAATAACTGAGACCGATATCCAAAATTTGCTTGATAAAACCCCCATACTAATGGACATCTCTCCATTAATAATGGTTAATAAAGATCAAGCATATCCTAATCAAAATAAATTCTACGTAATAGTTGCGATACAAGGGTCAACTAAAGACCTTACGGAAAGAATTGGTGAAATCCTGAGGAATTTCCTCACACGTATAGGATTTAAAGTAGAAGATCAACAATTTTTAGAACAGACCATAAAATTTTCTATAATTATTTAGATGTTCCCTAACTATTATCATAAAATTTATATTAAGGAATATACATTTGTATACGCATGGGAAGAAAACCGTGTTTTATGTCAGATGAGGCATATTCGATAATTAAGTCCTACTGTGATGCAAGCGGTAAGACCATTTATGATGCTACAAATGAGGCAATAATGGTTTATAATAGGTTATTATCTCTTGGAGTAAATTTATCCCTTTTTTTAACTGAGTTAGAACTTTATAAACTATTAAAACAAGCCGAAGTCTTACGTATTAATCTCGAGATACCACCTGAAACTCTTGCAACTTATTTGGGGTCTTATTTAATGGCAAGAAGCGTGTCAAAAAGCACTGTTTTAAACAACATGTTTAGCATTCTAAATTTACTGTTGGACTTCATGGATGGGAAACCCCTACCAATACCATCTAATAACGGAAACACCTTTACTTACTCCTTTAAAAATGAGAAAGCTGCTATATATTTCGAGAATATAATTAAATCTTTAGCTAGGATGTTAAATGAAAGTTATTCGTTAAGTTTAAAAGTCAAGAGGGATGGTACGGTTGTAAGGGTTACGGAATGATTTTCGCGGGAGTAGATCCCGGTAGTAGGACATATGAATTTGCTTTTGTCGACGAGATGGGAAGGATAATAAAGTTTTTCTCCGTTCCTACAGAGCTTGTCAGTAAAGCATCAAGTAATCTGGTCAAAGCTATATCCGACCTCAGACCTATTGGAGTAGCACTGCCTTCAGGACATGGGTTGCCGTTTAAAAGGATTTCAGAAATCACCAATAGAGACATTTTCCTCATGACCCTAAAAGACCCTGACATTGATGGTCCTTTACGAAATTTTATAATCTCAGCTAAGTTATTACATAACGCCTTTACCGTACCCGGGGTCATAGAATTAAAAAGCGTAGATGAGAACAAGAAAATAAACCTCATCGACATGGGTACGGCTGATAAAGTAGCTTCCGCTTTCTTCTACAGAACCATGTATGATAGTTTCGTCTTGGTTGAAGTGGGTTCTTCTTTTTCGTCATTTCTAGTAGTAATTGACGGGAAAGTTGTAGACGGGTTAGGGGGAAGTATAATGCCCGGAGTTAACTCGGCTGGTTTCTTGGACGGTGAAGTGGCTTACTTGTTATGCAAATACTCGAAGATAAATAAAGACACTATATATACGCGAGGAAATTGGGCTAGGGGATTAAAACTCTTACAAATACTCTCGGAGTGGTATTCGGCTCAGTATAAAATACCGATCATAATATCCGGTAATAAAAAGTGGGAAGTACCTTTCGGTATTAAGCATAACTTCAAATTTAAGGAGTCGTCGGTAGGTTCAGCTTATATTGCTAACGCTTTATTCGGAGGTATATTCAGGAATTACGTTAACTTCCTCGAAAGTGTCGGCACGCCGATAGACTACGTGAGGTTGAAAGGATGGGAAGAGATTATTTCCTTGATAAAGACATTATAGTGGACAAGGACAGAAACATATACTTAGTATTCTCTAATGTAAACCCTTACGGTTACATCTACGCCATGTTAAAGTATGTCTATACAGGGAAAGGATTATGGAAAGGGTACGAAAGAGTGCTAAAATATTACGGTGTAAATAACATGCTTAGACTAAGTCAAGAGTTCCTCATGGAACCATGCTGTGATGTAACTTTCCCTATATTAAGACTTTCCAGTGTTTCAAAGCATTTAAAACCAGAAGAAAAAGCGTTAGAATTAATTAAGCACGCGTCTGGTTCTAAACACGAAATCTCATTTCTCGAACTTTATACAGCCTTAGGAGTCAGACAAATAGGAATAACGGGGAGCTTGTTAGCGGGGATTAACCATGAAAACTCAGACCTCGATATAGTAATATACGGTTGTGAAGACACTCTACATGTTATGAATAACTTTGACGGCTTTGAAGAAGATAAAGATTGGATTGTTGAGACCTCACGTAATTACGGGCTAACTTTAGACTATTCTAAGCAATTATATGATAAAAGGACTCGGGGTGTGATAAAAGGAATAAAGTTCTCTATTCTCTTCGTGGATCCGAGACCGCAGAGACCGTGTAAGGAAGTATGCAAGAGGAAGGGAGAGATAACTATAACGGCTGAGGTAGAAAACGGTAGCTGTGATGCACTATTTTACCCATCTAAAGTCATTTTACACAACGTCAACGTGGTCTCAGGAAAAGTGGGACTGAAGCCCGAAATTTTAGTGTCTTATGAGGGGATATACTCCACACTCCTCTTTAAATCGAGGAAAATTGAAGCTAATGGGATGCTAGTTGAATGTGAAAAACCCATTATAGTTGTAGGTGATAGAGATGTCCATGGGTACATTAGAAGAATTTTGTAACTCGATCTCTTTCATCCTTTCTTCGTCTACTGTAGAAGAGGCATTTTATGATAAACCTGGTAACGCGTCGAGACGGAGGGACATTAAATCCGTAAGCTTTAAGGACTTGGTACTCTCCGCACTAGTATCTAAGGAGTATTATAAAGAATTGTGTAGGAGGGGACTTAGGAAAGAGAAACCTTTGTTTGACTCATTATTCAAGGCTGTACTAAAAAGTACGGAATTGGGAATAAATTTCGCTATTCTAGGCACGTTTATCCAAATGATCCCTATAGCTTATTCCTCTATTTCCAGATCCCTAGACGACACGCTAAAAAAAGCCTCGGTAACCATCAGGAGTTTAGACGAGAACGACTCTATTTATTTCTCAAAGTCGTTACAAATATTAGGATTAAGTTACTTGGGCGAGATAGACAGCGGTTTCGACTATAGAACTATAGGAAAACTTCCCCTTTACGAAGTCTTATTACACTCATCCTCAGATAGTGCTGTCAAAAATATGCTTGAAGATTATAAGTACTCTAGGTTAGTTGCCGATAAGATCGAAAAACTGGGAATGGAAAAAGGTGTACTCGAAGGTTTTCTATCAGTCCTATGTCAAGTCCCTGACGGGCTAATATGGAGAAAACACGGGGGAAGGACGGCTATAACAGTTTCTAAAATGTCATGTGAGGCTTTAGAAAATCCAAAATTAATAAATGAACTAGATAAGTTCCTTTTAAAAAATGGATATAACCCGGGTTCTACAGCAGATATAGTGGCTGTGGGGATTGCTCTCTTCAAACTAGGTGAGTGGTATGACAAAAACGGCGTTAATTACTTTAACTCCATGCAAAGGGGATGTGATAGAGTTCCTTAATTCGTTAAGTGTAGACTACATAGTAGGCTTAGGAGATGTAGAATGCCCTCAGTACATATCTAACTATTACGGAATACTTGGTGAAATGGATAACATAACAACTCAAAAGCACCTAAGGCAGAGAAACAAGCTGATTACCACAACCTTTGGGAATTTATCTGTAGACTTCTCTACTAAGATTGTTATAACCCACTTCCAGCCTAGGGCATCTTACGGTTCACAGCTGATTCTAGGGAGAATACTCTCAGAGTCCCCAGAACTACTTATTCACGGTCATTTACGATCTCAGAAGGAGTATAGTGTAGGAAAAACAAGAGTATATTCAGCCGGTAGTCTGGAAGATGGCTACTATTTAATTTTCGACTCGTCTAATAATTCAGTAGAGCTAGAGAGGGCGAGCCATTAAATAAGCGTCTTCTCCATCTGCATAGTAGTGCTTTAACACCTTTACTTCGGAAAACCCTAGTTTTTTATAAAGCGATATTGCTGGCGCGTTTGACACTCTCACTTCTAAATAGACCTCTTCAGCCTCATATACTTCCTTCATAGCTTTAATGGAGTTCTGTAAAAGCGCCGTACCGATTCCCATTTTCCTGAATTTTTCCAATACCGCTATCGAAACTACGTGACCCTTCTTGACTAACGTAGGTATCTGTTTAACGTTACTGAACCCCCACTCTATTCTGGGCATAATATATCCTACTACTTCTCCGTCTATGTCAGCTACATAAAACGCACCCCCATATTCCTTTAAATGTTCTACGAAGAAGTAGTATGGGTAATTTTCTGGGAGGGTTAGTCTGTTAATCTTTACAATCTGGTCTATATCAGTAATCCTTGCCAATCTAACTATGAAAGCTCCGTATTTCTTCGTTTCGGCGAACTCCATAATATAAGGTTTTTATCCGTAGTTTAAATTTATGTCTGACACTTAATGGTACACCCATCCAAGAGGATCATCGGAGAGATCTCGGAAGAGCTTAAAGGTAAGAGGCTCTTGCTCGGCGTTACTGGAAGTGTATCCATTTATAAGTCCCTAGATCTGGCTAGGAGCTTAATGAGAAGGGGAGCCGAAGTAAAGGTGATAATGAGCGAAGATGCAAGTAAACTCATCTCACCTACTATGTTCCATTGGGCTACCGGTAATGATGTTATAACGCAAATAGGTGGTGAACTGGAACACGTAGAGTTGGCTGAGGACTACGACGTATTTATCATAGCCCCTGCAACTGCTAACACAATCTCAAAAATTGCCAACGGGATAGGGGACACTCCGGTAACACTTACGGCTCTGAACTTCATAGGAATGAAGAAGAAGGTAGTAATGGTCCCAGCAATGCACTTACCAATGTATCATTCCCCTCAGTTAAGGGACAATTTGCAAAAGTTAAGATCATTCGGTGCAGAGATAATAGAACCCATGATAATCAAGGACTTAGCACACTATCCGGAAGTGGATTACCTAACTCAGTATATAGTCACTTATATGCTTAGGGGTAAAGACTTGACTGGTTTCAGAATTGTAGTTACCGCTGGACCGACCAGAGAGTTCATAGACCCGGTGAGGTTTATCTCAAACCCCAGTAGCGGGACTATGGGAGTTGATATAGCTAACGAGGCTTACTTCAGGGGAGCTGACGTAGTGCTGGTTCATGGACCCTTATCTACACATCATAAACCATATACTAGGACTGTACCAGTAACTACAACCGCGGAGATGGCGGACGAGGTGGAAAAGTTAGTCAAGGAGGGTTACGATATTGTAATCCTTGCAGGAGCCCCTGCGGACTTCAGACCAGTGATCACTGCAGAAAGCAAAATCGATAGCCATACTGTAGTTCCAGAGGTCAAATTGGAAAAAACTCCTAAGATCTCTTCAACGATTAGGAAATACGACGTGTTCTTAGTGGGTTTTGCTGCCGAAACTGCTAAGGATGATGAAGAATTAATAGAGAAAGCTAAGTTAAAGAAAGAAAGACACAAGTTTGATATGATCGTCGCGAATAACGCTAGGAGAAAAGATATAGCTTTCTCGTCGGAGTTCAATGAAGTCATCGTTATAAGTGACGACAAGATCGAGAAGCTAGGTAAGGATTACAAGAGCGTAATAGCAAGAATTTTGTTAGACAAGATAAAAGAGGAATACATGAAAAGAAAGGGGAGAAGTAATTGAGTCTTTAAGCGTCTTTCCGCATACCGTTGGAAAATTGGTTCTCCTTATTGTAGCGTAGTTTGTTGAATGTTATTCAGCTTTAAGTTTAAATTCTACAACTCGTTAAACTCTAATTGGCTGGGACACAAAGTGGCTCGGGTAGCTCAGCCTGGTTAGAGCGACGGGCTGTGGACCCGTAGGTCCCGGGTTCAAGTCCCGGCCCGAGCCCTCATTAGGGGGATACCCCCTAATACCCCCAATGCTATTTTCTTTCATTTTTAGATACGATTCAACTACGTCAGCTAAAGGACCTACGTAACGTTCCCTTGGGTTACCGTCCTCACACTCTATCTTGTAAACGTAATACCGACCTTTTCTTTCGCGTAAAATATAGTCGCCGAATTTATAACGACGTTGTTTTTCGCCCAAGAACGCCAACCGTATTATGGTTGCCAATTCGCGTTTATAAGCATTGGCAACCCATCAATTTTTGCCGTGATTTGTGTAGAGTTGAAAGAAGACGGCAAAGATCCCTCATTTGTGCGAAAAATTGAATTTTGTCTAAGCAGCTGTGAGTGTGGAGATAGTGTCGTCATTAAGCTACAAATTCTGGGATTAACCTTCTCTCCCATAAGACTAGGGCTATGGAGTACATCATGCTACGAATGCTCCTATTTACTGCCTTCGTTGCCCTCTTGAATCTGATTAGCCTATCCCTTAATGAGGAATGAAAGGACTCGTTCGGGTTAACTGGCGAGACTACCGTGTGGTCTTTCAACCAGAAGTACAAGTTATAATCATCGCTCACCCATCTACCCTCTTCAGGCAAATACTTTTTGACCTCAAGGAAAGTACTCTCATCCCTATCCCCCACAGAGTAAATGAGGTAAACTCCCAGCTTTGTGTACACGTAACAAGTGAAAACCCACTTGTAAAAAGCCCTAGCATTCTTGTACAAGTAAGTCCACATCTCAT
>Ga0081529_119916_pt1 | contig 23622 bp, 22 predicted proteins | sample EchGeymetagenome_FD_71012 | JGI IMG/M metagenome (GOLD analysis project Ga0081529, IMG submission 71012) | Ferrous microbial mat and aquatic microbial communities from Echinus Geyser, Yellowstone National Park, USA - transect B T=78-80 C v2... ...
CGTTGTGGACGACCGTGTGGCCGGCGTTGGGAGCGCCGGTCCTCACGCAGAGCTTCGGCGAGTCCCTCAGGGCCAGGTACGCCGTTATCTTGCCCTTGCCTGTGTCCCCGAAGAACCCGTCCACTATTACTGTAATCACATAAACTGAACCGAGAGGTAATTAAAAGATTGCCCGGCCTCGTTTAATCATGTAGTTAAAAACGGCGCCGAGGCCCACGTCCCCGATGCATGGGCCACGCCGCCTTGCTCGGACGAAATCCCCGGTCAGCTTTGTTCCTATATGCGGCGTTTCTGATGCCGACCAGTGTCGGCCCAGCCGTCTCAGCAAGCCTAGCCACGAGGCTCAATCACGTCCCTTGAAGAAATTACTCGCCTCCCGAGGAACCTCCTGATGGGCGCCTCGCGGCTCCTTGCCGGAGTCCTCCTGACTACCAAGTACCACCTTAGGTACGTTATCGTGAGCAGCGATTCCGAGGGCGGCTACAATTCCTCTATAGGGTATCATTGTACTTGCCGATGGGATTGTGGGGAATAAGTGGTTACGCAACGCTTGGGAACGTGGCTACGGCATGCATGACTAGGGTTAAGGGGAGTGGCCTACTTAACTGCATCCTGAACTGGGGAGGCTATTTAAAGCGTCCGCTTCATGGTGAGGACCTTTCACAAGGTTAAACATTGCACAAATGGGGATGCCGTTAAGTGCCTAGCCAATGCATTTGATAATTATGCCAACGTTGGCCTCGGAAGACTCGCCGAGCAGTTTGGGAGGGGGCGTCGAGGAGGTGATTATCACGAAGTTGAGTATCTCACCGAAGCAAAGCCTACACAACAATGAGGAGGTGCATGATCGTTGACGTTGATGATGACGACCTCATTCCTTAGCCAGCAGTAGTGCTGACGCGCTTCACCCAAAAACGCGCAGCTTCGACCAAGAGCAATACACACCCCGCCATGACTATTCTCACGCCATGCCCACCCAACCTTGCGAAATACTAAAAAAGGGTGCATAAATAGGTTTATGATGATGGGGGGGATGGCTAAGAGGGGTCGATTAATTGCGGTGATGGCCGTTTCAATAGCGATCCTGCTTTTAGCCTCTGGACTTCCAGTTGCGGCTTACGGGCCTCAGAATAGCGGTCAGAACAACCCAGGGTACGTGAAATATACTCTAGACCTCATAAACAACACCCTCATAAATGGAAATTTTGTGAATACAAGTAATGGTATGGGGCCATGGGGCATAGCGTATGATCCATCTAATGGGTACATTTACGTCACCAATTTGGATTCAAACACTGTTTCGGTGATTAATGGTAAAACCAACACTGTCATCGCAACCATCCCCGTTGGACAAAGGCCAGTGGGGGTTGCGTATGACCCATCCAACGGTTACATTTACGTCACCAATTCTGGTTCGGGCACCGTTAGTGTAATCTCTACAAGCGTCTCGACTAGTAGTTCCTCGATTAGCTCGGTTACCACGCCCACTACGTCGACATCTACGTCGAGCACGTCGACATCGACGAAGCCGACACCCGGTGTGGTGCCCACCTGGGCTGTTGCGGCGGTTGTGGTTGTGGTGGTGTTGATGGTTGCGTTGTTAATGATTAAACGTAGAAAGCCGTAGCTCTAAGCAGGGTTACCACCTTTTACCCAAAAACCCAACCAAGCCTCGTTCAGCGCCTGCCTAAACGCCGCGCCGGTTCTCCGCAACCCCCCACGTGGGATTTTTACAAACGCCTTAATCGAACCGGGCTAGAAAATAGATAAATAGGCTATGTGCGCTTATCAAGGGCCTGAAGTCTACGTAAAGCGGTTTGTTGGGCGTGCTTTATCTGGTATTGAGAGCGTTCAAATCAAAATCACATCCTACCGGCTTGGCCAGCGGCGAGCGCGAAATAGCCTTGCTCTGGGCGGCCGCCTTAGCGGCATACGGCGTTAGGACGAAAGTGGAAAAAGTCGGGAGTGCGTTCCAAATCATTGTGTCCGGCGGCGACGCGGTCAAGCTGGCCGGCCTCTACTTCCTCTACGGGCCCCCCTTGCTTGAAGGAAGCGAAAGGGTTATCAGCCACAAGCTTGTGGAGGCTGTGGAGCTGGGGTCGAAGGTGTCGGTGCGGATAGAGGAGGGGGGCTGGAGGCGGATCAAGGGCGGCGCCGCTGTGGATCTATACATATCGGCTGGTAGCGTGATGGGGGTGTTCAGCCTATACCTCCACAATAAAGTGGTCTTAATATTCAGATCCACAAACCGCGAAGAGGTAGAGCTAGGAGTCCGCCTTCTAAGGCTGGCGGGGGTGGAAACTGAAGTGAAGAAAAGCAAAGATATGTGGTACGTCCGCGCCTTCACCGACCAGCTGGCCGAGGGAGATGAGGAACTGAGAAGAGGACTCATCAAGGCGGTGGAGGAGGCGTTGAGGAGGGGCTGGGTAGACGAGCAGAGGGCGAGGCGATGGATAGAGAAGTTTGAGAGAGGTATATCTACGTGGGAGGGGTACAAGTTCAGCCTAAAGCTGACGGAAAGTGGAGCGTTAGAAGTGAGCTTCAAATCTACGCAACATAAAAACATCGAAAGACTCAAACATAAACTAGAAACCCTCGGCTTGAGTGAGGACGAGCACTTTACCGTGACGTGGCTGGAAGGCGGCAGACTAGGCTACTTGTACATCACGAGGGAAGGCATCAAAGAGGTAGCATACATCGCTAGACACGGTCCCGAGCCGCAGAGACTGAGGGCGGCATCATTAATCGAACATCTCCGCAAAAGGGCTGAAACAAAAGGCGATAATGTGCTCCAGAAGCTTGAGGAGCTGGTTAGGGAGGGCGAATCTAGGGGCGCACTCAGCGCCGAGGGGCTGAAGGCTGAGGTGGCGATAGAGTGGGAAGGCGATCACATCGTCGTACCCGTGGAAGTAAGGAAATTAGAGGCATGGGAAAACGAAGACAAAATACGCATCAAGGTGAAGGCTGTGGTAGACGGCGTAGAAGGCGAGTGGGTAATGACCTTCTTCCGGTACGACAGAACCAATGCCGTAATAGGCTACACTAATACACGCGACGACGCACCTGGCGGAAGAACCGAAGACGCCAAGCGGATTATCGCACTGGTGAAAACGCTAACGGGAGAGGAGCCAAACATAAAACGCGACAAATACGGTAAAATTAAACAAATTGTATACACGAGACGGCATCTAAAAGCCGCGATGAAATATGTCGAAATTGCAGAGACCATAAAGAGGTGGTTAAGCAACAACGACAAGTAAACAAAGAAAATTAGTGTCCACAGTAGGAGCTACGGCGGCTGTGAGCTAAGATATACACCCTTCAGACGGGGCGGGGACCGGCTACGTATAACTACTTTACATACATACACAGAAAGCCTACATGGTCTTAGAAACCGGTATTTTTTCCCGCGCACACTTTATATACGCCCTACTTTATGGGACGGAGGTGATAAGCCAGTACCTCACCCGCCTGAAGACGCTGGACGCCTACGTGGGGAGGTTCGACGTGGTCATAGTGGGGGCCGGCCCCGCCGGGATGTTCGCGGCGTACGAGCTCGCCGAGGCCGGCGGCCTCCGCGTGGCTCTGCTGGACGGCGGCCTGCGCGCGTCGAGCAGGACGTGCCCCCTGCAGACCCCCCTCCAGAGGTGCACCTTCTGCGTGCCCTGCCACATAATGTACGGCGTGGGGGGCGCCGGCACGCTCAGCTCCGGCCTCATAAACCTGCGGCCTGATGTCGGCGGGGATCTGCACGAGCTGGTGGGCGATTGGGACAAGGCCATGGGCCTCATAGAGTATGTGGACTCCGTCTTCGTGAAGTTCGGCGCGCCCGGCGACGTGTACGAGCCTAACTTGGAGGCCATAAACGAGCTGTCCTCCATAGCGGCTAGGGTCAACGCCAGGGTTGTGCCCATAAGGCAGAGGCATCTGGGCACCGACGGCTCGCGCAAGGTGGTGGAGGCGATGGCCCAATATCTGGAGGGCCGCGGCGTCTCGCTCCACACCTCCACCTGGGCGCTGACGGTCGAAAGGAGCCGGGAGGGGTTCGTGGTGAAGACCAGCAGGGGGGTGTTCGAGGCGCCCGCCGTCCTGCTGGCGCCGGGCAGGGGAGGGGCCGAGTGGCTGGTCTCGACGTTGAGGGGGCTGGGGGCCAAGCTGGACTTCGGCCCCATAGATATAGGGGTCAGGGTTGAGGTGCCCTACCAGGTCATGAGGCCCCTCACCGACGCGGTCCACGACCCCAAGGTGATCCTCTACACGTCTAAGTACGACGACAAGGCGAGGACCTTCTGCACAAACCCCCGCGGCTTCGTGGTCAAGGAGGTCTACTCCGACGGCACAGTCGGCGTGAACGGCGAGGCCTACCTCGAGAGGAAGAGCGACAACACCAACTTCGCCTTCTTGGTCACGCTGAAGCTCACCGATCCCATGGAGGACACCATAGAATACGGCAAATCCATAGCGAGGCTTGCGACCAAGCTCGGAGGCGGCAAGCCCCTCATACAGCGCCTCTACGACCTCGAGAGGGGCCAGAGATCCACTTGGGAGAGGATAAGGAGGTCCAGCATCTCGCCCACGCTGAAGGACGTGACGCCGGGCGACATATCGCTCGCCCTCCCCCACCGCGTCGTGGAGGACATAATAGAGGGGCTGAAGAAGCTCGACGAGCTCGCGCCGGGCGTCGCCAGCCCCCAGACGCTCATATACGCGCCCGAGATAAAGTTCTACTCGGCCCGCCCCTCGGTGGACGGCGATCTGATGACCACGATCCCCGGCCTCTTCGTCGCGGGCGACGGGGCCGGGCTGTCCAGGGGCATAAACGTAGCCGCGGCCACCGGCGTCCTCGCCGCAAGGGGCATAATAAAATATTTGAGCTCAACAGGTAAATAGATCGAGGCCCCCTACGCGTCACGGCTGACGGGCGGCCGGCATCTGGGCGGCAGCTTTTAAACCCCTACGCCGTCGTCTCCATGGCGTCGCTGTACCTGGCCCAACACGGCAGATCCTTCAGCGAGGCGGAGGACCCCGAGAGGAGGCTGACCCCCGAAGGCGTCGCAGAGACCGAGAGGGTGGCCGGACTGCTGGCCGCCGTAGGCGTCAAGGTGGCCGAGGTGCTCCACAGCGGGAAGGCCAGGGCGAGGCAGACGGCTGAGATATTCTCGCGCCGCCTCGGCGCGCCCGTCAGGGAGGTCGACGGCCTTGCGCCCAACGACGACCCGCGCATCTGGGCCTCCAGGGCCGAGGCTCTGGCGGCCGACGTGATGCTGGTGGGCCATCTGCCCCACCTCTCGAGGCTGGCGTCGCTCCTCCTGGTGGGCGACCCCCAGAGGGAGGTCGTCAAGTTTAGATATTCCGGCGTGGCGAGGCTGGAGAGGGGCGAGGCCGGCTGGAGGCTCGCCTGGTACGTCACGCCCGATATCGCGCCGTGAGGCTTTCGGTCGACAGGAGGCGGAGGCTGATAGACGTGCTGCCGGAGAGGGCCGAGGATCTCTACTTCGTCTACCTCCTGGTGGACCGGGGGGATGTGGTGAGGGGCTGGACCGTAAGGGAGTACAAACCCGAGGGGGCCAAGGAGGGGGAGAGGATAAAGGTGTATCTGGCCGTGAGGGTCGAGGCGCTTGAGTACCACAAGTTCCGGGGGAGCCTCAGGGTGAGGGGCACCGTCGTGGAGGTGGGGGGCGATCTGGAGGGCGTCAAGGGCAGGAGGCACACCTTCGACGTGCTGCCCGGCAGAGAGATAGAGATCGCCAAGCCCGAGTCGTACCCCATGGAGCTCGTCGACGAGGTGGCGAAGCTGGCGTCCGTAGCCCTGCCGAGAATTCTCCTGGCGTCCATCGACGGGGATGAGGCGGCGGTGGCCCACATAACTGCGCTGGGCGTCGAGCTGTTGGGCGTCCTGGAGAACAGAAGGCCCAGGGAGGCGGGCTCCGACTCCGAGGAGGAAGCCCTCGGCCCGTTCTTCAGAGAGGTGGCGAAGGCCGTGGATCAATACAGAGTGAGGCTCAGGCCCGATAGGGTCGTGCTCGCAGGCCCTCAGCTGTATGTAGAGATGGCGGCGCGGTATATAAAGGGCGACTTGGCGCCGCAGTCGTCGGGGGGCCTCGCCGGCGTGTACGAATTCCAGCGCGGCGGCCATTTCGAGGCCTACCGCGAGATCTTGGGCTCGGAGGCGCTGGGCGAGGTCCTCAGGCTGGCCTCGGAGAGGCCCGAGCTGGTGGCCGTCGGCCTCGACGCGGTTAGGGAGGCCGCGGCGCAGGGGAGGGTGCGCATGTTCGCCGTGGTCGACGAGGCCTTGAAGGAGCGGGCCGAGGAATACGCCGAGGTGTTGAGGCTGGTCTTCTCGGCCAGAGGGGCCGTGAGGATCGTGCCGGCTGAGGGCGAGGCGGGGCAGATGTTGACCGCCATGGGCGGATGCGCCGCCGTGTTGCGCTATTAAACTTTTAAATAGATCCACTGGAGCAGTTATGGAAAGAGGATTGGGGATGCTCCTCTACGCGCTGAGCGCTATGTCCATAGCCTTCGGCGTCTTGTTGCTGGTCCTGTACCCAGGCAGGAGGTCCCTGGCGCTGGCCGCGCTGGGCATCTCCATGGGCATCGCCGCGCCTATCGCGTATAGGGCACTGTCCCGCCGGGAATAGATATTAACGGCCTCCCCGGTCCCTACATGAGGCTCGAGGGCGTCATAGCGGCGACGGTCACGCCGTTTAGAAAAGACGGCGTCAACTACGAGGCCCTGAGGGACCTCCTGGCCAGGCTCGCCTCGCAGGGATACGGGTTGTTCCCCTCCTCGTCGACCGGCGAGGTGGCCAAGCTGACCCCCGAGGAGAGGGTCAAGGTGGCCGAGCTGGCGGTGGAGGTGGGGGGCGGCAAGGTGCCCGTGATAGCCGGCACGGGCACCGGCGACCATATAAGCACCATAGAGATGGCCAGGCGGTATAAGGACGTTGGGGTCGACGCCGTGTTGATAACCCCGCCCTACTACGTCCAGGGCGATTGGGCCGGCATATATGCCTTCTACAAGAAGGTGCTGGACGCCGTCGACATGCCCGCGGTGCTCTACACGATCCCCCTCGCGGTGGGCTACAACATACCGGCCGAGGTCTTCGACCTGGTCTCGTCGGAGTACAGCCAGGTGGCGGCCGTCAAGGACAGCTCGGGCGACTTCCGCTACCACATGGAGCTGATATATCTGGTCGGGGGCAGGATCTCCGTCCTCCAGGGCGTCGACATGTTCTTCGTGCCGAGCCTCATAGTGGGGGCCCACGGCGGGATCCTGGGAGGCCCCAACTTCCTGGGCCCCCTGCAGCTGAGGCTCTACAACATGGTGAGGGAGGGGAGAATCGCCGAGGCGGTCGAGATACACAGGAAGCTGATGGAGCTCTGGCGCTTCATGGGGGGCTGCGGGCTGACGGGGAAGCTCGGCGGCAAGTGGCCCACCCTCTACAAGATAGCGACGCAGATGGCCACCGGCATAGACATGGGGCCGCCGCGGGAGCCCCTTCCGCCCGTCGACGACAGAGACAGGGAGGAGCTGAGGAAGATACTCGAAAAACTGGCGCCGCTCACGCGCTAGGGAGAGCGGCGTCTAAGCCCCGCGGCGATCCAAGCCGCGCTGACGGCCGTCGGGAACCGGCGCGGTCCGCGGGCGTAGACGCCGATATGGGCCGACCGACGGTCCGGCTAGGCTTGGATCGGGTCGAGGGCCCCCCGGCGCCATTTGGGGCCGTCGCCGATTCCGCCGAGGTAGACGGGGGAGCTTGCGGGGCCTCGCAGCGGCGCCGGCCGCGCCCGATATTTATATACCCTATATAGTTCCCTCCGTGGATCTCGTCGTCGTGTCAGTCCTGGGCGCCGATAGGGTCGGCATAGTGGCCGGCATAACGAGCGTCCTGGCTAGACACAACGCGAACATAGTGGACATAGCCCAGACGGTGGTCCGCGACATATTCTCCATGGTCATGGTGGTCGACATATCCAAGGCCGATGTGGACATAGCGGGCCTGCGGGCGGAGCTCGAGGAGGTGGGGAGGAAGCTCGGCGTCATGGTCGCCGTGCACCACATAGACGTGTTCCGCTATATGCAGAGGATATGAGGGCCTTCTCGCCTGAGGAGATAGGGGAGGTCCTCGAGATGGTGCTGTTCCGCGAGCTGGACATACGCGCCGTCACTCTCAGCGTCAACACGCTCCCGGCGATACGCGGAGACGTCGGGTCTGCCCTCTCCGCCTTGAGGAGCCTGCTGGGGCCGCATCTAGAGCGCTTCAGGCCCGCGGTGGACAAAATAGCGGCGAAGCTCGGCGTCAGGATAGTGACGGCGAGGCTCGCCGTGAGCCCGGTCAGCGTGATGCTCGAGCCGCTGGGCCGCGCCGAGGATGCCGTCGAGATCGCCAAGGCCTTGGACGACCTGGCGGAGACCCACGGCGTCGATATGGTCGGCGGATTCGCCGCCTTCGTGCACGCAGGCGTGTCGAGAGGCGACAGGGCCCTCATCGACGCGTTGCCCGACGCCCTGAACTCCACCAAGAGGCTCGGCGGGTTCGTCAACGCCGCCTCCACGGCCACGGGCATAAACATGGACGCCGTCCTGGAGGCCGCGAAGGCGGTCCTCTCCATGAGGCCCGAGGCCGCGGCGAGGTTCGCCGTGACCGCCAACGTGCCGGAGGACGTGCCCTTCATGCCGGCGGCCCACCACGGCCTCGGCCTCCCCGACGCCGTGATAAACGTTGCCGTGAGCGGCCCCGGGGTCATAGAGGCCGTCGTGAGGAACATGAAGGACGCGGACCTGAGGACCCTACACGACGCGATAAAGAGGGCCGCGTTCAAGGTCACGAGGCTCGGCGAGCTCGTGGGGAGGGAGGTCGCGAGGGAGCTGGGCGTGAGGTTCGGCGCGGTGGACCTCTCGGTGGCCCCGTCGCCCAAGGTCGGCGACAGCGTGGCGGGGATACTCGAGGCCATGGGCCTCCCGAGGGCCGGCGCCCCGGGCTCCGTCCTGGCCCTCCACCTCTTCGTGGACGCCGTGAAGAAGGGAGGCGCCATGGCCACCTCCACAATAGGCGGCCTAAGCGGCGCGTTTATACCCGTCAGCGAGGACGCCTTGATGGCCAAGGCGGCCGAGGAGGGGGCGTTGGGCTTCGACTCGTTGAAGGCCATGTCGGCCGTCTGCAACACCGGCATAGACATGGCCGGCATACCCGGCGACGCGCCGCCCGACGTGGTCGCCGCGCTCGTGGCGGACGTCATGGCGCTCGCCACAGCCCTCGACAAGCCGCTGGGCGTCAGGCTGGTTCCGATTCCCGGCGGCAGGCCCGGCGACGTCTACGAGCTGGGGGGCCTCTACGGGAGGGTAGTGGTGATGGATCTGGGCAGATATCGGGAGATACCTCTGGCCAGGAGGAGCGGCGTCGTGCCGCCGAGCGTCTGGAGGCTGAGGGCCGGCTAATTATTCATCCGCTTAATATAACTGACGATGGCCGTCCGGCGTTCCGCAACTTTTTAAAATTCATAAATTAAAGTAGCTATGTCGGTATCCATATCGGTGCTGGCCTCCCACAGCGCCCTGGACGTGCTGGACGGCGCCAAGGACGAGGGCCTTAGAACCATAGCGGTGGCCAAGAGGGGGCGGGAGAGGGCCTATAGGGAGTTCCCCGTCGTAGACGAGCTGGTCGTCCTGGACGACTACAGGGATATAATAAAGGAGGCGCACAGGCTCAAGGGCTCGGTCTTCGTCCCCAACAGGTCTTTCGCCGTGTATGTGGGCTACGACGCGATAGAGAGGGAGTTCCCCATCCCCATATTCGGCAACCGCCACCTCCTGAGGTGGGAGGAGAGGGTCGGACCCCACAGCTACTACAGGCTTCTCGACGAGGCCGGCGTAAGGAGGCCGAGGACCTACGCCTCGCCCGACGAGGTGGATAGGCCGGTCATGGTCAAGCTGCCCGAGGCGGCGAGGAGGGTGGAGCGGGGGTTCTTCGTGGCCAGGGACAGGGACGACCTCATGCGCAAGGCCAGGAGGCTGGCGGAGAGGGGCATAATAAGGCTTGAGGACCTCTCCGGGGCGGCCATAGAGGAGCTCGTGCTGGGCGCCCACTTCAACGCCAACTTCTTCCAGTCGCCGATATATAGGCGGCTCGAGCTGCACAGCTTCGACAGGAGGATACAGAGCGATCTCGACGGCGTGTTCAGACTCCCCGCGAGGGACCAGCTGGACCTCGACCCCGACGTGAGGTACATAGAGGTGGGGCACGAGCCGGCCACCTTGAGGGAGAGCCTCCTGGAGAAGGTCTTCGACCTGGGGCACCGCTTCGTCGACGCCGCCGCGAGGCTCGTCAAGCCGGGCGTCATAGGGCCCTTCACCCTCCAGTTCATCGTGACGCCCGAGCTGGATCTGGTGGTCTACGACGTGGCCCCCAGGATAGGCGGAGGCACGAACGCCTACATGGGGATAGGGGGCCAGTACTCCAAGCTCTACTGGGGGAGGCCGATCTCGATAGGCAGGCGGATAGCCATGGAGATAAAGGAGGCTGTAAGGCAGGGGAGGCTCGAGGAGGTGACGACATGATCGAGGCGCTGTTGAAGAGGTACGACCTCGATAGGCTGGCGGTGGCCACCATAGCGTCCCACACGGCGCTCCAGATACTGAGGGCCGCCAAGGGGCGGGGGTTCAGGACATTGGCGGTGGCCCGCCCCAGCTCGGCCTGGTTCTACAGGCGCTTTCAATTCATCGACGATGTGTGGGAGGCCGACCTCTCCAACTTCCGGCCCGTGGCCGAGAGGCTGGCCGAGAACAACGCCGTCTTGATCCCCCACGGGTCCTACGTGGAGTACGTCGGCTGGAGGCAGGCCCTCGAGGCGCCGGTGCCCACGTTCGGCGTGAGGCGCCTCGTCGAGATAGAGGCGGACCAATACAGGAAGATGGACCTCCTGAGGAGGGCAGGCATACCTACGCCCAGGAGCTACTCCCCCGACGAGGTGGACGGCCCCGTCATAGTGAAGCTCTTCGGGGCCAAGGGCGGCAGGGGCTACTTCTTCGCGAGGAATAGGGAGGAGCTCCTCGAGAGGCTCAAGGGCGTCAACGAGCCCCACATAATCCAGGAGTACGTCTTCGGCGTACCGGCGTACTACCACTACTTCGCCTCGCCCATATACGGCAGGGTGGAGCTATTCGGCATGGACGTGAGGTACGAGTCCAACGTGGACGGGAGGACGTTCGGCCTGGCGGAGCCCACGTTCGTGGTGGTGGCCAACTTCCCCCTCGTGCTGCGGGAATCCCTGCTCCCCGCGGTGCAGAAATACGGCGAGGCGTTCGCCGACGCCGTCCGCGAGGCCCTCGGCGAGGAGATGAAGGGGCCCTACAGCCTCGAGTCCATAATAAGGGACGACCTCTCCATAGTCGTCTTCGAGTTCTCGGGGAGAATCGTGGCGGGGACCAACGTCTATATGGGCGTCGGCTCGCCCTACTCCGTCCTCTACTTCGACAGGCCTATGGACATGGGCGAAAGGATAGCGCACGAGCTGGAGCTGGCCAGAGACAGAGGGAGGCTCGAAGATGTCGTGAGCTGACCGAGGCGGCCTAGGCCTGCATCCCCGCGAGGCAGGCGGCCGATCGCCGGAATTCCGCAGAGGCTCGCGGATCTGCGTCGGGCCCAGCGCCTCCGCCGCGCATGCGCCTGCGCGCCGTTAAGCGACGCCTACGCCCAGTCGCCCCGCTCGGCCGACCCCATGAAGCCGGCAGGGTCTAGATGCGGGGATTGCTCGATGCGCGGACCCGCGCCACCGACGATTGAAAAGGGGGCCCTGCGCCCCCTCAGAGGAGGTGGCTGGAGGGCTACCGCCGCAGAGGGAAATAAAATGGGTGGGGTTAAGCCGGCTACGGCCCGCTCAGACTTATGGGGCAGTACGGAGGGCCGCCGTATATCGCGTAGCCGGATATCCAAGAGCCGCTCGGCGTGGGTTCCTGCAGAACGAGGTCGAGGGTCGCCGTGTTGATGGTGATGGAACTGCTTGACTGAGGTATGAGGCCCACTAGCCAGTCCGCGCGGGCCCATGCGCTCCAGCAGGTAGTCATCACCTCGGCGTTGAAGGGTAGCCAGAGCCAATAGGTGCCGCCGGGCGAGTAGTTCGCAAGCCCTATCACCGCACCCTGATCAGGTCCCACGATGAAGCCATCTATGACGTCCACAGAATTGGATATATCATAGAGACCGCTGTAGATGAACGTCCACGTCGCGTTGAAGGCATCTTGCCCGCCGATAGTCGTCGAGGTCCACGGCGACTGTGATACCGATATATACGGCCAACTTATCAATTCCGGCTCGTAAGTGACGCTGAGGCCTTCTAGGCCGATGTCTATAGTGAAGGAGCCGACGGGTATAGAGCTAGAGTCGGGCTGGTAGCTGAACGACGGCGGCGCCGCCACAAAGGCGTTTGTGGATCCGTTGAGCATAGCCTGGTAGCTGGCGTACGCGTCGAAGCCTCCTATCAGCTCCTCCAGAGCGCCGGGGCCCTGCGAAGAGACCCCGCCGCCTATATACACCTCGTTGCCCCCGCTCGGAGTCATGTAATAGGCCACGTCGCCCATTAGCGCTGCAAGTATCTGCGGTGGGTTTGGAACCAATACCGAGTTCATCATTAGTATGCACGAGTCGTAGAAGAAAATGTCGCCGTAGTTGTCCTCAACCGCCACAACGCCATAGTTGTCCGAGGTAGGTGCGCCTTGGCTCCCCAAGATTTGCATGCCCCAAAGAAAGATGTTATTGCCTAAGCCGCCCCACCGGGCCTGCACGTATATAGCATAGCAGGGATCCTGGTTTATTGGGGGATCGGCCATAGCGGTTGCGGCCGGCCGGTTGTCTGCCGACTTGAGGCGGGCCCAGTTGGCGGCCACATAGGCCAGACGGTCCGGGCGGATTGGCCCCACGAGCAGGGCGGTCGTCTTCCCGTTTCCCAGGACCGCGGCGCCGACTAGAGTCCCGCCGCCCGGCAGGACGAGCGCCGCCGCCAGGTAGTGGTCTCCGAACTTCACGCCGGCCGCTCTAGCCGCCGCGTACGAGAGGAGGAGCTCCGCCGCAACCGGATCGCTGGAGTTGGCAAGCACCAGCCCCCCTCTCGCGAAGATTCCCTCTAGGGCCTGGACAGCCGGGCCGGCTAAGTTAAGCGCGCCGCGGGCCGTCTCTAGCTGGGCCCAGTCGACCACCACGACGCTTCCGTTCGGTATCTTGGAGAGGTCGGCCGTGGTTATGGGTACTACGTTGAGGCCCGCCCTCTCGACCGCCTCGACGAGCGATTGGGGCCCCAACACGTAGACGGGAGGGGCGCTGGGCGGAGCGGGCGCCAGATTCGCCGTAGGTTGCCCTCTAGCGGGGGCGCCGGGCGGGCGGAGCGCGAGGAGCGCCAGGAGGGCCGCGGCCAGGGCTATGGCCAGAACTTGTCTGCGCGCCATGTAGGTAGATGGATATGTGGGTATTTTTTTACGTGGCCTATACGCGAAAAACTACATGTCGATCGTCGAAGCGGTATCCGTATAGGGTCTACGCGCCGCGTTGTTGACCTGCCTCTGCCGTCGCTAGTCCTGGCTGGGGTGCTCCGTGCGGTGTGGCGGTCAGCCAGCTGCCGCCAGCTCACGCGTCGCGATTGGTCAGATTCATCACCGCATATAGCTGGGCCCGTGGTTATTAACTCATCGCAGACCCGGGACGGGCCTTCGCCGGACTGCGGCGCGGCCTACAGCCTCGCGAGGAACGCGGCCACGTCCATCGCCGCGCGGGATTTCCTCAGAAGTTCGCGGTCCTGCGTGACCAGCGAAAGGCCCAGCGTCTCGGCCGCGTAGGCGTAGCTCGCGTCGTAGAACGTCAGGTCCCTCTCGACGGCGACCTCCAGGACCTTCTCGAGAGGGGGGTCGTCCAACACCTTCAAGGCCGACAGCACGCGCGAGAGGGCTCCGGCGGCCTCCCGCCACGGCAGCTTGCCGGCCCTCGCCTCTTTCCACAACGCGTTTCCAACCTCGTACACGGTCAAGTGGAGGATGGCGAGCCTTTCCCTATGCCCTATCCACCTGTCGTAGCGGGCGACCAGCCCGTACAACGCTGAGGCGTCCAACAGATACTCAACGCTCATCTCTAGAGCTGCGCACTGCGCCCACCCACTCCTCCTCGGATATGCGGGAGAGGGCGCCCCTCAACGCCGCGAGGGCCCTTGCGAGCTCCTCTTCCTCCCTCCGCCTTATGGCCTCCTCGAGCGCCCTCTCCACGACCTCCCTGACATCTATCCCGAGCTCCTTAGCCCTCTCCTTCAACTCTCTTCTGATCCTTACGCTTATCACGGCGGTGGACATAGGCGTATACGGATATACGTATATAAGCTTGTCGTATACGGATATATGTATACGGAGCGCGGCGGCTCCTCGAGGGATAAATAGTGGGGCTCTCCAGACCTCCATGAGGGTGGTCGTGTTGGGGCTGGGCGGCTGGATCTCCAGCCCGTGGCTGGGCTATCCGGCCATATACGTCGAGACCGATAGGCGGATTCTCCTGGACGCCGGCGAGGGGACCTACGCGAGGCTCGCCCAATGCGGCCTCGCGCTTCCCGACGTCCTTGTGTTAACGCACGCCCACGGGGATCACATATTGGGCGCGCCCACGCTCCTCTTGATGGCCCGCCGCGGAGGGGGCAGGATGAAGGTGGTCGCAACGGCCTCCGTCCTCTCGTCCCTTAGGAGGATCCTCGAGGCCGTGGACATGCCCCATCTACAGCAGAACATGGACCCCGTGGAGGTGCCGCCGGACGGCGAGGTGGAGGAGGGCGGCACGAAGATCGCGTTCGCGCCGGCTAGGCACTCCGTCGAGGCGGTGCACGTGAGGGTGGAGCACGGGGGGAGGTGTGTGGCCTACAGCGGGGACACGGCGCCGAGCGATAGCCTGGTCGAGCTGGCCAGGGGGTGCGACCTCTTGATACACGAGGTCTCGGGGAATCCGGGGCAGGAGGAGGCCGCGCACGCCGTGGGCCACAGCGCCACCGGCGACGCCGTGGAGATGGCCAGAAGGGCCGGCGTGAGGGCCCTTATGCCCGTCCACTACTACCTCAACGCGCCCTTGATCCCTCCCGGCGTCGATATATACGTGCCGTATCCCTGCGCCTCGGTGGAGCTGTGAGGTGCCTGAAGGTGCCTGAGGACAGAAGGCGCATCTTCGCGTTCCCCTACCCCGTGGCCATCTGGCGCGACCCCCCTCGCTCCGTGGAGCTGGCCGTAGGGGTGGCGAGGGACTTCGGCGCGACGAGGATCTACACCGTGGGCGACGTCGTGACCGCCAACTTCCTAGCCGCAGGCCTCGTCCCCGACGCCGCGGCGGTGGACCTCAAGACCAGGAGGAGCGAATACGTCAGGACGGTCGAGGCGTTTCCGAGGATCGTCTCCGTGAGGAATCCTCCTGGCTATATAACCGAGGAGGCGTGGGCCGCCGTCGAGGACGCCGTGAGGACGCCGGGGACCCTCCTGTTGGTGGAGGGGGAGGAGGACATGCTGTCCCTGGCCTTCATAGCGCTTGCCCCCGACGACTCTGCGGTCGTCTACGGCCACTACAGAGGGGCCTTGATAGTGATACCGGTGGGCAGGTACAAAGAGATAAGGGGGTTGTTGAAATATATGGAGCCCTGTTAGTCGGTGGCTGGGGTCAGAAACGCCTCGCGCTCCAGCTCCAGCACTATCCTCCTGGCCTCCTCGATCAGTCGCGCCGCCTCGATGTAGCCGTGCTCGTAGAGCTCGCTCGATATCCTGGCCAGCTCGTCTGCCATCTTGGGGTTGGGCTGCATGGGGGTGCGACGGCCCCACTATTTATTTCTTTCGTCCTTTGATGAAATGATTTATCGTCAATTATCGTAAATTACCGACCCCCCAACGCCCCTCGTCGTCGGGATGCGCCCTGCCCTCCGCCGCCAGCTTCGTGAGGATCGCCCTAACTATGACCGAAGTCAGCACCACGTTCTCCCAGCTCCTCTCGGCGCCCAGCTGCTTCAAGGCCCTTACGGCTATCTCCGTCGGCTCGCCCGGCAGCATGGACTCGACGAGCGCCACGGCCTTCTCCACGGCGGATTTGTTCGCCTCCACCAGCTCCTTGATCCTCTTCCTGCTTCCAGCCACGGGGCCGTGGCCCATGACCAGCACCTCGGGCTCCAGGGACTCTATTCTGTCCAGCGACGACGTGAAGAGGTCCACGTCGTTGAGGTAGGGCATTCCGTACCTCTTGAGGACCATCTCGCCGAACACCGCGTCGCCCGCGTAGAGAACCCCCTCGACCAGATATCCCATATGGCCGAAGGTGTGGCCCCTCAGATCTACAGCCTCTACGTTCTCGATCTTGTCGCCCGGCCTCACCAGGCCGGCCACCTTGAGGTCGCGCCCCACATACGCCGCGTCCGGCACGTAGAAGCCGTGGGTGAAGAAGAGACGTGCCCTGGTGTTCGAGACCAGCATCTCCTCGCCCCACGGCGCGTAGACCTCGGCCCCCTCGGGCGTCGCCGAGAGGTGGTCGGCGTGGTGGTGGGTCAGGAGGACCGTCGGCCTCTCGCCGGCCGCCTTGAGTATCTCGGCGGACCTCTCGGCGGGGTTGCCCGGATCTATCACGTACCTGCCCACGACCAACGTGTTGGGCGACCCCTTCAGCAGGACTACGCCTTTCCGCAGCTCCATATATGCGCCCGAGGCCCCAATATATATACTGATCCAGGCAGGCCGCCGCGCCTGCGCTATCTGATCCAGCCCTCGGCCTTGCCGGCCAGCTCCACCGGCGTCGGGTCCAGATCCGGCGGCTTGAAGAGGTGGCGCCACTCGCCCGGCCTCGGGACGTGGAGGCCCCGCTCGGACGTGGACAGCAGGTAGCGAACCTCCGCCGTCTTGAAGACCGTGCCGCATCTGACGCACCGCCTGCCTTTACCTCTGCCCATGCTCTCCAGGGCGCCGCCGCAGTAGGGACATCTCGGCGTCGATCTGACGACCCTATATATCACCTCCATGGACTCTATGTATAGATAGAGGCCGTCCCCCCTCGGCTTCACCCCGCCCCTCAGCTCCACGTAGCAGCCCACGCATCTCTCCAGGGCAGCGGCCATCTTGCCCAGATGCCTATAGGCCACCGCCACCAGGCCGTTGGAAAGCCCCGCGAAGACGTGGCGCCTGTGCCTCCTGGCCCACAGCACCAACACCCTAGCCCTATACACCGAATAGGGGAGCGGCCTATCGGGCAGGACGCCCAGCTCCACGTGGGCGTCGGTCGCTTGGTTCGTGCGGTATATAACCCAGCCGGCCGGCCGCACGCCGTTGGCCTCGAGGAAACGCGCCGCGTAGACCAGGTGGGGCGGGGAGAGGCCCCTTATGCCGTAGAGGACGGGGTCCGGCCCCCTCGGCTCTATGAGGACCCTCCTCCCGTCCAAGTTATGGAAGGTGTAGGGGTAGGTCAGGAGCTCCATCGCCGCGACGAGGTCGCGCCCTATCGGGGGCCTCCCGCCCTCCCTGTAGGCCAACAGCTCGAAGGTCGATCTGGGCAGCTCCGCCCCGACGGCCGCCGTAGCCCCTATCACCCCCCGGCCGCCCCAGGTCCTCAGCCCCCCGACCCGCTCCACCACGCTCCTCGGCACTATCTGCGACAGGGCCAGCCTGTAGACCCGCCTGGCCCTCTCGGGCACTTGGCCGACCGCCATGACCACGCCGGGGCTCGTCTTGCCGACCGGGTCCGAGCCCTCCGAGACCGTCTTGACGGCGAGCTCCCACAGATCCCCCTCGGCCCCCTCGGGCGCGTCGAGGACCAACGCCACGGCGGCGTTCCCCCTGGTCTTGAAGGGGACGTAGGGGTTCAGCCTTATGAGGCGGGGGTAGTCTGCCAGGATATCGCCGTATTTCCTCAATATCTCCTTCACCAGCCTGTAGCCCACATACGTCGTGCAACCCCCCCTATGGGAGTCGGTGTCGTCTATGCCTATGTGGACCAGCACGTCAGCCCTTCAAGCCGCCGATGTTGAAGCCCTCCAGCAGCTTGCCCAATATGAGGTAGTTCAGCACCATGACTGGCAGGGCCACCACGAGGGCCGACGCGGCCAACGTGCCCCAGTCCACCGCCTCGCTGGTTATGGACTCTATGGCGTATATGGTTACCGTCTGCGCGCCCGTCGGCGGGAAGTTGAAAGCCCAAGGGGTCTCGGTGAGGACTATGGGGTAGAAGAGGAGGTGCCAGTTGACTATGAACGAGAGCACGAACATGGTGTACCAAGCGCCGGCGGTTATCGGCGCTATTATCCTGAACAAAGTGTAGGTCGACGACGCGCCCTCCAGCTCCGCTATCTCCTGGTACTCGTTGGGTACATCCCTATATATGTTGAAAAAGATCCAGGCGGATAGCGTGACTGTGAACAGAGGAGTCGACAGGATGAGGGCCCACCAAGTGTTCAATAGATCGGTCGCCGAGAAGAAAAGGTATATGGGCAGTATGAAGCTCGCAGAAGGGAGCGAATAGAGGTATATAGTCAGGAGGAGCAGCAGGTACATGTTCCTCTTGGACATGATATAGGCCGCGGTCCCCGCCAGAGCCACCGATATGGCGGCCACCGCGAGGCCCACCACCACGTTCGTGGCGATGTACGGCACGGCGCCCGACAGCGCCTTCTGGAAATACCTTTCGGTGAACACGCTGGGATACAACATCGGCGGGCTCACGAAGTCGTACTGGGTCGGCCTAAACGCTATCACGAACATCCAGTAGATCGGGAAGAGGAGGAACAGGAGTATCAACGCCGTTGCTGTCCACAACAACGCGTCGTACACCCTGTCGGGTATCTTGATGGGCGGAAGCCTCACGTTTAGGCCCCCGCTGCTCCTCATCACGGCCAACAACACGACGGCGGGTATCGTGGCCATGGCCGCCAACAAGGCCGCCGCGGCCTCCCCGGCCTGGAAATCGCCTATGAAGTAGAGCAAGTCGTACACCATCAACGGGAGAGTCGTCGAGGAGTAGCCTGGGCCTCCCTGCGTCAAGATAAACGGTATGTCGAAGTTGCCCAGCTGGATCACGAATATTATCAGGAACGTCGTCGCCACTATCTTGAAGACGTACGGCAACGCGACTCCGCTGTAGTACTGGGACTTAGACGCGCCGTCTATCTGGGCGACCTCGCGCATCTCCTTGCCTATCGCCCTGAACCCACTGACGATCACGAGGTAGGCGAACGAGACGTTGCTCCAGACCCCCACTATGGAGACGGCCCATATGGAGAGCCCAGGCACCGTGGTGAGGTTGAGTCTGGGCAGGTGCAGAAGCTCTATGAGGTAGTAGAACGGGCCGTAGAGGGGATCGAACATGGTGTACCAGACCATCGTAGACGCGGTGAAGGGTATCGTGTAGGGCGAGAGTATTAGGAGGGAGAGCGGCATCTGCCACCTCTTCGGCAGGCTGTCAACCCTTGTGGCTAGGACCAACGCCAGTAGGGTGGCGAAGAGGGCGGAAGTCGCCGAGAAGAGGAGCGTGTTCTCGACGGCGAGCTGGAACGTGCCCGGGGGGAAGTCGAGGAACAACGCCTTGATGGACGACGCGTTAAGGCCCACGAAGTAGAAAGTCAGGGCGAACGGGATGAGGCCGAAGCCCACTATGTACGCGACGTAGGGCGCCAGCCACCACCTCCTCATTGGGGAGTGGAAAAAGGTGGGGTTTTAGGTTTAGCTGCAGAGGCCGTAGGTCTGCCTCAACGCGTTTATCCAAGAGGCCGCGGCGGTGTCCATCGCGGTCTTGGCGTCGACCTGGCCCATCAGGTACTGGTACACGGCTTGATTGAACGTCGGTATCAACACCTGCGCCGTAGGCGGTATGTTGGGCGGATTGGCCCACGCCTTCTGGGCCGCCGTGTATACCGCCTGCAGCAGCTCCTTGTCGTGCGGACCCAACGTCTGGTTGCCCAACAACATGAGGTAGGCCTCCTTGGATATGGGGAAGTGGCGGAAGCGCAGGAACTCGTACACCTGCACCTGCGGCGAGACCAAGAACGCCAGGAACTGGAGCGCGAGGTCCACATGCGCCGAGTATTTATTTACGGCGAGGAATGTGGTGCCCGTCTCGGCGTAGCCGCCGGGCAGCCAGCCCAGGCAAGTGTCGTTGTAGACGGCGGGGGGCAGATAGGACAGTTGGCTGGTGAAGAATATGACCGCCGGGGCGTACTGGGCATATAGCTGCGGGTCGTTATCGTAGGAGACCGGCGTCTCGTTGGGCGGCGGCTCGTAGGATACGAGCCCCTTGTACACCTTCAGGGCCTCTATGCCGTCGGTGGTGTTGAAGTCGGGGAGCGGGTACGGGCAACTGGGCGCAGACGCGCCGTAGAACATTATATTGAACGTCGGGAGGCCTCCGAGCCTGCCCTTGTTGAGGTCGGGGTTGTTCATGTACCACCACCCGAAGACCGCCGGATACGCGTTTATGATGTCGTGCGACGGGTCGTCGGCTATTATCACGCCGTATCTAGTTATGTTATGCCCGACGAAGAACTGGTCCACGTGGAGGACCACGGTCCAGTTCTGCCAAGTCGCCGGGTTTAAGTCCTCGTGGTATTCGTTGTAGAACTCCTGGGCCAAGGTCCGGTTGTTGAGGAGAGAACAGCGATAAGCCAGGGTGAATAGGTCGGTCTCGAAGGGCACGCCTATGTAGACGGTCTGGCCGTTAGTGGTGTTGTAGTAGACGCCGCCGAAGTCGACCTGCGGCTCTATCAAGTCGCTGGCGTTGAAGAGCGTGCCCATGTACGGGTTGAGCGGGACGACGTACGGCACAAACCTCAGCGATGACGTCGACGTGAATTCGACCAAGTCATATCTAGACGAATGCGCCTGCAACGCCGTCAACTCGTTGGTCAAATACTGGCTGAACGGATACGTAATAACCACCACGTTCACGTTCGGATGAAGCTGGTGGAACAACTGGCCCGCGAACCCTATGTAGTCGGCGGTGATGTCCTTATAGGCCACCACATAAAGGGTCACGTTCTGCGTCGCCGTGGAGGTCGCGGTGGACGTCGCCGCGGTCGACGTAGACGGAGGGGGCGTCGAGGGAGCCTGTCGACTCGTCACGTACAGCAGAACCGCGGCGACCACTATCACCAGAACCACGACGGCGATGATGGACGCAGTCCGCGAGACTCCTCTCGACATGGAGGGGCATCGCCACGGTACTTAAAGATTTCCTCTAATGCATGCCTAGCCGCGATCCGCCGAGGATTCCAGATTCGCCAGTACCTGCCTGATGTATCTCGGGAGCTCCTCGTAGGCTATGGGGATGGCCCCCTCGACGGGGAGGGCCCTATTGAGGGCGTGCCTCACCACTATCCTCACGTCTGCCTCGGCCCAGGCGGGCAGGTCGTTCTCGCTGTCGCCCATGTACACCACGCGGTCAACCCCCAGGAGGGCCTTCAGGAGCCTCACCGCGCGTCCCTTGTCCACGTCGGCGCCGTATATGTCCACGAAGGGATGCCTCGAGTACTTAAGCACCTTGAGGCCCAGGGAGGACGCCTCGGCCAAGACGTCGCCGAGCCCGCTGGGCGGGGCGCCGCGGTCCCTCCAGTCGATGGTGATCCCGGCGAGCCTCCCGTCCCACGTCCTCTTCTCCTCAACGAGGGCGTCCAGAGAGCGGGCGGATCTCAACACGCGGTCCAGCTCCGCCGTCTTGAGCCCGTGGAAGATCGCCACATATCCCCCCGCCCTAACCTCTATGCCGTTTATACAGGCATACGCCGCCGCGAAGGGCACGGCCCTCGCCACCAGGCCGCACTCCTTGGTCGTCACAACGGCGAGGGGAATCTTGAGGGCGAGCTCCCTCAAGGCGTGCTCCAGCTCCAGAGGCAGAGAGGGGTCTCTCCTCACGAGCTCCGGCGGCACCAACGTCCCGTCGAAGTCGGTAAACAGAGCGACGGGCACAATGCCGACGAGATCTGTGGTAAAAATACTTTACGCTGAAGCGACGCGCGACGGGGGACCTGCGCCGAGCCCGGACAGAGCCGGCGGAGGTCTGCGGCCCTGGCAGATCTGCGTCCAGGGAGAAAAGCTTAAAAACCACTGGAAATATATGTAAAGGGCCGGTAGTCTAGCGGAAGGACGCCCGCCTCGCGCGCGGGAGATCCCGGGTTCGGGGGAGAACCCGCCCAAAAATCCCGGCCGGTCCATCCATAGGCTCTTCCGGCTGTCATCTGCGCGGTCCGACCGGACGTTGGTCGATCCCACACTGTGCGGCGTGCTGGTTTCATGGCCGGCTGGATTAGACGCGTCAAATATCGGCCTCAGCCGTCTCCGTCCATGCCTCTGTTTCCCGGCCGTCGGCCGAAGGCGCCGACCTCCAGCGGCTTTCTTCACTGAATAGGCCTCACGTGGCGCGAGACGCTCTGCGCATGGCTATGCCGGCTTCGAGGAGGCGGCGAGGCGATTGGGAAGAAAAAGGGGATGCCTCCTTAGGATCTTTTCGGCGATCTCCCTCTGCCTCGGCGTGCCGTCCTTCGCCTTTTCGGCGAGGTAGAGCGCTACGGCCCTTCTTATTTCGCTGTCTCGCTCCGCCAGCCTCAAGAGGTCCGCAGTGGCTATATACACCACGTAGTTGGGGCCGGACCTCACGACGTTAGGCCTAAGCCCGGCCGCCTTGAGCTCGGCGGCTATGGCGAGCGCCTTTCCGGCATCGCGGGTGAAGTACTTAGCGACGAGGGAGCCGCCCCTGCCGCTCACCAGCTCGAGATACATCACGACGCCCGCCACGACCACGGCGCCCTTATTCGGTCTCTCAGTATGTGACTTTGTAGGGATTTTGCCATTGTTCCGACGTGCCTTCCCAAGGGCGTCTATGCCTCTCTTCTCCGTATTCAGCTTGTGTGTCACTCTAAAATCGTCGTCTGTGGCTAGCTTTATGTAGATCCACTTGTGGGCCTTCAGAAGATCGAGCGGTTCGCCGTATGCGCCGGCCGCCTCCCTAAGCTTTACAAACGCCTCTCTGCCGGTGGCGACTAGGGCCTCGTATGTGCCTATTTTTCTGCCTAATCTCCAAGGCTCCTTAGCCGCAATTGTCAATACATACTTGCCGTGTAGAATCTTCTTCCACCTAGCCTTCCCGTCCCCCAGCCACGCGGCGAGGAGGGGGGCCCACTCCCCACGTCTGAGGTAGTCTGCAACGAGACTTATCGCCTCGTTCTTGCTCCACCTTTGCTTCCAGTCCTTTGCCCTGATTTGTATATGTACGCTCACCCCTTCGCGCGTCAACTTAACCGAATCGACATATACATAGAGCTCTCCGTATCTCGCCGCAGTCCAGGCGAACACTTGCCAAGGCTGCGTGGTGCCCATGAAGGGCCGGCCGTCATTATTGCCCTCATCGCTTGCCCTCCAGCCCAGCTGAAGTAACTCAAGCCGCTCGCGCGGAAGCTTCAACGCATCGGGAAAATGCGCCGAAGCGCTGACGCCGTGGATCGCGATTCGCGGTGCGGCTACTTTGGCTATGTACATCCACGCCCCGTCCGGCGCGTACAGCTTGTTGCCCTCTATTCTGTAGGTGCCCTCAATAATGGCGTTGTATATCGAGGTCAGCTCGGCCTTCGCCTGCCCCCACGCCTCCAGCAACAACCGTTTCA
>Ga0081529_124198_pt1 | contig 23424 bp, 30 predicted proteins | sample EchGeymetagenome_FD_71012 | JGI IMG/M metagenome (GOLD analysis project Ga0081529, IMG submission 71012) | Ferrous microbial mat and aquatic microbial communities from Echinus Geyser, Yellowstone National Park, USA - transect B T=78-80 C v2... ...
GTACTCCTCATTCACCTGAAATGCGGGCAGAGAATGAGAGACCGCTCACAGGTACTTCCGTTGTACCTGCGGTTACGAGAACGACCGTAATGTGATCGCGATGAACCTAAATGGTGGTCTCTGACCCTCTCGACCGCCCCTCAGAGATGTATCTCCGGATGAGGGGAACCTCCGCCAGCGGGGAGGAAGTCAGTCTGTTTAGACGTAGAATAAACGTGAGGATAGCCTTCACGGAAAATCACTTTTTCGACAACAACATTAACGTCAAAACCACGATCAACAGAATGTCCAGGCCGAAGGCGAATATCACGTAGGAATTTATGGCCGGCAGCGGCCTCCCTAATACGGGGGCCGGATACACTCTGGATTCCGTCAGGAGCAGATAATTAGCCAGCGCAAACACTAGGGTAGGAATGTATAACCATCTTATCCCTATTATGATGGTCGCAGCCCCTATTACTGCCAACACGGCGTCCACGAAGAAAAATTGTCCCACCAGGGGGAGAGGGCGTAATAGAGCTGATCCGAGGAAAAAGTGTAGTCCGGCCCAAACCAGTAGAAGTACGCCGCCAGCTACTCTGAATATCTTTTCAGTTAACGTCGCACTCATATTAAATAACACAATTGGGTCTCTAAAAATAGTTTTTCCCAGATCGGGACAGTTTCAAACCGTTCTATGATTATATTCTCCGATGAAGCGTCGCTTTGATAATAGAAATTCAATTCCCCTTCCAATTTGGGTAAAAGTTTTTTAACGTGAGACAAGGTTCACTTGATACTATGAGATTGGGAAAAGGACTGAGCGGAATGAAGTTGGGAATAATTGCGTTAGTGGTCATAATATTGGTAGTGGGTGGGGTCTTCATGGGTATGGCACTAGCTCATGTTCCCACAGCTAAGACACCCTCCACTTCCATCAGTAGTTCATATGGAGGTACTTCCTCGAGTTCTGGAGGCTCGAGCAGCTCCTCTGGTGGGTCAGGTTATGGCTGGGGTTAAGTTTTCCCTTAAGTTTTTTTGTCTTTTTATTTCTTAAAAATCAGATACTTAGTCCCAGTGTAGAAACTTCGAACGAAAAATCTATGTCTGTTAGCTGAGATGAGACGTAGAAACCTCAATCTCCATCACGTCCTGCCGATTCTCACTCAAGTGCTTTCAACTTGATATTACAGTCCAAAAGAATGCTCATTTCACCACGTGGGAAGCTATAATTTCTACTCCTTCTTCCTCAAGTCTCCTCTTTACTTTCTTATCCACGTAGTTAGCCACGACGAAGATTTCTATCTTTTTATCCTTGTATTTTGAGGAGAAAAGCTTTTTCCTAACGATAATTTGGTCATATGTTCCCTTATCTGCAAAGTTCTTTATTTCGAACACGTAGACGTGATCGTTCGTCTCGTAAAAGTCCACCTCAAAGGTTTTCCCCTTCTCTATTACTCCCTCCTCGTCAGTTATCATGCCATGAACTACCTTTTTCGGGTCAACTCCGTGTAACTCTAAGGACTTCCTATAAAGCCTCAGCATCGTTTTCTCTATACCTTTTCCTGCCCTGTTGGTGAAGCTACTAACTTCCACTCTAAGCCTCACGACCTGTCTACTTAACCTAAGTACTGCCTTTTGTAGGCCTACTATGGCTTCTCCCATCTTTTTGACCTCCTCCTGCAAGGAAGCTATTGCCTCACCCTGCTTCTTCGTGGTCTCCTGCAGTGAAACTATTGCCTCGGTGTGTCTATTGACGGTCTCCTGCAAGGACTTCACGGCCTCTTGCAGCGCTCTTATGCTGGCGCTATTCTCCTCCAGTTTCTTTATTATAGCCTCGTCCCTGAGCTTTTGGTATATTTTGTCTGCTAGAGCGGAGAGTAGCTGTGGGTCATTGAGGATCTCTTGGGTGATTCTTTCGGTCACATTTAATCATATCTGAATGAGGGTTATAAATACCGCGAGGCAAGGTGGAGGTAATTTCTCCTTGAGCCAGCACAAATTCAATGAGGTGAGCATAGTATAGGCACTGCTACGAATTTTCCTTTTAGCCACCACAATTTCACAAGGGAAGCATCACACTCCCAAGAACGCCCTACCACTGATTTGTAGGTTCATGACGACAATATCGAGGTGCAGGTCGGTTTTCCCAGGTCTTCACGTTCCTTGGGCAACTCTGCCTTTAATGAAGCGAAAGGAGGTTTAACTTCTCTCACACATTTAACAATGCTGGCATCCGAGAGTGTCACCACTTGTAAGGTAAATTGTCTCCCTTCAGAACTATGCGACTGACGTGAATTAATGAGTTGTGAGAGTTAGTGCCTTGCAGGACACTTCTTTTATCAGGGACATGGTGCAGACACTAAGCTGCGGAATTTTCTTCTACCAATTAGAACGGTTTACAAAGGATGAATGACGCTACCTCACGGAGAGCGCCCTCATATGATTTGTAACCTAATGTTAACACTATGAACAGCGAGACGTGAAACCTACTTTCAATCTGCCGCTAGATTCTGAGTTTAAGAAAAATTAATGGGTTTAATGCTAAGAAAATTGAACAATCCCACAAAGCGGAGAGTTAGCAGATCTCACCGATAGGTTGCTAATTTGCCTTATCAATGTCGACACTGTGTGGCATCCCACGGGACTCATGGGGGAGTGGGTACTTTAGGCGCTTCGCTTGGTTGAGGACTCATGTTATATAACTTTTGAAGACATTACTGCAACGTGCACGAACTTCATAGGTCACTTTGTAAGAGGTCGTTGGATTACGTTGAGGCAGCAAAACATTCTTACGAACAGGGTCTTTACGATGTAACGGGTCTCCTCTGTCAAATTTCAGCGGAGCTTGCGATTAAAGCCATCATAGCGTTCTTGGGCTACTCTTTTCCCGAGACCCACGAGTTGCGGAAGTTATTATCACTCCTCTCCACTCTAGCCTTAAAGGAAGAAATCGACGAATTCGTCAGAAGTAGGAGGGGTGATCTGATTCTTTTGGAGGACAGGGGACAGAGGGGACAGTACTTCTCCTACGGACTGGATAAGGAAGACGCCCAAGTCTGTTTAAATACTGCCAACGATATTATCAATTTAGTGATGAAGGTCTGGGGTAAGCGATGTTCGGGTTAGAAAGGATAAGATACCTGGAGGAAAACTGGAGGAGAATCGCCCTTCTGGTGTTCCACAACGCCAAGAAGTTCGCTGACGTTAAGGAGGCTATAGTCTACGGTTCCGTGATAAAGGGGAGGACCATGGGGAGTAGCGACCTGGACGTGGCTTTAGTGATCAGGGGTTTAGAGGTGAAGAAGTTGAGCGCCCTTCTAGTGAAGATCCACCTCTCCTTACCCGAGGAGGTGTCGGAGATCATTGATATTAGAATTATAGATGAAAAAGATGAGGAGGAATTCTTAAAATTCGCCGGGAAGTATGAGATAATAAAGGATTAGGTTTTTAGTGGACGCTGTGTCGTTATAGGAGATCCTTTAATGATGAGGATGGGAGTGAAAAGAAGGACAATATTTAAGGGAAGTGTTGCTGTGGGAGGAGGGTGGTTGCAATCGCTAAGGGGTAGGGGAACGGTATTCTGACGTGAAGCCCAAAGACTAAATTGGTGAACGAAAATCAGTGAAGCTTATCCCATGGTTGATTATGGTCATAGGTCACTGACGTGATTGACCCCTTCCTCTGATGGAGAGTTTTCCTGCTCGTGATGACTTCATGAGGCTATGAAGTCTAAGCTACTTCATAGTGGCCTCCGTTCACCTTAATCTGGAGGAGTTTTGAGAAGTTAGTGTCGAAAGGGGTTATATGCAGTAATATAGTTACAATTTACGCTTGTGGGTGCACATGGGAAGGAGACTGGTAAGAAAGGAGGACATGTAACTCCAATAGAAGTTGTAGTGAGAACGTCCTCGAGCTATTAACAAGGACCCTTATCATTTATTTTTATGAGGTCTAGTATTTTTATGAGATCTAGCAACGGAACTGGCTTTGTCTTGCTTTCTCCTTATCATTGGACAGCTACAAAGCTTGAGATTCCGCTGCGTATATACGGGAAGCATCCTAATAGGCTAAACCACTCTCCACCGCGGTTTTAATTGCAGCGTCAAGTGACTGGTCATCCATCGCATTCATTTTACTTGCCAGGGTGAAAGCTTCACTAGAGTTATCGGATCCTTAACTTTATGCAGATGGTATTCTATATTGCATTTCTCATAAAATCTCTCATAAAAAGTAAGTGAATTTCCTCTACATCAACTCTTCATGTAATCTAAGAGAGAATGTAAGGTGGACTTATAAAAGAAGTTCTTATTCCACTATTCCCTATATTCTTGCAGACGTAGGAAAGCTAATTTCGAGCGTAGTTCTCAATGGCCCTCTCCATAGGTCTTAGGAGATTGTCTCAACAACTTTCTTCGATGGGAGGTAACAACTACCTACCCACCACCGAAAGACTCTTCGGCCTGTGGGCGTATAGGAGTGCTTGATCCGAATCCAGGATTGTCAGCAGCAACTGGGCTAGGACCTCTACCTAGAACATATTTCAAGATCTGTTTGGTGGTAGAATATTTATACATTCTTTCTAATCTTATAAAGCACAGAGGGTGTGAGAGGACATTCTTAATGACTCGAACCTTTGCAATCCTTGAAAGATCTTCAACAACTGACCCCCAACTTCTAAGTATTGAACCTACGTTCTCTTTGAGCTCCGCCGAATGTGTTTCAATTACGACCTGCTTGATTGTTTTGAATTTTTAAAATCTCTCAGTGCTTTCTGTTCATACCCCTCTATATCCATCTTTAGGATCGTTATTGGCGGGTCACCGAGACCTTCCAATAATTCGTCCAGAGTTTTAGCTCCTATGGGTATTCCAGATTTTTCCACTTTCGCTAAACCCCCCAGTCCTGTTGGAATAAACTGTTTCATCCCTGTCCAACAGAGCGAAGTTCAGCAACATCACGTTTTTCAGTTGATTGACCTCCACATTCCTTTTCAAGACTTCGAAGTTGGAGGGGTCCGGTTCTATGGAAATTACCTCGTTGGCCCTTTTTGACGTTCTACAGGTGAAAATGCCTATGTTCGCCCCAACGTCCAAAACAACATCATCCCTTGATATCTTCAGTGGGTAATATTCATCGGCGAAGAATAAACCCTCAGTTACCCAATAGTCCTCAGTTACATGTTCCCTTAAAAACAGCCTCAGATCCCCGCACCTCACACTGCATAGCCCCTTTTCGACTTCCCGTTTATCCCCCATTTTAGGCTCACAACTAACAAAATAACTCAGTTTTTATGCCTTTTTCCGCGAGTGTGGAGTGTGTCCATAGTGTCGACACCTATTATATAAATTCCGGTATTAGCTTTCTCTCCCACAGGACCAACGCTAGTGAGTACTTGACCATTTCCAGGCTCCTGTTCACGGCCTTGGTTGCCCTCTCGAATCTGACCAGCCTGTCCTTCAGTAAGGAACGCAAAGATTGGTTGGGACGTTTGGCAGTAAAGGTTTCGGTGCAACTTCACAATATGTCCATCGTGTCGACATGAAGCTATTTATTTTTGTACACAAAGTATTATTCATGGGTAGGAGATCGATCATAAGGAAGGACCTCCCCTGTCCTTCCTTGCGGTCATCAGGTGGTCAAGTGCTGCAGACCGTTGGGAAGAGGTACCTTGGGGACTGCGGAAAGCACTTCCTGGGAGGTGCGATCTACCATCACCACCCTAGATGGAAGGTTGAGCAGGCATTGAGGATGTACTCAAACGACATGAGGATGAGATCTCCAGAGTGCTTGAAGTACCGCTGAGCACCGTGTTCACTTGACAAGCGTCGCGGCAGAAGTTCAACAGGTTGGTCTGCGGGGTGACGCCAGGCAAGCGGCGAATGGGAAGGTCACTAAGGTAGTTGACGAGATGTGGACCTACTTGTGCAGGAACATGAAGACCTTCTACAAGTGTTCACTTGCTTCACGTACACTACTCTGGGACTGTACGGGCTGTTCTCAGTGGGTAGGGACCAGCGTTCAGGGAAATGGTGAAGCATTTACCTGAAGGAGGTGGGTGAGCGACGACTACGTCTACCTCTCGTTGAGGAACCACATCGTAGTGTCGCCGGTGAACCCAAACGAGTCCCTCTACTCGTCATTGAGGGACAGGTTGGTTCAAGAGGACGAAGTCCGTGAACAGGTTGGAAATGGTCAAGCACTCGCTGGCTTTAGTCTTGTGGGAGAGAAAGCTAATATCAGAATTTGTATAATAAATGACGACACTATAGACACGCTCGTATCCAACGAGTAATTTTATCTTCCACCTGAGAAATCACCACCGTTGAAGCTCCTCATAGTCAACCACAGGGATCCGTTTCATCCAAGGGCAGGCGGAGCTGAGATCGACCTTCTGGAGACGTTCAAAAGGCTCGCCCACAAAGGATTCGAGGTCCACTGGTTGAGCGAGGATGCAGGACAGAGTGGTGAGGTGGAGGGGATACGGTTCATAAGAGCTGGAAACTCCTTCACCCTTCACCTACACTCCCTCCTAAAGGCGGGAAAGTATCAGCTCGTCCTGGATAGCGTAGCCCATGCTGTTCCCTTCCTCTCCAATCTGGTTAACACCTGCACTGTGGCAAAAATACACCACGTCCACCAGGAGGTATTACCGTACGAGCTACCCCCTTACGCGGCATATCCCCTCAAGTTAGCCGAGAGGTTCTGTAGGTTCTATGGCAACGTGGTAGTACCCTCAAACTACACAAAAGGGGAGGCAGTGAAGTTGGGCATCTCACCCCACAAAATAACGGTAATACCGGAGGGGATGAATCATTCGCTCTATACACCAGGAGAGAAAAGTGATCAACCCTTCATCCTATGGCTCCACAGGATGAAGAGATATAAGAACCCACTTGATGCAGTAGAGGCTTTCAAACTGGCCAGGGAAAGGGGCCTCAAAGCCAAGTTGGTGATGGCGGGAGGAGGGGAGATGGAGTACAGGGTGAGGGAGGAGGCCAAGAGAGTGGATGGCGTGGAGGTGTTGGGTAGGGTGGGAGAGGAGGAGAAGAGGGGGCTATTAAGGAGGGCGTGGCTGTTCTTGAGTACCTCTCTAATGGAGGGTTGGGGGTTATCCGTGCTAGAGGCGAACGCGTCTGGAACTCCCGCGTTGGTGTATGGGGTGGGTTCCCTCAACGAATTGGTGATTGATGGTGTAAACGGATTCAAGGTAAGGTACGGTGACGTGGAGGATATGGCAGAACTGATGGTGCAGCTGTTCGAGGACCAGAAAAGGCTGAGGGGGTTGTGGAACTCCTCCCACGTAGAAAGCCTGAAGTATGATTGGGACAGGACGGCAGACATGTATTACCAATATCTAACTGAGTTGGAGTGCGTTAGAGGTGGAACCAAATGAGGAGCTGGGCAGTTGGCGGGCCTCTTAAGAACAAGTCTTTCAATTTGTGAAGACTCCAAAAACGGCGAACCAGATTGAGATAAAGCTGTCGTTCCTCAACCTAGGTTCCTAGACGTTGAAGGGCTCTTCCTGATGTCCAGGCCGTACTCCCTGTAGTAGGACATGGCCAGGGCCTCTGAGAACCTCTTACTCTCGTCGTAACAACTCCTCACCCCGTTCGGGTTCACCTTTCCCCAGTAGTCCTCCGGTGTGGGGATGAGCTCGGCGTAGCCGTAAACTTCAGAGGAGGTGTAGAGGAAGATGGCGTCACTCCTCCTGGCTATCTCCAAAGTCTTATATGTTCCAGGGGAATTTGAGAGTGCCGTCTCAACGGGGTGTTTCATCTAGTCCTCGGGGGAGGGCCTGGCAGCAAGATGGACTACGTAGTCGAACTTTCCCTGAACTTCGACCTCCTCTATTCTTCCCTTCACCAGCTTGACGCTAGGTGGAAAGGAGTAGTACTTAGCTATGGAGAGGTCGTCGACAACCGTTATGTCTCCGTGGAGGGCCCCGATTAAATGAGATCCAAGGAAACCAGCCCCTCCGGTAACTAGATAATTCATGGGTTTCAAGAACCGTGCCACTATAAAAGCTTCCAGAGAGGGTTTCAGTTCCCCTTCACTCGGCTTACCCATCACAGGTGGATCCGAAATGTTTTTGTTGCTTTGTATGATTGTTTAATTTTCTTAGGCGTTAAGCCCATTTGGTTTTCTCGAATTCAGAATCTAGCGTCAGATTAAAAGTAAGTTTCACGTTGTCCCTGATAAAAATTGAAGTATCCCACAAAGCATGTTTTTGTAAAAGGCTTTTAGGAATTTAATTCTAAACAAGGAATGAGAATGGAAAGTTTATGACGGGCTATTACAGAAAATGAAGTAGCACGATAGCCAAGATCGCAGGTGGAGTGTCATCTATGTCGTGGAGTTAAGCACGTTCAAGTCACCATTCAGATCGAAGGTGTTGATGACACCTAGAGGAGTTGCGGATTCGCCCAGAAACTTCACGCCCACCTGTTTGTGCCATACACGTCCCGTTAACAGGATCCCCCCAGCCATAGACTAATCCTTCATCACGATCATGGTGTAGTCACTAGGCTACTAATTTTTCTTCCGCCAACGAGGATGGGTAACAAAGGATGAATAGTGGCACACTCTCAAAGAACGCCATGATCCTTTGATTTGTTATGTATGACGACACCATGATCACGATCATGAGTTAAAAGGGGTACTTCGCATCATGTATACATCAACCTACAAATCAGCGGGCCCAGCGTTTTCCTTGAGGTGGCGTTATTTACTTTGTGACATACTCGTTAGAAGGAATTTGGCTTAGTGCTGACACTGTGCATGTCGGCAAAAAGCTCCTCTTCCTCTGAATAAGTGGCTTTCAAAATACAAACAACACCTTCATAAGCGCTCCATCCCCGTGATTTATAGCCTAATGTCCGCACTATGAGAGAATTTAACCTCACCCGAAGGGAGAGAGGCTCTCGAGAACGGCAATTTTCATAACTCACTTAATTTTTGTATCAATCTATACTTCAGATAATGTCTCGTTCCGATTTGCTCAACTAACCTCTTGAAGTCCTCCTCTCTCATGCAGCCTTTTATTTCTTCTAATAACACCTCCACCACCGCATCATATCGATTTCCTTTGGCGATCAACCCTTTGACAACCTTATCGACGGATATGGTATAGCCTGTCTGGCCTCCTCTCGCATATGATCTCAAAATTTGAAGCTGAAGGACAAGTAGTCCGACTCCCCTCTCCAATGTCTTGTCAGCCAAGAGGTCCTTCAACTCATCGCCCATATTCTCGTAGAACTTCAGCGCGCAACGTAGATAACCCTTGGCCAGGAAGTATCTGGCTAAAGCGCTAGTTGGCTCCCTGTCCTCCAATATCATATCCTCGTAGTCCCGCACGATCCTGTTCACCTCCTCGTCAGCCATCTCTTCGAGCTCCTAATGTACTCCTTGGCCTTATCGTAACCCATCGTGTCAACGTAATAACCTACCAGGGCACGATACTTCCTCTTTCCCTTCACCTCCCTCGACCCGCCCTCAGGATCGAATCGGAGCAGGAGGGTTAACCTGTCGCCCGAGAGTCCGCTAGCCTCCAAACCTTCCTGGCCTCGTCGTAGAGACCGCGTTTAACGAGTGCCTTGGCCCTGTCGTAATCGGGGGAGGATCGGTTCCACCAACCTGAGGAAGTTCAAGTCAGCCTCGGCCTTCTCAATCAAATTCAGGATCATGGGAGTGGTGACCTGGTACTCGTCCCGATCGATTATCTTCTTCAAGGTCTCTACGTCCTCCCTAGTCAATTCCTTTCCAGATAACCCCTCACCTATCGCCTCAAATAGGGGATTGGAGAACCAGTTGTCCCGATAGTCGTCGTAATAGCACCCGAAATCTTCACAGTCTACAGCCCTCTCCAGCAGTTTAAAGAGGTCCTGCTTTGAAATCCTATTCTTGTAAGCCCTTATGATGTTGGCCATGTGCTGGATCACTCCCTCGTCCAAGTGTCTCCCGTTGAATACCTTGAGGAACGTGCAGATCCTCACCTTCCTATCCACGCTCCATATCAACAGCAGTACGTCGTTCCCCCTCACTGCCTCGATTATGATGTCGATCAACTTGCTCTTGTCTCTTCCCTTCAGTTCGTCTCTGAGCTTGACGAGGTCTATGACCTCGTCCACGTTCCTAAGGTAAAACAGGAGGAGTGCCACCACATGTTTGCAATCACCCCCCAGGGGAGAACTACAGTTGTTGGAAAGGTCGGACAGGGAAACCTCAACCCTATAGGTCTTGGTTCCGACCACATTGGAGTGTCACTAAGCTACGATTTTTCTTTTAATCAACCAGAATTTCACAAGGGATGGATGATAGTGTCGTTATGAACCTACAAATCATAAGGTTAGGGTGTTCTCATTGAGAGTGTGATGCACCCCTTCTGAAATTCTAGTTGGCTGAAAGAAAAATCCGTAGCTTAGTGCCGATACTATGGGATGCATCGCACTCCCAAGAACGCTTACCGTTGATCTGAAGGTTCATGACGACACTATCGTCTTAGGAATACCTAACAAGTAGGATCTGACTAAGGATCTATCCCTTTATTTTTCAGTTCATTAACAATTTTCAATGCCAACGAATACACCTTCTCGAACTCCTTTTCCATTATCATTCTCTTAACAATTTCTAAGTCCACTGAGGTGTACTCATGAACTGTTATGTTTCTAAAACCCACCATTCGTCTGTAAAACTTGAACTCCTCCTCACTCATGATTCCTGCTCCCATTAACTTCCTCCCTCCACATAACCTTCTACCTTAAGCCCTAGCTCTGCGCAACCTCTCTCCACAATATCAATTAAGGCCTGCACCTGAGCCTGAAGCAAATATATCCCAGCATAAAACGTGGTCCAGTCATTCAAGGTGAGTTCCCTCAACTTCTTGGTGTATTCTCCCAGGGTTTCCAAAAGGGAATCCACTATCATGAGGACCTCTCCAATGCCCTTAGTTGTGTTTCATGTAAATTCAGCTTATTGTAATCTATGACGAAGTCCTGGCAAATGTTTCTCATCCTTAACCACTGTCTGGCGTAAAAGCTCTCGTCATCGCGGAAAAGTGTGGTACCGTTGTCAAATATTTCAAGAATTAGTGGACACGGTAAATTCTCAAAGAGATTTAGAGGGACAATATCTACCATTTCCTCCCTAACGTTCAAATACTTGGACAGGGCGTAGACTAAATCAGAAATATACTCCAGTTTGAAGTCGGAGAAATATATAGCGAAATCCCAATCTCCCTTGATGATCCTGCCGGTAACCCTCGAACCGAAGAGGATCGCGAATTTAACGTTATATTCCCTCCAAGGAAAATTTGAGAGGTCCACGGGATGGATTCATTGTTGATTTTTTAACTTTATTGGAGACTGTTAGTGGCGACCATCGTGTCAACATTAAGTTATGAATTTTACTTTTGCCCAGCTATGGTTTACAAAATGTGAATAAACCTGCTCTTTCAAGCAGAACGTCTTCCCCGATTTATAGGTCGGTGACGGCACTATAATTGTGGTTATGAGTTTCCAATGCAGGTTTACTCGCTCTAAGGGGTTTCCCTAGGTGGTTCCTTATCACCATTGATTTGAGATCTCTCATGGAGGGCTGGAACTCCCCCACGGGGGAGGGGGAACTTATCCGTGACGTCCGGTCCCCGCAGAGAAGTGATAATTACTCCCGCAGCTTCATTTCTCTTGTGGAGGCGGAGGGAGCGTCGCTGGCGTCAACAATGGAATTCTGAAAGTCCTAAAAGAGAAGTATACACCTTAAGTATAGGACTATCGAGAAACAGGTTAACCATCGCTGAATACCCACATCTCTGTTGGACTGTGGCGGTCAGTAAGAAGAGGGAGCTTTCATAGTAGCGTTGGGACGTCAAGTATCAACGCACCTTCAACCTGTCACAGGTAAGTGTATTAAGATTGAGAGGTTCCACGAGGAGTTCATCCTCAAGTTTAGCCTTCCAACACAGAGAGGATAGATCATGAATCAAGGAGACAATTGGGGGTTAATCGACGACCTGAGAGGCTATTACCTCCACCCCCTCCTTCTCAAGTTCCTCCTTTACTTCCCTCTCCACATAATTGGCGACCACGAATATCTTTACGGGTTTGGTGTAAAGGGAAGAGAACACTTTCCATCTGTTCAGAACCTGGTCAATAACCGCCTCATCTGCGTAATTCTTGACCTCGAACAGATAGACCTGGTCGTTGGTCTCATAGAAGTCCACCTCAAATATCCTGTTCTTCTCCACTACCCCTAACGTGTCTACAACCCTACCGTGAACCACCTTCTTCGGATCAGCTCCGTGCAGGACCAGGGCCTTTTTATAGAGGTTGAGCATGGCCCTCTCCAATCCCCTTCCTGCCCTACCTGTGAAGCTACCTATCGCTATCGACAGTTTCCTTTGTTCTCTAACTAGGGCGATGGTAGTTCTTTGGAGTGACTTGATGGCCTCGGAATGTTCCTTGACGGCCTGTTGGAGGGACCTGATCTCTTCCATCAACTGCCTGATGACTTGGCTATTTTCGTCTAGATGCTTTATCACTATTTCATCCTTCAACCTCTCGTAGACCTTATCCGCCAGAGCCGACAGCAACTGCGGGTTCTTGAGCAGACTCTCTATGACTTCACTCATATGTGTTACTTGAACGATCTGAATATAAAGATACGGTGACCCGTGTCCGTAAGTTTTCGAAGGATCGTTTTAGTTGGTTATATTATGATTCCACGACATCCATTGAAGCTTTTTACCCGGAACCTAATTGACCTACGATGCAGGGAAAGTTAGAGGGAAAAGTGGTTATAATCACCGGAGGAGGATCCGGAATAGGGAAGTCCATGGCCTCCCTCTTTTCCTGAGAGGGTGCCAAAGTGGTCCTGGTGGACGTAGTTGATGAGAGGGTCAAGGAGGTGACCCAGGAACTCAAGAAGGACGGCAGGGAAGTATTGGGAATGACATTGGACATTTCTGTTAAGGAGAACGCGGAGAAAGTCGTTAACGAAACGATCAGGGTATTCAAGAGAATAGACGTCCTCTGCAACAATGCAGGAATCATGGACGGGTTCTTCACCTTGACGGAGACCGCAGATGAGCTCTTGGAGAGGGTCATGAGGGTTAACCTATATGCGCCCTTCTGGATGAGTAGGAGGGCTATCCCTCATATGCTGAGGGAGGGAAGGGGGGTGATAGTGAACACCGCCTCTGTTGCTGGCCTCTACGGAGGGAAGGCGGGGACTGCCTACACTGTGTCCAAGCATGCGTTAATAGGTCTCACGAGAAGCATTGCCGCCCAGTACGGGCCTAGGGGGATAAGGTGCAACGCGATAGCACCTGGAGGAGTTATTACAAACATAACGTCTAATTCCAAGATGAGCCAGGAGGGAATGGAGCTCTTGAAGAGGAGTGTGGCACCTCCGCCCGCCGAGCCGGAACAAATAGCCAAGGTTGCCCTCTTTTTGGCGTCTGACGACTCTTTCTATGTGAACGGGGAGGTGTTGGTGGCAGACGCTGGGTGGACAGTTTACTAAAGCCCATGTAGGCTATGAGCTTGCTGGCTGGAAATTTCGTGGACCTACCATTCTCTTCACAAACCACGTTTGCGACAGTGTTGTTTTCTAGTTTAAATATACTGCTCTATTACACGAATTATGGAGCTGGCCATACGATCCCACGAAGAGTACAAATTGAGAAAGTTCATCATGCTCTCTTCGTTCATTAAATCATGCACTTCGTTCTCACCCATATTCATGATTCCGATCGCGTTCTCCGCCGCGCCCTTGACGTCAAACTCCTTCACTATCTTCATGGCCTTTAACTCTCCATAAACATCAGTAATGGCAGGAATGTCGTAAGCCACCACCGGAGTTCCCAAGGCCAAAGCCTCCAGAACAACCAGGGAAAACCCGTCAACGTGAGAGGGATAGAGAAGAACCTTGGCTCTTGACACCACTTCGTGTAGCTTCTCCCTCTCCACAAAACCCAGGTACTCAACCTCCAGCCCCCAATCCCTCACCCTTCTCCAGAACATGCTCTCGTTATATTTATCGAAGAACTTTCCCATGACTACAAGTTTGGCTTTTCTCCTCCTGTTCACTGCTCTCGTAATTTCAAGAACCTCCCTAATCCCCTTGTCCTGGTTCAACCTGCTCCAAAACACCATGTAATCCTCCTTCCCCCGGTTCCTGTGGGTTAATAGCTCAGGATCGAAGGCATTCCCAGGTCTTAGGACGATCCCGTCCAAACCACTTTCGAGGAAAGGGGCCTTACTTACCCCCAACACAAACGTGGGCCAAAATTTCTTTAAAAGGTTCTTTGAAATTCTTTTCGCAATAAATTCGTTATACAAGAACCTGGTGTGGAAGCCCTTGAGCGTGTAGGGGTTTATTCCGTAAAATTTAATCAGCCTTGCTAGATATCCAAGAGATTGGTCATAGTAAATGGGCTCATGCATGGTGAAGCCGTACTTGGGGAACTTTCCCCCAACAAAGAAGACGTCAAAGCCTGTATGGTCGGGTTCGTAAAGAAGGTCGGCCTCGGGCTCATAATACCTGGACACTTCTTGAGGGAGTTTATGAGGACTGAGGATAGAGGGTCTCAGTCTGTTACTATCCTCCAGGACACGATAGAAACCTTCATGGACTCTTATTCCGTTCCCTTCAAGGGACTTGGCTTGTTTAATTAGTTCATCCTTACTCTTATTCAACACCGCTGAAGAAGGGTAGTAAACGATGTCAAACTTTTCCTTGAGCCTCTTGGTCACTTCCCTGACGTGCACGCTCCCGCCTCCACCGAAGTCTGAGGCCATAAGGTGCTTATCCAGTAGAGCCAGCTTCCGCACGGTAACTTATCCTTGTCAGATCTTTTAATAAGCCTGTCGCTCCTCTCCTTCTCGATAAAGAACTAGTTTTCCTCATCTTTCATTTAAGGACTGATTACTGAGATCTTCTTGGATTCCGCAGCTGAAGTACATCTTTTGATGATTTGTTGTCTATATCTTTGTGGTCTTTCACCGCTTTCCGTCATTCATGGGGTATTTCACCTAAGGATATTCACCAAGACGCTTTCCATGGACTTGTATGAACGAGTGTCAAGTATCCATCTGGCAGGTGAGTAGAACGTCCTTAACTTCAATAGAGATAGAAACATCATCACTATCACCTTCACCAACTTCCTAGAGACGTGACTTCCCTCCTCTTTGTGATTCCATGGCACCTCCACTTCCTCAATTATGTAACCCCTTCTCATAAAAGAATAAATCAAGTTTATATCAAAGAGCCAATCATTCATTATTAGTTCGTCTAGCAGCGGTGCTACCTTGTCCCTCTTCATCGCTTTCAACCCACCTTGAAAGTCCCTGAATTTACGTAGAGAAGGGAAGAAGACCTTCGTGGTGTTCACGAAGGAATTATGTAGGAAACTCCTTGTGGTTGGAAGTCCCATGAACGTCCTCACAGTCACCACCAGGTCGGAGTGTAGAGAGGTTTCAAGGACCTTAAGGAGAGATTGAAGGGTAACCGGCATATCCGCATCTAGGAAGGCCACTATCTCCCCCTTACTCCTCCTTATACCTTCCTTTATGCTCCCACCCTTTCCTAGCCTTTTATGACTGTGTATCAACTCAACTGGGAAGTTCTTTACGATCTCAGGGGTGTGGTCCTCCCCGTCGAAGACAACGAGGATCTGTTGGTCCTTGAGGACAGAGGTAAGTTGAGCCAACGTATTCCCAATCCTTTTCTCTTCGTTGTACGCTGGGATGACCAGTGAAAACACGTGTGATATTTAGGTAAATATAATTAAACTTTTCTATGAGAATTCACCAGTGTGTCGAGAGTGTCGTGACTTGTTAAGATAAAATGTCTCTCCCTTCGGAACATTATGCGACTGACATGAACTAATGTAATTGTGGCGAGTTAACAGATCTAGACAGATAGGCGTCTGTTAATTTATCTAATCCGTGCCGACACTCTCAGTGTACTTTAACAGATTATCTCAGGTACATTGGAGATAGGGACGGATGCGAGTATCATATGTGACATAGGAACGCGGCTACTGGCAAAACTTCAGTGTAGGAGTCTCTCATCCTCTCTACTACTCCATGTCAGAGTTAGCCCTTAATCAGAATATCTCTGGAAGAAGTCTACATTGAATACTTTTGATAGAATTTCTCCAGGGCTGTCAATAGATTTTCCCTTACCTTGGATGGCGGATACTGGTTGGAGATCGACTCCTCGGCCAGAGAGACCCCTAACAACGACGCCTCTTTCCTTACCCTGTCAGGATTTAAGGCCAGGACCGACTTCAGCAGCCATAATCTCCTAGGTTTGAATCCCTCCAGGTAAGCCCCATAAGGAAAGAGGAAATGTTCAACAATTACCCCTATCCTTCCCCTCTGACTGGTGGGAGTTGACAATGACTCAGCAGGACTCCCGAACTCCTTCCTCTCAATTTCCACCGCCCAACCTCCATCAATTTCCGCGGTGAAGAACCCCTTTCTAATCGCGTGAAGACATATCAGGTCCTCACTATGAAATCCTCTCAACGAGTAACCTGGTACCCTGAAGTCCCTGTATACTTGTTTCTTAAAGGAACTGTTCTCATAGGCCAAAGCTATAGTTTTCATAACTCCTCCCCTAGGAAGATATGCGTTTTTCTTCTGTCATTAGGTATACCAAAGATGGTCAAATATCCATTATAATCACGAAACTGGTCGGAGTACTGTGAGTAAATCATGTTTTTGATAAATCTCTTGACCATATTATCCTTAACTCTAACACTGAGGTCTGAGGTCTTCTTTTTTACCCTTCCTCTGAACGCTCCTCCCTCTGGATATTTCTCATGAAACTTCAGATGATCCTTCACCCAATTCACGTCAGGAATCTCATCGTCGTCAGTTGTTAGAAGGACGTCTGCGCTTGAGCTCTGAAAAATAATATTCATGGCCTCATCTATCTTTCCCTTCTCCTGCTCAATAACTCTAATGTTGAGCCTATCCTGAAAGGACTTCACAGCTTCCGCGGTCCTGTCTCCTGGGGTAGGCTTGTAAACTATGAGCACGCTGAAGTCTCTGTAACTTTGCTCAGTTAGGGCCTTCAAAGTGTAGATAATTGTTTTCCCGTCGTTACAACAGGTCGGTACAGCAACCTCTACATCAGTCATTGAGAGAAAGTCATAAGAGAGTTTTTAAAATTTTAGAACCTTAACCTAGATTATGTTTGAGTTACTTCCTAGTGTCTAAGTAGGGAATGATATTCGATGGAATTTATTTGAGGGATAGTGAAGATTGTTTCAGTTCACGACGCCTGGATCAAGATAATTGCGATCTTTCTGATGGAGAAAACTATATAACATATAAAAACATGCCTTTTCTACACCTCCATTAGTTTGTGGACGCAGATTTTTAATTAATCACCTTGAGGGACTTAGCTAGGGGGGAAGTGAGGTCACAATCCCTTCCAAACAATTTGGAACTTGAGAAATAAGCTCCACCATCAAGGCACGGTTCAACAAAAATTAGTCCATTAACACACCATCCTTGAACTTTCTAAAGTCGTTCACCTCAAACTTGATCTTATCGCCAACATCGTAGTTATTCCGGGACACCAAGGTTAGCCTATGCCCCTCATGGTCACAGAGGAGGTATCTGGAATCACCTACTGCCTCCACGGACTCCACCACACACTCCATTCTTCCCTCGTTCACCGCGGCCCACTCTGGCCTGAAGCCAACCTCCACTCCTTCCTCTCCTAACACCTTTCCAGGTAAGAAGTTCATTGGGAAGTCCCCTATGAATTCAGCCACCCATTTAGTTCGGGGATAGTCATAAAGCTCCTTGGGCTTTCCGACCTGCTCGAACTTGCCAGCATGAAGCACGGCCACCCTATCAGCTAGACTCATTGCCTCCTTTTGGTCGTGGGTTACGTATATGAAAGTACCTCTGAGCTCCTTCTGGATCCTCTTGAGCTCCCCCCTGGCCACCGTCCTCATCCTGGCGTCGAGGTTGGAGAGCGGTTCGTCTAGTAGGTAATAGGACGGATTTCTCACAATGGCCCTGGCCAGGGCAACACGTTGCTGCTGTCCTCCGCTTATGACTGTTACTCTCTTATCCAATATCTCCCCTATTCCTAGGAGGGCTGCCACCCGCTCAACATTCTCCTCTATCTCCTTCTTGGGCGTCCTCCTCATCTTGAGGGGGAAGGCTATGTTGTCCCTAACTGACATGTTCGGGTAAAGGGCATAATTCTGAAACACCATTGCCACGTTCCTCCTCTCTGGAGGTTGGTAAGTGATGTCCTGTCCGTCCACAATCATTTTCCCTGAGTCCGGCCTCTCAATTCCAGCCATCACCTTGAGTAGAGTGGATTTCCCCTCACCGCTGGGCCCCAATATGACGAAGAACTCGCCGCTCTCTATCTTCTCTGAGATACCATCAAGCACCCTTTTGGTCCCGTAATACTTCCTTATTTCAACCAGCTCAACTGTCATCCCTTTATCCCCCCTGAAAGATATTCGCCCTTTAGGTACTTCTGTAGGGCGAAGGTGAGAACTATTACAGGTAAGGTGAAAACCAATGAGAACGCCACTCCCGCCAACAAATTCCCTCTAGTGACGTCGGTATATATTGTTACAGGTAAAGTTGAGTGGTAAGGTAGGAGTAGGATCGCGTAGGTAAATTCGTCCCACGAGAACATCCACGAGATCAAGAATGCCGCCGCCATCCCAGGACCCGTCAGGGGTATTAGGACCGAGCTGAGACGGTGTAAAAGGTCCGCTCCGTCCACCCTCGCCTGATTCTCTAGGTCCCTTGGTATGGAGGAAAACGTACCCTGAAGAATGAACGTGGCCAAGGGTAAGGTGACCAGGGTCTGAGCCAAGGAGAGTCCCTGTACCGTCTCAAAGATGTGGAGCTTCACGAATTCGACGGCAATGGGTATTCCCACCACTATTGCTGGCATCATGTTGGTCACAAGGAGTAAGGTCAGGACGGGATAGGCAATGGACCTTGGTAGCCTACTTAATCCATATCCCGCAGGCACGGCTAGGGCAAGTGTTATAACCCCCACCAAGGTGGCCGTCTCCAAGCTCCTCACAAAAGGATCCACAAACGAGGATCCCTGTAGGGCGCTCTCGAGGTTGTTTAGGGTGAGCTGAATCGGCAATAAGGAGGGAAACTTGGCAAACAGTGTGTACCTCGGAGAATTAAACGCGAGCAGGACAAGGATGTAGAGAGGAAACAGGAAGTACACCACCACGAACGCCGCGCCGAGGTAACTCCATTTCATCTCGAACCACCTGTGAGCTTAAGTACAACTCCGATGAACACGAGGATGAATCCCAACAAAACTGTCGCCGCAGCCAACGCTAAACCCACTTCAGGGAAAGTGGTGGTGTAGAGGTTATAGACTAAAGTGGTGAGGAGTGGTGGGTGATCCCCGACCAGGATAAGTGGAAGGGCAAATATGTTGAACTCCTGCACACCCCTAAGTATGAGGGCAACCCCTATAAAGCTCCTGAGGTTTGGAAGAGTGACATGTATAAACCTGTTCACTGGTCCGGCACCGTCAATGGCTGCTGAGAAGTAGAGCTCCCTGGGAATTGAGGTCATTCCAGCCAACAAAATTAGGGAAATTATTGGGGTATTCTTCCAGCTGTCCGCGAGCATGACCACAAGTAGGGAAATGATGGAGTTACTGTACCAGTTCACCTGAGTGCCTAAGAGTCCGTGTATAACCGTGTTTGCGTATCCCCCCGAGCTCTGGAATATGAAACTGAACGTCACCGCAGCTACCACAGTGGCTATCCCCATTGGTATTATGCTTATGGTCGAGACGGCTCTCTTTCCAATGAACTCCCTGGCCAGAACTGATGCAACAACGAAGCCCAAGGCCAATTGAATCAGGAGGGCTCCGACCGTCACTCCCACAGTGTCAAGGATAGCCCCTCCCAGGTTGAAATAGGTTAATTGTTCATAGTTCCCAAGACTGAATCCGCCATGCGACTGAAAACTCAGGTAAACCGCATACACGGTGGGAAAAAACACGAATGCCATCACATATCCCAATGCTGGGATAACGAAAAGAAAGGTGGTTAGGTTAGTCCTACCACTCATTTGGATCAGCCGTATAGTGGGCCGAATTGTCCTTGCTCATACTCTTGGGCCACTGTGGAGTTGTAGTTCTTGAGAAGGTAGTTGTACATCTCCTGATTGGCGTTACTTAGCATCTGAGGTATCTGACTATAGGGGGCGTGGTTCACTATGATGTTGTCGAAGAGCTGGTCGGCTATTTGACCCCACACCGTTATCCAGGGAACAGGTTCCCTGAAGAACGCGGTACTCATGGCCTCCTCCTCTGCGTGGTAGAGTGGACTTATGTTACTTGGTAGGTTGGAATAGGCCTCTTGGTTCACAGCTGGCCAGAGTGTGTCCAACAATTTCACTCACCTGATTGTAATAGGTTATACGAGATCACGAAGGCCCTTATCCTTAATACGCTCCGTTCATTAGCGTTCCAGGGGAAGTGCTCGTCCGTTCCAGAGAAGCGGTGCTTGAAAGACCTGAACACCTGTTCCACCAAGTTCCTCCTCCCGAACGTTTCGTGTTGGTGGGGAATTCCAATCTGAAAGACTGTACCAACTCCGTCGTGGAGGACCTCCTTGATTTCCCTGAACACCTGATCTTGAAAGACACCACGTCCAGTCCCTCTCGGTCAACCTAACCGCAACTATCCTGTGTTAAGGTCCCTCACAGCCCGGAACCAGTATGGCACACCGTGAACCAGCCTTACACCTGTCTCGTCAGCGTACTCACCGCTTGGCTTGAGGGGTAAAGTGGCCCTCGAAAGCTCCAGTAGCAGTGAAAGCTCTTTGGCAGTTTAGCGTTCCTGAGGCTATCAGGTAATATGAAGCCAGAGAAAGCTCCTCCACGCTGTGGAAGCGTGGAGAAATTTTTAAGTGAGAGACGACGTCAACGATCAGGGCGGTGAGCCTCCGTAGCTTGGAAGTCATGGACGCTCACAAACGGAGACCCACCGCCCACCTTAAATATTATACAAGCAAGTGAAATTGTGGGACACACTCCTTTTGTTTGTAGCATTCCCTTGGGGACTTGAAACTTCTCCATTAATTGCCTTCCTCCTCAAGACATATAGTTTGTAGCATTCCCTGGGGGACTTGAAACATCGCCTCTCTGATCGCCTCAGACCCGTATAGGTGATGCCGTTTGTAGCATTCCCTTGGGGACTTGAAACTCGGAAAATCCTTGATATGTGTAGCGAAATGACGGTATGGTTTGTAGCATTCCCTTGGGGACTTGAAACCCAAGCTCTCTACATCGACAAATTACAAACGCGGATAAGTTATGTAACAGAACTTAATGCGGGGAAGTCCAAAGCCTATACTTCAACCCATTAAGACTTTGTTTCTGACACACCTATTTCGGGATTCCCTTAACTTTGCCCCTTGGTCTCCATGCTAAGACGTCTGAAAAACGTCTCGAATCATTTATTAAAGTGTTTTTACGATCTGATATCATGCGGTCGTCTGATGTTAGGACCTTAATGGTCTACGCGGTAACCCCACTCCACGTGGGGTCAGGTAGGTCTGGCGGAGTGGTAGACTTGCCTGTTCAAAGGGATCCGTTCGGTTACCCAGTAGTATACGCCTCTTCTTTTAAGGGAGCACTTAAGTCCTTTTGCGGTGAGGCATACGACCTACCTCTCAAGGACGGTAGGCTAGACTGTGAAAAGGCTAAGGTCTGTTGTTGCCTCTTCGGCCCGGAAAGGGGAGACGAGACCGGTAGCGGTGTCGTTACCGTTACGGACTTAATACCGCTCTTCGTTCCGGTGCCGAGCATGGAGAAGGGCTACGTCTACGTCACGTCTAAGTATTTGCTCAGTAGGGCTTTGGACTTTTTAGAGCTAGGAGGTGACGCTGAGCTAAAGAATAAATTAACGGAGCTCTTGAACTATGTGCCGGAGAACTCCAAGGGAACTATAGAAGTAGACGTAGCTGGTGTTAATAGACCTATTTACAAGGTAGAGGTTAAGCTTTTCAACGGGCTGGGTGTGTTGGCGGATAAGTTAAAAGAAGGGGTAGTAGTGTTAGATGACGAAGAGGGATCGGAGATACTGGAGAGGGCCTACGTCAGGGTGACTAGGAACAGTATCGACCTGACGACGAAAACAGTTAAGGAAGGGGCTTTGTGGACGGAGGAGTACCTGCCCCAAGCTACGATATTGATGGGAGCTCTAATACCTTCCGTGCCTAAGGACAACAAGTACTGTGCGGAAGGGAGTAGTAATAACGTTTGCGACGGTGCGTGTTTCGAAAGGAAGCTAGGCGAGTTCTTGAGTAAGGTAAGCGAAGGTAAGGGAGACGGGGTAAAGACTTTTTTCATAAACTTAGGAGGGAAGGAGACAGTAGGGAAGGGGATAATTAAGATAGTCGTTAATGGGGGCGTTAAGAGGTGAAGGCGTCAGAACAAGCGATAGAGTTGGGGAAGAAGTTGGTTAGCCTTAAGGAGGAGTGCAAGCAGGACATCGACGGTTACGTTAGGAGGGCTGTGGATTTCCCTTCGCTAATGCTGAGTAGTGGTCTGGTCTCGGCTTTGACCTTCTACCTATCTAAGAGCAATGTTGACGAAGTGAAGAAATATTACCGGTACTGGAGCGGGGGTGACGAGGCACACAAAGAGCTATGTAACGACGTAGGTAAAGGGAGTAGTAGGGGTTACTCTGCTTATACCGCGTCTCTGTTATACGTTCTAAAGAACTCTGGTGTAGAAGCCTGCGGGATGTTGGAAGATAGCAGAGAAAAGAAGGACACTAAAGAGGAGGAGAACAACACCAAAAACGCGAAGGATAGTCTGGAAAAAGTCATTCTGATGTGTCTGGAGGCTGTGGAGAAGGACGAGATAAAGGTGGAGAAGAGGGTGGTGGACACTCTGGTCAGGTTAAAGGAGATATCCGAGATGCTATCGCCGGAGGGGGAGAGTAGTGAGTGAAGGACAGACGGGAGGTAACTACTCGGAATTGATAAAGATAGCTAAAGGGTTGGCTGATTCAGAGGTAGTATTTAGGGGGACTTTTGTAAACTCCACTCCGTGGTGGGGCGGGAATTATGAGGGGAACGTACTGGAGTTAGAAGGGGAACAAAACCCCAGCTATGCTTATGTCACAATGCCCGAGGCAAAGTCGATCACGGGTAAGACGGTTTGGTTCATGAGGACTGTGAGGGGCGACGGCTTCTTAAAGGAGATGGGCATATTAGACGACGAAAGGAACAAGCAAAGGTCGAAAGTGAGCGTTATAGTAAGGGGGCAACCCGTAAGGGTCGACTTAGACAGCGGGAAAGCTGACGGTAAGGATGTTCTGTACCTCAAAAAGAAGGACTTAAAGACACTTGACGAAGCTTTAGAAAGTAAGGGTGGAAAAGTCTACAAGCTGTGTAGGGAAAAC
>Ga0081529_120273_pt1 | contig 23314 bp, 28 predicted proteins | sample EchGeymetagenome_FD_71012 | JGI IMG/M metagenome (GOLD analysis project Ga0081529, IMG submission 71012) | Ferrous microbial mat and aquatic microbial communities from Echinus Geyser, Yellowstone National Park, USA - transect B T=78-80 C v2... ...
TGACCCAGGACTCCTCTTCATTGATGAGATAAACAGGAGACACCCAGCCTGGTACTTGGGCAAGATACAGGCAACTAACCCCTGTGGTGAGGAACCCCTCCTTCCCTGGGAGTCCTGCAACCTTGGCTCCATAAACCTGGAGAAGTTCGTAGTTGACAACAAGATAGATTGGGCTGGATTGGCTGATACTATAAGGTACGCCGTCCGTTTCCTCGATAACGTTGTTGATGCTAACAGATACCCGTTGAGACAGATAGAGGAGGCTACCAAGAGGACGAGAAAGGTAGGCTTGGGGGTTATGGGCTTGGCCAGGATGCTAATCAAGTTGGGCATACCCTACGACAGCGTCGACGCGGTCTTCCTCTCATATCAGTTAGCGAGATTCATTTACTATCACGCCTTACACACCTCAGTGGAGTTGGCTAGGGAGAAAAGCCCCTTCCCAGCCTACGATCCTGTGAGGTACAAGGATATATGGGAGGATGTAAGGGATCTACAGGAACTCCTTTCCGTAGCTGGTGTACAGGGCGAGCCATCGGAATACGTAAAGAGACTGACGGCAGAGGTGGACAAGCTAGACTTCTCCACGTTGAAGGACATGAGGCTGAGGTACGGTCTAAGGAATGCCACTGTCGTCTCTGTTGCCCCAACGGGTACGATCTCCATCATAGCTGGTACGTCCTCCTCCATAGAGCCGCTCTTCGCCCTAGCCTTTGTAAGGAGTGTTGCTGTAGGGACTTTTATGGAGATAGACCCGTTATTCCTTGAGTATCTTAGGAGGTACGAATTAGATACACCGGAGGTAGTCAAGAAGATAGCCGAGACTGGTGAGGTGGGGGACAATCCATTCATTCCAAAAACCCTTAGGAGAATTTTCAGGACTGCCCACGAAGTCCCTCCAATCTTTCACGTCCTCCATCAAGCCGCATGGCAACAGTGGAATGACTCCGGTACTTCAAAGACAATAAACCTGAGAAGTGAGGAAAGTAAGGAGGCTGTGGAGAGGGTATACATAACCGCATGGAAACTGGGAATAAAGGGGATAACGGTGTATAGAGATAAGAGTAAGTCCCAGCAGGTGATATACTTCGGGTTAAAGAAAGAGAGGGAGGAGAAAGCCAAGCAGTCCACAAACCTCAGGTTGGAGAAGAAGTTCGTGGAGGTAAGTGAGTCCTACTCGGGTGGTTGTAAAACCTGCGAACTTTGATCGTCTTTTTTACCATTCATGGAGAACTTCACCCCGTACTGCCCCTGTATGCACTTTAGTCCGTAATACAATAACGTATAAACATTCCCTAGATCGTGTTGTAAAATAAGTAGCTTAATCTTTCTTATCACCGATGGGTTACACATGATGGTGTGTACTGGGTCATTGTTGTGAGTCTTCTTTGGAGTGAGGTTAAGTATGTTACGGAATGGTAGCGTTCTCGTTTCAAGGCATCGTATACATGCCTCAAGGAATAACGTGTTGTCCGTTAACCCAATCAGTTTTTGCGTTGCCCTTAACTCCCTCATGAACTCCGTTGGCGATCTGAAGTTCAATCCTTTCTTATTCATCAGAAAGTTTTGTTGTTTGGAAAATATCTACTTTTGGGTTACCTTACCTCCTGCCACTACGTATTCTCCGAACATGTTTCTCCACGATTTCTCATCGGTAGAACATGTGAGGGTACACGAACATAATCAATATATTTTTAACAAGGACTTGTAACTTTAGTGAAAACATGAGTGCTCCTACCCAAAGTGTAGGACCACTGGTAATCTCTGCATCAAACCAGATTACTGGTAGGGCATTCACACAAGAGGAGCAGGAGATATTCATAAGGGATCTGGCAACGTTGGCGGAAATGCCGGCATTGCAGAGAGACTTAGGAGAAATCTTGCTGAAGTACAGTGATGTCCTGGCTTCTGTCGCTCAACAGGCTGTGGCACAGCTTGCACCACAGGCCAGTTTCGCCGGTCTTGCCGCAACCTCCTCCTCCCAAATAGGAATGCAGTTGATAAGGGCTGTAACTGTAATGAATACCAACATAGCCCCAGGACAGACACCACAACTTTCGTGGTATAGGAATTTCACTACGACTGGATGGCAACCAATCTTCCAGGTTAATACTGGACAGACCGGGCTTGCGAATGGTGGGGCTACACAACTGCAGAATACGGTTGCCCTTGCCATACTCGGAATGATCGACACCCTTCCTCCAAAGGTTAGTGAGTACCAAGTGAGGGTTGAGAATACAACCTACATGGTTGAGTCTGCCTCCTACCTACCGATGTCAAACTTGTACTATTACAAATTCCCAGGACTGGTTTACGTAGGTGTGAACACTAACCTCACCATCTATGGTAACGTGATTGCCACTGGACCCAGCAACCTACAGTTATTCGGGCTAACCTTTGCTAAAGGATCCTACTTGCTACAACAAACCTAGGCGATCTAAATGAGCGTTCCATATAGCGTTAATCAAGGTAACTTGAGGCTTAGTATAGAGAGTTTTAGCAACGTTTATTATGTTGCAGGACAGGGAGGAGTAATAATCCTCTCCAGTAAGTTGCAGGCTGTTACTAACGCAGGTGTCCTCGGTGTAAAGAGTAACGTTAGTACGGTAGCTTACAACGTTTCCGTTGTGAATACTGGTTTAAGTACCGGCACGGTTGGGAAGCAAGCCCCACAGACAAATGGAATACAGATATACGTACAACAAATCTCCGGTGGCGTGGTGACAGAGGCTCCGACAGGGACTATAAACGGTGTAATAACCTTATTAGTGGAGGGTAACTAAGAATTATGTGAGGGCTATGAATCTAGATAATTACCTTTTAAAGCCAAGTGACAAATTTTTTCTAGTCTTTCCACAGGGTTACGTCCCTCTGGTAGTTGTTGACAGTGACATTCCCTACAGCTTTATCTACGATCCTGTAACCGAGGGTGCATTACAGTCTCCGTTAGCGGCAAGTCCTCAGGGGAATGGTATTACAAGTTTGACGATTGCCGCTGACGTCCTATTCGGATCTAGATACATAACTGGTAATCCAAACGACGTCTTCAAGGTTGATAAGACAAACAACCTTTTACAGCTATTCTTCGGTGTAGCGCCAAGTTACACACGTGTCTACATCTACCAACCCGCAAACGTTGCACAGGGGAGGCTTGACGTTGCGACATGGAACTCCAGCTACAACCAGTTTGGCTTTATTGACGGATACCAGAGCCCACTTAATAATCCTAGCCCGTACACCCAGATTGCAGTACCATACGGTCTTGAGGTTGCGTTCGGTTTAGTCAACCCCACTACAGTCCCAATATCTCCCCTCTTTAGGTTTGTCGTAAATAGGATGATTGTGAATAAGATAACAAATACGGAGATTGTTTATGACATGTTTACGAGGGAGAACACGAAGAAGCTAATTGTTGGTGGTGCCTCATCGTACACGATTAACGAGTATAACACTTACGGAGTAACACCAATAAATCCCAGTCTTGTGTTAAATAGTACTAAGGATGAGGCGTTGAAAGTAATAAAGGAGGGGATAGGAAGTGGATGAGGTGCAGGTTTACGATATAATTTACAGCAGGTATCTCGTAGGCACTGTGATGGCAACAGTAGCGTCAACAATGAATAATCAGTCCCTGGTTATTAACAAGATACAGCTTAGCTTGGACTCAACGGCTGGTTTAGGTACCGTTACATTACAAATTTATAGTGGTACTGTAGTGATTCAGGAGGTAACCGTTACACCTTCCTCGCCAAGCTATGTTGAACAGCATGACGAGGGCGTATTGAGGATAGGTCCTTCAAAATACCTAGGTTTGATGACTGAGGGAGGTAGAGTAAGTGTAACCTTGGGCTACTACTTCGTATATGGAAGGGTTGGTAACATCTAAACTTTTAAGCCAGAATTTTTTATTCTTTTTATGAAGTGGTTTGCGTACAACGGTAGTCTATCCATTAAGGATGGTATACCCTCAATGGAGTCGACACAAGTCTCCACGCTCTCCCTTCATTTTGACGATGGACTGGACTTTCTAAACTTCGTCAACAACTTTGTTATACCAACCGCGAAAAAGTACGGTTACGACATTAAGCTAGTTAAACTAGAGGAAACAAAACCCGAGAAGATCACGTTGCTCAAGCGAGATTGAATAGATGTTTGAAGTCACTTATTGCCCTATTTACATTGTATTCCGAGTACACTTTCTTCCCATATTTATGCCTTACCCCTCCTATTGACACTATCTTCTCTACTGCGTCATCTACGTCTGGAATCCAGTACACTCCATTCGTGTCAGGGTAACCAAGGTTAACCTTCACAAATTTCGCGTAAGGGGATAGTAGCTCCTTGTGGATTGGTATTTCACTAGCGACCACTGGGGTGTTATAAGTTAACGCCTCTAACGCCGGCATATCTATCCCCTCCAGGGAGGATAAGGTTACGTATACGTGTGCGTTCAAGTAAATGTACGCCAACTCCTCCTCCGTAAAACCGTAACCTTTCAGATAGGATTGCGGAGTGTAAACTCTGTTGTACAAGGCATATCTCTCTATAATACTCTCAAGTATGTACGCACCACTGCTACTTAGTAAAACAAGCTTGTATTCCTCTGGTAACTTGCTTAAAACGTGTAATAGGAGTGCGTGGTTCTTTCTCCTATCGTCATTCACACCTATAAACAGAAGGTATTTATCCGGAAGTCCCTGTACCTTCTCTGGCTTTACAGGTCTAGGTATCCACGGTTTAACGGTGTACACCAGGTTGATCGGCATACCAGACGATACTAGGACTCTCCTTCCCCATTCCGTTGGGGTTGCAACGATATCATAATTAACAACAATTGCCTTCATTACCTTGGAGTCGAAGTAGTCGTGCATAACCATTAAATACCCTAAAGTCTTTGTGCTCTTCCTTATCCTGTCGAATTGATATGGATACTTGTAGTATTCCGTATGTACTACCGGATCCCTTATGTGTATTAGTACATCGGGCTTAAACTCTCTCACCGCCTCCTCGATCAGTTGTTGGGTTAAGCCACTGTAAACCTTGACCTTCTGGTTCATAAAAATATAGTAAAGAGGACTACCTTGATGTTGGAATGACACGTAGGAGACATCGTAACCGTTTGCTATCAGTCCATTCGTTAAAACTCTACCAAGCTTTCCGTAACCCGTGTTAAAGTTTGGTCCATCTGACGCAATCATTACCTTTTCTTTCATGAAGTTTACTCATACAGCAGGTACTTAACTTTTTGGGGGTTCAAAGAGTCGAAAGTACCCTTAACCCCAGAAAGTTAAAAACTTACGGTTGAAACTAAATTGTGGAGAGCAGATACAAATCAGGGTTATTCTATTGTTCACGCTGTTCAGCTTGGTATTCAAAAAATGAGATAAAGTACTCAATTAATGGTAAGGGTTTATGCCCGAGATGTGGTAGGTACCTGAGGACGAGACCAAGGCATACGTGGGAGATGGAGAGGAGGAAGATGGAAAGGAGGAGGCTAGATTCACGTTAATCACACCAATTCCTGAATCCTCAAAAACTGAAACTTTTTAAGTTACTGTGTGTAACACACACTTATGTGTAGCATATTCGGTGTCTACCTTCGTGAGGAGTTGGATGACAAGAAGGCAAGTAAGATCTCCAAATCATTTGTGGATAGCTCAGACAGAGGAAGGGATAGTTGGGGGATCTACGCCATAAGGGAGAATGGAGAGGTTGAGGTGTTGAAGGGTACTGGTACACCTGACTACGACATTGTCAAGGACTTCCTGATTAGGATGAAACCTAAGATGATCATAGGGAATAATAGGGCTGAGCCAACGACGGAGTACGTACCGAATAAAAGCCCAAAGGATATCCAACCCTTCCAATATAACGACTGGATTGTTTCGCACAACGGTGTGGTTGCGAACGATAAGGAGTTGATACAGAAGTACGGTTTAATACTGGATACAAACGTCGACAGTGCAGTCTTACCACGTATATTCTCAAGGATCGGGTCTTATGAGGGTGTGAGCAGATTCCTCTCGGAGGAGTTTAGGGGATCACACGCCATGGTCTTTACAAACGTGAGGAGGGGAGAGTTATGCGTTAGTGTCGACTATAAGCCTGCCTACATACACAACGACTTCGAGAATAATTACTTAGTCATTACGTCCTTGGAGAGGTACTATCCTCGTGAGGTTTACAGTAAGGTGAACACAACTTATGTTGAGCCTTACACGATGTATTGTTTCTCGCAAGATAGCTTTACTAAGTATAACCTGTTGAAGACAGCTGAACAGATGAAGGTGTTAATGATAGCCAGTGGTGGGCTGGATAGTACTGTGGCCACGGCAAAACTACTGAATGAGGGGCATAAGGTTACGTTACTACACTTTAATTATCACCACAAGGCTGAGGGACCTGAACTCACTGCTGTAAAGAAGATCTCGGAGTACTACAACCTTGAGCTGATTACAATGGATACCTCCTCCATGTTTAAGGTTATTGGAGGGACTAACTTACTTAAGGGTAGTAAGATACCAATAACAAAGGATAGGGGAGGAATTGTTGGGGCAGAGTATGCATACGAGTGGGTGCCAGCTAGAAATCTGGTCTTCATTAGTGTCGCAGTGGCGTTGGCTGAGGCTAACGGGTTTGACGCCGTTGGTACTGGCATAAACCTGGAGGAGTCAGGTGCCTATCCTGATAATGAGATGGAGTTTAACATCTTGTTGGACAGGGTTTTGCCACTGGCAACGGAACCAAGAAGGAGAATAAGGTTGTTAATGCCAGTTGGCAATCTAATGAAGCATGAGATTGTCAAACTAGGTTATGAACTGAAAGTACCCTTCGAGCTTACGTGGAGTTGTTATGAGGGGAGGAAGAAACACTGTGGTAGGTGTGGTCCGTGTTTTATGAGAAAGAAGGCATTTGAGATAAATGGCTTGAAAGATCCGGTAATCTAATATTACTCGTTGAGGGTAGAAGACAGAAGGTTCTTCCGTTATTTACTTTCCGGGCCTGATTTCTACGCCATTGTTAGGAATCAGACTCTTCCTCCTGGTAGTATTGTGAGAGTGAACGAAAGAGTGATGGCTAGAGTTGTGAAGGTTGTAAACTTGAGGAATGGTGACGTACAAAAAATACTTGGGAATTATGTACAGTATAGTACTTTCAAGGATGTCGATGAGTGGTTGTCTCACCTAAGGAGAAGATACCACGGTAAACTACCCACAAAGCTAGTGTTGTTACGTATTCTGTACGATTGAGGCGTACACGTATTCTTCTACCACGAGAATACCAATTCCAACAAGACTTATTATTCAATCTTCTGTAACATCTGTTGATGAAAGTAGGAATAACAGGTGTAACGGGTTTTATAGGATCAAAGCTGTCCTCAAGGCTTGTGAAGAAGGGTTATAAGGTAGTGGGTTTTGTAAGGCATGACGGTTTCTCAAGGAATAGGGTTGAAGGTGTGGATTATGTTGAGGTAGATTTGACGAGCGACTCTATACCAAGCAACGTTGAACTGGATGTACTTATAAACCTAGCAAGTATCACACCAGTGAGGTATAGTTACGACAATTCACAACAGTACTTGGTAAACAATCTATTGTTGGTACAGAATGTATTACAATACCTTGACAAACACGAGGACACCTTCCTAATTCACGCAAGTACAGCCGAGGTTTACCCATATCTTTCCATTGCGGACTTCTCGAAGAAGTTTAAGGAGGAGGATGTAAATATCACGAATGTATCCTCACCTTACGCAATAAGCAAGATCGGACAGGAGATGCTTATACACCATCACTACTCCACACGACGTAAAAACTACTTGATGTTTAGAATGACAAACACCTACCACAGGGATGTGTTTAGGTTACCGGAAGAGGCTAGGGGTTATTTTGTGGAGAAGACAGTGTTGTCAATGTTGTGTGGTTTTAAGAAGATAAGTTACCATGGTTATCCGCAATCCCAAAGACAGTGGATACATTATACTGATCACGTTTCAATGTACGAGTACGCATTGGATCATTTGGAGAGGGTGAACGATGTTGGTAACGTAATAAATGTCGCAAAGGACAACGCTGAGACGTTGGATCAGATAGTTAAGTTAGCCAAAAGGTATACAGAGTGGGATGGGGAGGTTGTGTGGGGTGTGAAACCCCGTCCTGTAGATCCCAACAGCCTACTACTGGATAACGCTAGACTAAAGAAATTCTGGCCAGGTAAGGAGTTTCTACCTCTAACGGAGGGCTTAAACATAATGGTAATGGACTATAGCCATGAGATGGTGAACAACCGTGAGATTTGCAGTCATATCGACTAAGGAGGAGAAGACACCCCCACTTCGTTACGGGGGAATAGAAAGGTTAGCTTACGACTTAGGTAAGGCATTAAACGCCGACATTTTTGGTGTACCAAGGACAGATGATGTGATGACTTACGATGACATCAACACCAATTATGATGCCATGTTCGACTTCTCTCACCAAAAATACTTTCAAAACTTAGATAGTTTAGTTTTTGGTGTACCATTCCATCCCGATCCTGCTAGCTTACGTTACAACATGTATACAACCCGTGCAATTGCGAACATGTATAAGTTACCAGGTTTTGTAAGCTATCCTGGGGTAAGTTATATCGATAAACCAGAAGGTGATGAGGGTTACTTACTCTTTCTAGGTAGGTTTAGTGAGATAAAGAGACCTGACTTGGCAATAGAGGTGGCTAGAAAGCTAGGAAGAAGGATTATTTTGGCTGGGCATGTTGGTAGATTCTCTGATGGTTACTACGCCAGGCATTTAATGAAGAGATACAGGGATGGTGTAGAATACAGGATTAACATAGATGATGATGAAAAGTACGAGTTGTTGTCGCATGCATCCGCATTATTAATGCCCAGTGATTGGAGGTCGTTGTCCAGTATTGAAAGCCTGGGGATCGTGGCAATGGAGGCAATGGTGTCAGGTTGCCCGGTTGTTACTAGTGGTGAAGGCACATCAGAGTTGTTGTCCTTCGGTAAGGAGGTCAGGACTGGCGTGTTGATGGACGGGGGAGTTTACTGTAAACACGACGACATAGACTGCTTCGTGAATGGGGTGAATGAAGTCACTAAGATAAGCAGGGGTTTGTTAAGGAAGAGGGCAAGGGAGTTCTTCTCAGTGAATAGGTGGGCGGAAGACGTTAAACGTGTGGTTGGCGACATGTTGAAGGGGTTAGGTTTAACGGAAACACGAGGTGTGAGGGTTTGAGGGAGAATACACGAGGTAAGCACACAACTATTGTTATACCAACTTTGTTGAGGGAGTCAATATTTAAGACTATGTCATACATCCGCCAGTACACAGAGGCAGAGGTAATACCGTATTACGATCCAACCGTCAACGAATATGTCGTAAGGAATCTTGTTGCTGAGGGTGTTACAACCCCTTACATTTCCTTCATCGACGATGACGCATACCCCAGTGCGAGTTGGTATCAAAACCTGTTGAGGAATATTAGGAAGGGTTGTGACATTATTACGGGTTACGTGTACAGCAACGGTAGGTTTTTTGGGCAGGCATATCATGCCGTTGGCACCAACCTAACGGTTAAAACTGAGGTTTTTAGAAGGCTTGGCGGGTTTGAGGAGGATTGGGGTAATCCTAAGTTTGGTAACGCAGGGTATGGGTGGAGAAGTGACACGGACTTGCTGTGGAGATATTTGGAGAGTGGTGGCGATAATTACTGCCACGATGACGGGCTACTTGTCTACCACCCAAAGCCATTCTCTAGCGAGTTCATCCTTCCCATTGAGATAGAGTTTATCAAAAGGCATAAGCCATACGTTGTTAAGTACTTTTACGATATCGACCCAAGGGTAGTGATAGTTAATGACGTTTTTATAGATGGGAAGGTGAGTGACAAGCTACTCGAGTGGTACAAGAACGCAAAGGAATTAACGTTACAGATGTGGGGCAGTATTATGTTGTCAGCTAAGAAATACGGTGTTAAGATAAACGTGGACATGGACGAATTTCTCAGGGAGCTAGCTAGGTTGTCCTCCAACCCATCAATCACAAACACCACGAAAAACGTCAGCCAAACGAGATGATCTTTCTAGAATAGACCACGAGGACTTTCTAACCTTTATAAAGTTAAACTTTTAAACCTGTGTTACACTAACACACACATGCAAAAGTACAACAGAGAAAAACTCCTGTCCGACTTGGGGGAACACATCAGGCAACGGGGGTTGAGAAGGTTGAAAGTTTTAGAGATTTCCCTGTTGCTTGATGTAAGCCCCACATACGCAAGGATGTTAGCAATGGAATATGCCAAAAGAAACGATGGCTGGTTGTACGAAGATGGAGAATTGTTGAAGGTGGTGGAGGATGAGTGAAAGGGATATAGCAACACTGGCGGAAAGACTACACATGAGTGTGGATGAAGTTAAAAGGAGGGTGAAGGAGCTGGCGGACACCAAGTTTGCCGCAATACCAGACGAGAAGAAGAGACTGACACAGGCGTTCATCTACTACAGGGCAAAGATGTTGGCAAAGCCGGTTGGTAAGGACTTGAAGGTGATTGTCTACGGACTTAGGGAGCCGATACAGAAGGCAAAGAGAAAAATTGCCAGAGTTTACGTCATATACAGTACGGAGGAGGGTGATAGGAAGGGAGTTATAACCCTCTTCGATGACATGAGCGTTCTCTACCAGAACGCACAACTATTCCACCTCTACACTGTCAACGTTGTTGAGACGGGTAAGGGTGCGTTGCTTGCGACAGCAAACACGAACTTCGTCAATGGAAAACCAGTCGACCCACAAAAGGTTTTGGCTATATTGAAGAAAGACACCGCAAACTTCGCTGAATTTGAGATAAATAACGCATATAACATGTTGAGTAGAATGAACGGGCAGTATTACGACGAGTTTGACCTAAGGGCAACACAGGGTATCGTAACGAGGGCGAACTACAAGAAGGATGATAAGGGTAACGTGGTGTTTGGGGTTTACGAACTAAGCGATCCTAACAATCCCGACAGCACATTAACCTGTTGGATTCCTCCACCTTTATACAAGTACGATGAGGGTAGCGAGCTTTACATGTATGGGACTTTACAGATGGACAAGAATGGGGTGACGCAGTTTATGGTTCAAGGTATAATCCCTATTACTCCAATACCCTTAGTTTGAGGTGACAACACATGTCGGATATATTCGATGAATTGGTTGGAGAGGAAAAGAAGGAAGAAGTGAAGGAGGAGAAGAAGGAGACAACAAAACAAACGGAGAGGAAAGCCGAGGTACAACTGGATGAATTGGTTAGTGAGGAGAGGGCAACAACAAAGGGGGAGGAAAAGCCCATGGTTAATGTGAATACCAACAACACTATCACAAAAACCGAAGAAAAGGGTGGAGAGATCGAGATAGAGGAGGAGCTAACGACTGGTAAGGAGGTATTCGTTATATATGGTGACAAGGGTGAGGGTAAGACTACATTGGCTTTATCATTCCCAGGAGAGATATTGGCGTTATCCTTCGACAGGAAGACCTCTCCAATAAGGTGGAATTTGTACAAGAATAGAAAGGATATACACGTCTACGATCCAGTTAAGTACTGGGTGCAGACGGACGATAGATCTGTAGTGGTTACAGCAAAGAAGGTGTTTGACGTTATTGAGGAGATATTCCACAAGTTTGGGGAGAATGGTGTGGACTGGGTGTTAATTGACGGTGTGGAGATACTGGAACAGATTAGCGAATTTGTAATGAGGGCAAACCATGGGCTGACAGCCTTTCAGGGGATAGCCAACCTAAACCTGTGGAAGGAGAGGAGATTCCTACTGAGGCATGTACACAACCTTGCGTTAAATACCGCAAGAAAGGGGGTAATCTACACTATGTACACTACAATGGAACAGATAATTAACGACGGCGAGGTGACGCAACAGAGGAAGGTACCAAAGTGGGTTGATATAATAATGTTTGAGAGCGACTACGTCATTCACGCATACTATAAGGACGGTTATAAGGCTAGAGTTGTGACTAGCAAGAATCCGGAAAAACTAAAACCAGGAGAATATGACATTACTGGCAAGGGCATAACTTCGTTAATGGGTGAGTAGAAATGCAGTTCGATTTGAATAGGTTGTATGACGTAATAAAGCAAGTAAGCTTGGATGGGTACATAGATGTTGTAAAGCTAACACCCGACGAGAAGACAGTAAACGTGGATTTGATGGATAAGGGCAGAATGGTGGGGATACACGCAAAGTACAGTAGGGAGTACCTGCCGTTGGATAAGAAGGTTGTGATCTCAGCTGATAGTACAATGAAGGTGATAAGAAACCTGTTTAAGTATAACCCAATCGCTGAGTTTACTGTGACGGATACTGACATTATAATCTCCAATAGTGACACTAGCTACGTGGTGAAGATGAGGGAGGATACCGTATTTGACAACATTATGAAACCCAAGTCGTTCGAGTTTGGACAGTTGCCAGTTTTCGAAAGGACAATCATAGCGAACTATACAGTGGACGCAGACGCACTTGCTAGCATAAAGACGGATGAGAATACAATGGAGTTTGTAAGCAACGAAAAGGGATTGATGATAAAGTTTAAGTACCTAGAGGGAGAGTCATCACGTATATTCTACGGTGAAAAGGCTACTGAGGACTTCGACGTCTATTTTGATGCCAACCTAATCAACAAGATAACTAGCGTGTTAAGTGGCAAGATTAGCCTAGTTTTGATGAAGGGTAAGGCATACCAATTAATGATAGGGAAACCAGACAAGTACTCAGTAATAGCCTACCTACTTAACCAGAGAGTAAAGTGAGGAGATTGAAGTTTGAGGTTGGTATTGAAAACGGAGGTAAGTTTTTTAGAAAGGTTGTGGATGATATACAATCCGTAATAAATAGGTATAATGGTATCGCAAATCTTTTTTATAACCCCTACAAATTCTCTAGCCAGATTAACTACTTCATCTTTGACTTGGATGGTGTCACTAGTTATGAGGACAACAACGCCCTCTGCGAGTACTTTAGTAATTTTCAACACATACATGTTTTTAGTGGTAGGAAGGGTTTTCACTTCTATCTGAAAATAAAACCAATTCCATTGAATGAGATGACAAAACTGTATTTTATGGGATTTATAAACTACATACGTGATGAATTACAGTTAAAGAGTTGGGACTACAACACCAGCATAAGATTGGCCACTGGCAATGGACTGATACGTATACCAAACACAATCCACCTCAATGGAAGGTATTGCACCTATGTCCCGTGTCATGCCGATTTCAACACTATACTTAAGGACAGTGAACATCCAAATCCTCTCATCGTCCATCACGGCAAGGAGTACGACATAACCGTTTATGTAGATTACAGCAGGAAGGTTAAGGATGTGTCCTTTGAGGTTACTAGTTACAAGATTGACGATGTGGAGCTAAGTACGGTTAGTGAGATCGTACGTCCTTGTGTTTTTAGACAGGCGTACACTAAGAAACCTGATCACTTTATAAGGACGCAGTTTGCCCTTGAGTTAATCTACCTTGGTTACGATGTTGAAAGCGTTGTCAACATTTTGAGGAAGATGGGCTGGGAGAATTTTGACTACAACATAAGTAAGTACCACGTCATCAAGTTGTATGAAAAGGTAAAGCAGAAGAAGCTATTCCCCGCCTCCTGTTCCGTGTTGAAGCAGAGGGGAATAGGCTGTAATACTTGTGAATACCATAATTGGTGGTATGACTGACTTATTCCATAGTTTTTGGGTAGAAAACACAGACTTTTTATATTAGCGTCGTCCTTTTTACTCAATGTATGAAGAAAAAAGTTTAGAAAAAACGAAGGATCTGTGGGTTCTGACGGTGTCCCTACCGTCAGAATGGAGGACAAGGGTGGATAAAAGTATGAAGGAGAAGGGATGCCGGACGTATGCAGAGTACATACGGGACTTGGTGAGAAGGGACCTAGGTGAGGAATGATGACGCAAAGGATACTGGAGATTTGTAAAGATTACAGGGCTAGCATGGCACATAGAATAGCGTTGGCATACGACACTAAATGCCGTAATCTACATGGGCATAACTACTTGATAACAATTTGCCTCAAAGCCCATGTTACTGAATTACCGGAGGTAGGTTATTATATGGACTTTACAGAGTTGGACGAGTACGTAAAACCGGTGATTGATAGGATTGATCACAAGTCGTTAAACGATTACGTTGGGGATAACGCATCGGCAGAAAGACTTGCCATGTACCTTGAATCTGCCATACCCTTTGGCGAGATAATAAAGAAGGTAAACGGAAGGAAGGCTAAAGTGCAGTCCTACTCCATAAAGGTGGAAGAAAACGATAAATCCAGAATAGACTACAGCGTAGTGGTGGAATAGTCATGCCGACAACCAATGCGTTACCGGTCAACGAGGTGTTTACTAGTATCAACGGCGAGCCACCGTTGTGGGGTTACCCATCAACCTTCCTTAGGTTTTACGGCTGTAACTTAAGGTGTGTTTGGTGTGACACTAAGTACAGCTATGACACGGGTGACTATACTTTACGAGATATTGACAGTATAGCAAAGTGGGTGGCTGATGTAAGCAAGCAGAAGGGAATTAGAGTACTTGTGATAACGGGTGGTGAGCCTACGATGTACATAACGCAAGTTTATGCATTGTACAAAAAGTTGTACAATAGATTCGAGGCATTTGTGATAGAGACGAATGGCACGGTTAGAATACCCGAGGAGATACAGAAGGCATTGAACAGTGATCACTCCAAGGTTTACTGGGCTGTCTCTCCAAAACTGAGGAGCTCAGGAGTGAATTACAGGTATGCCAATAACGAGTATAGCCCAGATAGGACGATATTCAAGTTCGTAACGAGTAAGCTACCGGAAGACCTAGATGAGATATTGCAGGACTACGCCGTGTTGTTAAGGGATTACCCCGTTTACGTAACCACAAGCGACCTCAACATGTTTACGAGGTTGTTTGACCTCGTAAGTCAAAGGTATACAATGTTCAAGGCATACTTACAGATACACGTGGTGGCACATGGCAGAGAAAGGGGCTATTGACGTATTTAAAAACGTAGATCTAAGCGACCCACACTTCAGCAGGACACCATTGAGGATGCAGAGGTGGCTGGAGGAGTATACTACCCTTATCCCACTGGAGGAGATAAAGGAGAAGTACTGTGTAACCTTCCCAAGTAACCATCAAGGAGAGGTTAAGATTGTAGTTAATGACACGTATATGCTATGCCCTCATCACTTCCTTCCGGTAGACATGAAGATAGAGATCGTTTACGTGCCTAATGGCAGGATACTGGGCATGTCGAAGTTTAGTAGAATAGCAAGGGACTTAGCCAGGTATCCCAGAGTACAGGAGGAATACACTAACTTGCTTTACGAGATACTCCATTCCTGCCTTCAGCCAAAACGGCTAAGTGTTGAGGTTACTGGTAAACACTACTGTGTGTTAATGAGAGGAATACGAAACAACAGTGTTATGGTTACAAGGAGGTGTAGTCAGTGAATTTGTACTTCTTTCCTGCTATCACGGGTAGTTACTTGGCGGTACTACACAGCTTACCAAAGGAGATGATCTACTGGTGCGACGAATCACCAATAGCATACAAGAAGGTAATGCTATCCTATGGCTCTGCGAAACAAACTAAGGCTAAGTTAAGGAAGGAATTGTTGAAGGACTGTAACGCCTTTGTCTTCGTTGATAGTGGCGGGTTGCAAACCTTCACTATAGGCTTGTCCGTAAATATTAATGAGCTGATTGACTTTCAGAACGAGTATGCGGACTGGGCTTTAAGTTTGGACTACGCACCTGCAGGAGTTAACGACACTATGGATTCTGTTAGTCTTGAGAAGATTGAGGATTACGCCAAGATGACGGGTAGGAATAACAAGATTATGTTGGATAAGGTGGATAAGCCACTGTGGGGCATCCTACACGGTGATACCTTAGAACAGATTGAAATTTGGTACAAGTACGCAATAAGGGATTACGTTGATGACCTTGAGGGTGTGGCAATAGCCTTTCGACCAACCACAAATTACTCCACCATGGTTAGGCAAATGCTATACCTTTACCAGAACGGTGTTAAAAAGATACACTTACTTGGTGCTGGTAACGAGGGTGCGATGCTAATTAGTGCGGCTTTACTGAAGAGGAATTACTTCGAGTTAATAAGTATGGATAGTAGCAAGTACAGCATGGCGGCGGCATACGGAAGGTTCTACACACAGAATTCGGCTATCTACATTGGCAAGAGGTATTCGTCTGAGGTTAGGTGCCATTGCCCAGTCTGTACTAGGTTTAATTTTACGAAGGACGTTTACATCGACATCAACTGGTATGTAAAACTAACACTACACAACCTGTGGAGGTTACTGGATTTCTATGACCACGTTTACAATCTGTACAGCTCAGACTTAATTGATGTGGCGTTGAAGGATAAGGGACTCTACGATTATGTGTCATACATGGAGAACGTGGAGGGTTGGTTATGACGGTTGGTTTGTACATAACTAGTCGTGTTGTAAACGAGAGAGATATAGGCATTTGGTGGAGGACTGATACTGGTAAAAAGTACAAAGTTTACCAGTACAGGCCATTCTTCTACGTGCCGTCAAAACTTGGAGTGTACAGGAGTGTGTTTGGTGAGCCGTTGGATAGGGTTTACGTCAACAGTCCCATTGATGTGAGGACGGCTAGGGAGAAGTATGAGAGGCATTACGAGGCTGATATACCCTACGTGAGAAGGTACCTCATAGATAAGGATATACAGGAATGCCATGATATTGACACACTTGAGGCAAAACCTTGTACGATTAAGCCCGTTGTTGCCTATATTGACATTGAGGTGGATAATGAGAACGGTGAATTACCCTCTGAGGAAAACCCCATATACAGGGTTGTTGCTGTGACAGTACACATACAGGGTAATTATCACGCCTATTACCTGAATGATGTAGCAAAGGAAAGGACTGGTTACTACAAGCTAACTGCAAACGATAAGGAGTACGTTTTGTACCTCCACGCCCGTAGCTTCACCAACGAAAAGGACTTGATACAGGAGGTTTACAACCTGATAAAGGATGTGGATATTGTTACGGCATGGAATGTTAGTTTTGACATGAGGTACCTTTACGCTAGGGCAAAACACCTCAACGTGAAGTTTACTTACAACGGATGGTTGGAGTTGGATTTACTCTCCGGTTATAAGGAGTTTGTTAGGGCGAGGAGTTATAAGTTGAAGGAGGTAACTGTTGCGGAGGGATTGGAGAAGAAGGAGGAGGCAGTGGAGTTTGTGAAGGTTACCAAAAACCCCAACGAGATAATACGTTACAACATTCGTGATGTATGGAGGATTGTGATGATAGATAAAAAGTACTCAATTGTTGATTACTACCAGGCTTTGAAGAATATAGTTGGTGTGGAGGACTTCTCCTTCCAGTATTACACGAGTATTGTGATTGACACTTTACTACTTAGGTTGGCGAAGAGAGAGGGTGTAGTGTTGCCAACCAGCGTCGATAGGGATGAAAACCCCATTAGGGGTGCAATTGTGTTAAACCCACCATCGGGAAGGTATGAGAACGTTGCCGTCCTGGATATGTCAAGGTATTACCCATCCATTATCATTAGCTTCAACGTGTCCCCTGAGACAAAGTTAAAGCGTATTACTGATGAGATATGGGCTTTTAGGCAAGATAAGATGGGGCTAATGCCCAAGTTAGCTATGATCTTACTGAAGAGGAGGGAGGAGGTGGAGGATGAGATGAAGAAGTACCCTGGTGATAGTGAGGAGTATAAAACTTTGGAGAAGAAAGTGATGGCTTTAAAATACATAATAAACTCAACCTACGGTTACATGGGGCATCCGCAGGCTAGGTTTTACGACAGGGATTGTGCAAGTACAATAACGGCGTTGGCTAGGGAGGGTATACAGTACGTTATTGAACAGTCTAAACGTTACGGACATAAAACGTTGTACGGCGACACAGACAGCGTATTCATACAAGTACCCTTCGAGAAGGCGGAGGAATTGTCCAAGCAGTTGACGAATGATTTACGTCGATACTTCATGGAGAAGTACTCGTTGAAGTCCGAACCTACCTTAAGCCTAAAGTTTGAGAAGTACTTAGGGGCTGTCTACTTCACTGGGGTGAAGAAGAGGTATGCGGCTAAGGTTGTGTGGAAGAAGGGTAAACAGGTTAACGAGATTGACATCAAGGGATTTGAGGCGATAAGGACTGACTCCTCCAAGATTACTCAGGAGCTGGAGGAGAAGGTATTTGAGTTACTACTTGATGGAAGACCTATGACTGAGGTAATACAGGTTAAGAATGACTTTATACGAAAGATAAAGGAGTTGCCCTTGGAGGATGTGGCTTTGTATAGGGGTATTACGAGGAGAATTGACGAGTACAAAACTCTTCCTCCACACGTTAGAGCGGCTGTCCTGGCTAACAAATACTTTAACAAAAACTACGGTTATGGTAGTAGAATAAGGTACGTTTGGTGTAAGGGTTACGAAAACGGAATCTCGGCTGATGTGTGTGTTGTTGATGACGGGTTACCAAAGCCTATTGTGGATTGGAAGAGGCAGATTGAGGCGGTCATTGAAGGACCATTCAAGAATTTGGGAATAACAAACGACATCACACTGGAGCTGTGGGAGTGATGTTGTCGGAGAAGTACCGTCCAAAAACGTTGGATGAGATCGTTGGGCAAGAGGAGATAGTGGCGGCATTAAAGGAGTTCATTAGGAGAAAGGACTTTCCACACCTCATGTTTGTAGGTCCTCCGGGTTTAGGAAAGACAAGTACTGCCTACGCTTTCGCACACGACGCTGGTATACCAATTATAGAGTTCAACGCCAGTGACGACAGGACGCTGGAGTTCATAAGGGAGAGGATAAAGCCAATAGCCATGAACGTGGAGGAGAAGATTATACTACTGGACGAGTTTGACGCAATGACACAGAATGCCCAGTTTGCATTAAGGAGGATTATGGAGGAGACGAAGAGTACGCACTTCATACTTACTGGTAACAATGAGAGTAACATTATAGACGCAATAAAAAGTAGGTGCTCATTGTTTAGGTTTAAGCCCATACCAAAGGAAGAACTTACAAGGATGATCGTTAGGGTGCTTAAGGAGGAGAACGTGAAGTTCAAGAGTAAGGAAGAGGTACAACAGGTTATTAATGGTATTGTGGAGTTGAGTGAGGGTGACCTGAGGAGGACAATGAACTTACTTGAACAGAGTATCATTGGTGGTAACATTAGCCTTAACTACCTTAAGTTACTCGTGTCACCCAACCTAATGAACTCCGTGTTACAGCTGGCAATGAAGGGAGATCTGAATGAGGCTTTAAAACAATTGGAGGATGTGTACACAAACTTGGGGTTAGACTACAACTTAGCCTTTAGGAAGATTTACCAGAGTATCTCAAAACTTGATATGAGGTATCGTGCCGTTTGCCTTATGGAATTGGCTAGGGCTGAACAGGCGGTGAAGGAGGGGGCAAACCCGTTAATACAGTTAAGTAGTGTTGTCGCTAGGTTATTCTACGAGGTGGTAACTAGTGAGGGTAAGCCCAACAACTCTTAACATGTATTTCGAATGCCCCAGAATGGCTTACTACAAGATGATGGGGTTTAAGGAGATTGTCCCCTACTATAAGGAGAGCCTAGAGAGGGGTACGATTACACACAAGATTATTGAGGAATTCTACAAGGGTGATGTGGAGGGTTATACGCTTACTGAGATTAAGCTAAGGTTGTCACAAATTTACCACACCATCTCGAGTATACACAGTGAACAGATTGAGAACTCCTTACTTAACTTTGCCAAGTTTGAGGTCTGGAGGAAGGAGAGAATGTACAGGTTTGTTGCCTCGGAGAAGAGAGTCACCAAGGAGTATAAGGGTGTTACGATAGTTGGTGTAATCGACCTGCTGTTGAAGGCTGGGGATAAGTACGTTATCGTTGACTGGAAGACTGGTTACAATGGTTACGTGACTGAGGACATTTTACGCCAGCTGTCGATTTACTCGTGGATGGTAAATGCGGACAAGGCTTACGTTGTCTTTCTGGACTGGGGCAATTGGGAGGAGGTGGAACCTTTCGACGTTACTACGGAGATTGAAACGATGATCAACGACAAGGAGTTTAAGCGTACCTATTCAAAGTGCGATACGTGTGGTTACCAAATAATCTGTTTGGGTGATAGAATTGTCCTCCACATCTAAACCAAAGGATACAACGTTTAGGCCTAGGGCAATAGACAGGATAAAGCAGGAGCTGGCGAACGAAAACGTAATACAGGTTGTTGGGCATACTGGCAGTGGGAAGACTTACTCGATAAGGAAGGCTTGTGAGGAGTTAGGTTACGTTTGTATTACACTGGATAGGTATGAGGACTACCCAAAGCTGGACTTCGACGGTAACAAGGTTGTGTTACACTTGGATCATCCCTCATACTGGTATGATGGGACGGATAAACCCTTTAAGGAGAGGGGATTAGTGGTTATCGAGGAGGATAGACCAAGGTATTCCGTGGAGACGATATGGGTTGACACACCACCCTTGTCATTCTTTGAGGCTAGAGGAGTGAAGGTTAGGAATTGGTGGAAGGTTGTGGTTGGAGGGCAGGCTGTTTCCGACGTTAGCTACAAAACGTTGTTGATACAGGCGTTTAACACTGGCGTGTTTGACAACGTGGATAAGGACGAGTTATATACCTTGTGGGATACGGGCATACGCAACTATTACGGGCTACAGTTGTTGAGGTTTGTGCAATTAATGACGGTGGCTGACAAGTTTACTGATTTCAGATTCCTCAACGGTTTGAAACTTGTGAAAAAGATAAACGAGGTCGATAATACCTTCCTGTACAGACTGAGGGAGATGAGGAACGAAAAGGATGAATCTCGAACCTAATCTTTATTAACCTTAAATCTAAGTATTAAGTGGAGAACATGCCAGGAGGTAGGGCTAAATCTAATCCACAAAAAGCTACGCAGAAGTGGGAAACCAACACCTTAGCCGCGGCAAACATCTGGAGCACTAACGTTATGAAGAATAGTGGTAATTATGTTGCTGGTCTATCAAGCTTCTTCGGGCAGGTCGTACCCGACACCAATGTTCATGTTACTAACTACAGAAATTTTGCAAATAACGCCAATGCCTATGTAAACAAATTCACTGCCGGTGTACAGGATGCGGCCGCACAGAACAGGTGGTACACAAAGTTCAGCCAGGCTTTCGGTATCGGTGCCGGTGCGGCTGGTGGTGGAGGAGCACCAACTGCTCCCGCAGGAGGAGTAAGGGTCTACAGGTTTGGTCCCTAATAACAATTTTAATACAATTTTTTGAGAATCTTTTTCTTCTTTCAGTTCTTTTCTTGATCTATTAAGAGATCTCAACCTTGTAAACTTGTCGAGTACTCGGTCTCTAACCACCAATTAAGCACGTTGAAGGTTGGCATACCCCAACCTATCTCGTTACTTTTAACCTCAAGGCATTCACTTGGTAAGCCCTCATCTCCAACTACGCCATCCCTATCTCTATCACACTTGTCGTTAGCCATGTAACTCCTCGTAAATCCGCTCTCCTTAGCCCAGCTACACATCATCCTCTTTATCTCGATCGTAGTCAGCTCCTTATCCAAAACCTTTCTGTACACCTCAGCCATCAATACTGCGAAACCAGCCATGTGCGGTGTAGCCATACTAGTACCACTCAATGCGTCAAACCTGGACGGTAGGTGTTGGTATAGAAGGGTTAGCCAACCAGTTATACCATTTAGTATATTTACGCCAGGCATAACAACATCTGGCTTAACACTGTTGAAGGTTGTCGGACCTCTGCTACTGAAGGTAGCTAGGTTACCGTTTATCTCATCCCACGCACCTACAGCCAACGACTGTGGCAAGTCACCCGGTGATGCTATTGTACCACAACCAGGACCACTGTTCCCTGCGGCAAACACTGGTATGCCCCCACTTTGTGTCACCTTCTCCAGGACTGGGTAGAAGGGTGAGTCCGTTGGGTCGTCACTTTGTGGTGTACCACCCCAACTGTTGCTGTAAACCTTTACACCCTGGTTATAGGCAATCTCGAACGCTGAGATTAAGTCCGAATCCGTACCCGTACCAACTATGTAATCCAAACCCTTTATTGCCATCCAACTCGACTTACTTGCTATCCCAGTCACACCTATTGGGAATAGGTTACTCCTCAAGCCCATAAGGGTTGAGACTGTCTTTCTTCCTGCAATCAATAGGGTACACCAAGTCCCATGCCCAGTAGTGTCAAGGAGACCCCATGGGAATACGCTTGAGTAATGCCCTAACCTAAACCCACCCTCCGTGGGCATTTGTAGGTGGCGTAAGGCTAAACCCGTGTCAATAATCGCCACCTTCACTCCTCCTCCCTGGTAACCCAGTTTATTGAGGGTATCCACACCAATCATTTTAGTCGTGTACACACTTGTGGTAAAGGTGTCACCGTAGGGGTTGTGTAATTCACGTAGACTGTAAGTTTGTGTAACTTTAGTTGGCATTTGTGGTACGGACGAGAGGATTCTATTCCTACCATTGTAGTAGATTGCAACAACGTTACTGTCCTGTGATAATGCGTCAATCTCCTTTGGTGTTAACACTGTGGAGAACATACTGAAGGTTGGAATCTTTCTAACGTAAGATATTCTGGATAGCCTCAACCCGTTCAGAAGCCCGTTATCAACCTTCATGTACACCTTCGCGATCTCATCCAGCTTTTCAGGAGTGGTTTGTACAATGATTGGTATTGTGTTAACCTTGCTACCAACAAGGTCAATAACCTTTTTTGAAATATGTACCATAACACCCCTTTGTTAACTCAGGCTAATGACCTTTCCCTTTCGTTAGTTTCTTATTCTTGAAATTCAAAAACATTCATGCATCTCGTAAAAGGGTCGATACGTGACTGGTTACAACTATTCCGGGCACAGACGGCTTTTGCCACAATCTACACGTTGTTAATACCATACATGTATGCTGGAGGAAGAGAGTTAGTCTTGCCTTTAGTGCTTGTGGGCTTACTAGTACACTACTCATCATTTGGGCATAATAGCGTTATGGATTACTACCACGATTTGAAGGACGAAAATAAGGTACACCACCCGTTAACCTCCGGAAGAATAAGGTATGATGAGGCTGTAAAAGCTGTAAACCTGTTGCAGGTTATCTCCGCCAACTCCTTAATCTTGCTAACCCTCTCCACGGGTAGGTTATTCTCCCTCGTCTTCCTGCT
>Ga0081529_119056_pt1 | contig 23255 bp, 17 predicted proteins | sample EchGeymetagenome_FD_71012 | JGI IMG/M metagenome (GOLD analysis project Ga0081529, IMG submission 71012) | Ferrous microbial mat and aquatic microbial communities from Echinus Geyser, Yellowstone National Park, USA - transect B T=78-80 C v2... ...
AGGCTCGTCCGTAATGTTTGGGCTGTTCCCATGGATCGTCAGTCCATGGTGAAATGTGCACCCCCCAACCCTGATCTTAGCTACGTAAGGTTCCCTGCCCTTGAGCTGCGGAGCATACTTGAAGACGTCATCCATACGCGCTAGGTCGATGGGGGGGAGTCTGCCCACCCTATGGGAACCCGGAATGAACATTATTGTCCCGTTCCTTTCATCCACATCCTGTAAGGGGATCCAACAACTCAGGGCCCCTTCCTCCCTCATGGGCCAATAGGGGAGGTCTTGGTGCCAAGTAGTTGGCTTACTGTCCTTAGGGGGCTTGATCAGGAGATGGTCATGCCATAGCCTAACCGCTCTGCTCCGGGAGAGGAGTCTGGCGGCCTCCGCCAGGCGAGGGTTGAAGACGTGTCTCCTGAAGTCCTCACTCTCGCGCCAGACATTTACCACTTGGTGGAATACCTTATCGTACTCGGGGTTCCTCCCATATTGGACTATCGCCCTCTTGAACCCTGACTTCACGTACCTCTCGACGAGATTCCTCAGATCCTCCACGTCCTCGCTTGTGAGGCATTCCTCCAGTCGTAGGAAACCGTTCTCTTCGTAGAAACGAATTTTCTCCTGATCCACTAAAGGACTTTTAGCTGCGTTCATTATGGAGCGTTAGATATGAGTATTATAAATAGGTTGATCCATAACTCATTAGGTTGTGTCCAACGAACTCTCCTCTCACCTCACTGGTAAAATGTTATAGATCTAGGAATGCCCTCATCCACCTCTCGGTGGTGTCGCCTTAATACTCCTCCGTAAGTAGTGTAAGTCCACGATAGCTAACTCCGCCCCAAACTCCACCAGGTTTCTCGTTCCGAAGGTTGGCCCGCCCGTGATCCAAGCCCAGCTAAGCGTGTTGTGTAAAGGGTCCACAGCCGTGGATTACCCTAGCCACCGGTTGTTCCCTTAAGGAGTAGTGGGATCACGTTCAACTCGAGTCTCGGCCAGCTCTAGGACGATGATCCAGTCGTTATCTGAGTCCCTGACCGGGAGGAGTAGCTCGCTCCTTTCACTACCCTTACTTCGGTTTAGTCCATCGCATACTTTCCAGAACCCTCTGGGAAAGTGAGTGTAGACAGCTTGGCCTAGTGGTAGTGAAGCGTCGATCTGGGTGGAGTAGTCCCTAGACCCCACCAAGGAGCCGAGGCCTTGGAGACCTGCTCCTGGAGTACTTCCTACCAGAATTTCACGGGGAGGAGATCCCCTATGAGGAGGGAGAGGACCTCAGCCCTAGTCTTCACGTCCTCTCTTAGGTAATCTCCCTCCTTGTTATTCCGCTGAGTTTAAATCATTGGATATACTCAGAGCTGTCAATTACGAGATAAACTCTAGTATGAGTCACCTCTCGTGTAAGTAGAGGACTAGAGAGTTTCCAGTTGACGACCTTGGTCGCCCTCTTGAATCTAACTGCCCGTCCCTGATGGACGAGTGGGTTGACTTAGTGTGATTGACAAGGGAGATAACCCTATGACGCCTCAGGGAAGAATGTATAATAGTGCTCACAGACCCTTCCTCAGGTAGGTGCCTCAAGATCTCCCTGAAAGCCGCCCTTATCCATGTTACCTATCGAGAAGACTAGGTAGAGTCCCCAGTGCAGTGTAGACGAAGCAAATTATACTTCTTTGGACTTTAAAGGTCAGGGTTTTTATCTATGTGGGTAATACTAACACATGCCAAAGTCTAAGATGCACGGAATAGGGCTCAACGAGAGGCAGGAGGAGGATCAACGCAGTCAAGGACGTGAAAGGAGGGATGAGGATAAGGGGCGAGGCCAGGAAGTGCGACGTCTCGGTGTACGCGGTACAATGCTGAGGGACGAGGACCTGAAGGGTGAGCCCAGGGGTGGGGCGAAGAAGTTGAGGGACGAGGTGTTCGTGGAGGTCCTGTTCTGAACGCTGAGGCCCGTGGCCCACGTGGTGGAGACGGGAGTGGAGTACAACCTGGCGAGCCTGAGCCCCAGGGGGTTCAAGAGGGGGACCTACGCCAGGGACGAGGGGGCAGTGGAGGGATGGGTGAGGGAGGTGGGAGGGGTACTTTTAAAAAGTGAGGGAGGGCTACCGGGTACACGTGTTCGACTAGCCCTACATCCCCCGTTTCAACAAGGGGTCGAATGAGCGTCGGAGGGGGAGTCAGGGTCGACCCCAGGGAGGGTCACAGTGGTGAAGAGATGACTCTCAGCAGGGAGGGCCTGTCCTTCTCTCACTCCTGTGTGGGAAGCCTCCCTGAACTCCAGGGACGTGATACTCCACCTGAGGTGATCGCGGGGAAAGTCGTTGGTGGTCGTGGACGACGCTGGGATCCGCGGTGGAGAGGTGAGGTAGTTCCTCGGGAGGAGGGCGTGTAGTTCGCCTACCTCCAGCCCTACTCCCCGGACAAGGGCCCCGCAGAGGGGCCGTGCTCAAGAACGGGTTGTACTCCAGGATCTACCGACCTCGGGGAGTTGACCAAGGACGCCAGGAGGTTCCTCCAGTCCACATCCAAGGGGGTGAAGGACCTAGTCTACAGCATTGGGGGTGCGGCGAACCTTGGACGTCATTACTGAGGGAGATCGCCTTGTCCTTTAAAGTCTAAGGAAGTATAATTACGCAGTTTGATAGTGGGCTTTTTCTTAATTCTATCTGAGGCTTCAAGAATGCGTAGTCCCAATACCTTGGTCACGCTCTTGAAGGTGGAAGTCGCATCCATGGCAATAATCGAGGTGAGCTTAGTTAATAGTAAAAATCTACCTTAAAAGGGATAAAAAATTTTAGCTTAGGCTTTCATCTCCTTCTTGTAAGAACCAAGTATACTGCTATAGCTAGTATAATGATTACCACTATTATAACTCCTATAATTGGGAGGCTCAAACCAGAGATTGTCTTAGTCATGGTAGAGGTTGAGGTAGTAACGCTGGTGGATGTGGAGGTTGAGGTGACAGGAGTATATGTGGTATGGAAGTAATTAGCCACAGCTTGCTGAACTGCAGTTATACCTGAAAAGCTAGGAACTACTACACCATTATAGCCAACTAGTTTCGCTGGCGCTGTGAACATTGCGGGACCAAATCTAGGGAGATCTTGGTTCGTTAAGCCTAAGAATAGTGCAATTTGAGGATATTCGGTCCATAGGGAGCCATTAAGTATGGCCTGAGCCATTGGCGGTATAATGCCTTCTGGAGCTCCGAAGCCGAATAGTATAGCTGGGAATGGACCACCGCTACCTAAATTAACGTAGACTGAGGTGGGAACAGCTTGCGCTAAAACTATAGGCATACTATAATATGCCCAGTCAAAGTCAATTACTGTTTTCCAGTGCGCCCCACCAAATGGGACCCAACCCACGCTAGTTCCCTCTACTTGAGGTGCGAAGTACTCCCACCAAGCAGTAAATATCTTATATGCCTGCTCAAATTCAGGACTACCGAGTGGTGATGCCTGCATCATATTCTTCCAGTTTGTTAAATTGATATGGCCATATGTCGAATTTACACATGTAATAATTGTATTATTAGGTAGATTTAGTGAGGCAGGGGCGGTATAAGGCTGACAATACCAGTTATTAAGATGGTAGTTAGTAACATTAGGCCAGGCAAAAGGCCAAGCTTTTGTTAAGTTATAAACGGAGAATATAGGGAGATTAAATACAGTATCAACGAAACTAATACTAGACATCTCGTAACTAAAGATATTACATGTATAAAAGCTATATACCGCTTGATATTGTCCGCTCGGTAAAATACTACCGGAAAGCGTACTTGGATCGATAGCTATAACCTTAGCGGATATACCAAATTCAGATAACTCTAATGCTGCTAAGTTCGCTTCCTCTTCCATATCGACTAAGTTTGATGGTACGTATATCGTTAAAGTTAATTGAGTCCCATTGGGCAGATACCAGTAACCTCCTTTATTCACTAGACCCACCGACTTTAACATCTCAGTAGCTTGGGTATAGTTCACGGTATAATTGATTATAAGCTCGTCAATACTTTTCGGCATGTAAGGAATCAACCAATCACCGAACCATAGGTTATGATTAGTGGGGAAGTAAGAGGGTGTGAATACTAATGGTATGGCCGTCTTATTTAATACGTAATTCAAGGCTTGCCTTGCAATAGGACTATTCCATGGATATACATTTGGATTAAGCCACAATCCTTTGGTATTACAGTGATCATAATATGGAGTCCCTACGTCTATTTGTCCTGTAGAATTAAGTGTTTGCATCTGTTTAGTGGTTAATGCAGCCCAGATCCAATCCACTTGATGACTAATTAACAGAGTATATTGAGTAGAATAGCTGGGAGTCCATATGATAGTTATATTTGGATAATATCTAAAACTATTTATTGGAAATATTTTCTCCCACTGACTAAGTAAAGCAGGCGGTTCTAACTCATATGTCAGTGACGGAGCAGTGGTTATCGAACTTACATAATAAGGACCTAGACCCCAATATGGCACTACAATTGTCGTTATATTCGAAGAAAATGACCTAGCTTCCGTATAATTCATTGTTTTTAGCTTATCAATAACCGGCTTCCACACCCAATATGGTACGGCAGGCTGAACTGTCTGTGCTAAAATAAAGTATTCCACAGAGGGCGCCCATCTCTGGAAAACCAATCTCACAGTATAGTTATTTACTACACTTACATCTCTGTCCACGTAACTTGAGTTAACCCAAGGCTGTAACGCGCCGAAAGCTTTTTCCTCGATGTAGAAATATGCATATACATCCCATGCTGTAAAGTGTCGTAGTCTAGGTTATAAGGAGTTCCGCGAGTCTGGTCCCTCAGACGCATTCCACGTCGCCGATTGCTTCGGGAACTGGCCCCCCCACAGGATCTCCCGTTCACTGAGCGTCGTGGACAATGCTGGGTAGCGAAGTGTGGGCCGAATCCTTTTTCACGTTAACAGAGATGTTTTACATTCATGTACTCGTTTTTCACCGATAAAAGACGACCTCTCACGCCTATGTGGGCTATGCCCAGAAGGGTGAGAGGGACGGCGGGGACGTGGGCCCCGTGTCGTTGGGTTCTGAGGAGTTCTATGACCCACACGCGATCGGGTGACCGCGTGGTCGAGGACTAAGTCCCCCAGCTCGATCGCTAATGAGCGTGAGAAGGTTGGAATGAAGGTATGGGGCAAACGGAGGACTATTGAGCGGGGCTCCCGCTGTCTGTTAGGTCGTCGATAGCGTTCCTCTGTGGCTTCACCGCAAAGGCTATTAACTTGGAGGGGTGTAAGTAACTTGGAGGGGTGTAAGTCGCTCTTCGACCCCAGACCCAAGACCTCTAGGGCCGACCTATACGACAGGGAGGAGGAGCTGCGGTCTCTGAGGGAAGGCCTGAGGTTCCCCATCACCCTAGTGTTGGGCCTCAGGAGGAGCGGGAAATCCTCCCTGATCAGGGTGGCGAGCGCGGAGGACGAGGGGAACATCTGGATCTACTTGGACATGAGGAGGTTCGAGGACTCCCCCTTCATATCCTACAAGGACTTCGTCGGGACCGTGGAGAGGGAGGTTAACAGCGCGGTGAGGCGCTTCCCCTCGCTGTTGGAAAGCCTGAGGAGGATAAGAGGGGTCGCTATATCCGGTGTCTCCATCTCCTTCGCGTGGGGAGGGAGGCAGAGGCTGAGGTTAGCTGACCTGTTCGACAGCCTCCAGGAATACGGGGACAGGAGCTCCAGGGACGTGGTGGTAGTGCTGGACGAAGCGCAGGAGCTCATAAAGCTCAGGGGTTACGACTTACTACCTCAAATAGCCTACGCCTACGACAACCTGAAGAGGGTCAAGTTCGTGATCGGGGGATCTAAGGTCAGGATGCTCCACCGCTTCCTGAGGAGGGAGGATCCGGAGTCCCCCCTGTACGGAAGGGCGGCCTGGGAGGTCAACGTGGGGCCATTCCCAGAGGACATAGCGAAGGACTTCCTCAGGACAGGGCTCAGGGAGGCGGGAGTGCGCTTCAGCGAGGTGGAGGTGGAGGAAGCTTACTCCACTCTAGGGGGGATCGCCGGGTGGCTCACCTACTACGGTTTCCACAGGACTAGGGCGAGCCACATGGAAGCCATCGGGAGGACCCTCGAGGAGGGAGTCACCATGGTAAGGGCCGAGTTCGAGGCCTTCCTGGTGGGTAGGGAGACCGCGAGGAGGAGATACGTGGAGGTCATGATTAGGTGCGGCAGCGGCTGCAGGTGGTCCGAGGTGAAGAGGTCGCTCTCAGCTATGGAGGGCAGGGAGATCAACGACAAGGAGGTCAGTAGGCTCCTCTCGAACCTCGAGGAAGCAGGATTCCTAGTTAAAGTGGGGGAGATCTACGTCCCGCCAGATCCCATGATCCGTAGGGCCTTCTCTCCCTCCTCAGCGTAGGCAAGGCACTCCATGGCCGTTAGCCCCAGCGCTTCCGTCCCAGTGGCGCCTCCCCGGCCCGCGATCCGTGAGACTCGAGCCCGGCCGCTTGCCCAGAACGCGTGGGGTCGCCGTGCCTGCAGTCAAAACGCATTCGCGTCTAACCCTCCAACCCCTCCCGCTATCGTCAGCTCTAGGGAGGGATCTGGGTTGAGGGGTGTTCACCCGGGCGGAATTAAAAGTGATTAAAAGTAAGGAGAAGTTACGTCAGGGTAAACACCGTATTCATAAGCGATCGATGACGTCTAAAAGTTACGTGAAAGAGTTTCAGTGTCCCTCAAGAGTTATGAGGACGAAAAGGGGACTCGTCTCCCCATCGCCCGTGGGTGGTCTGAGAGTCGGGAGGTCGGTGTCCTCCACCTCGCCGTTCCTCCCTAGGATCCCCTAGACCTACCCACGACCACAAGGGAGTTTGGGGAAAACTTAATTTGCCCCCTGCGGAGGTCAAGGACATGAGCTCTAAGAGGCACTCGCGCGAGGGGAGGGGCCGCTATTCCAGGAGGAGGGGGCAGGAGGAGGGTCTACCTGTGAACAGGTGTCGCGGCGGCCTTGGCGGCGTCCCTGGTAGTCTACTTCGCCTACTCCTCCCTCCAGGCCCCCCACGGCCTCTCGGCCTACATCGGCAGGCCGATCTCGGGTGAGGTCTATTAGGCCCTCTACTCCGCCTCCGGGGAGTAGGCCTCTACTCTTCTCCCCCCGACATGTCGTACTTCGCCTTTTACAACGGGTCCCCGTGGGAGGTGGACGGGAAGGCCCTGATCCTCTACATAGTCGCGGAGTCCTGCCCCTACTGCGCTGCCACCCGCTGGCCCCTGACGGTTACCCTCATGGTGTTCGGCAACTTCGGCGGTCTCTCCTACATGATGTCCTCCAGCACCTACGTCTTCCCGGACATGCCCACCTTCACCTACAGGGACGTGAAGTACTCGAGCCCTTACGTGGTCTTCCAGCCCTACGAGGACAGGGCGGAAAGACCGCTGACCACACCCCTGGCAATTACACTGCTGTGTGGGAGCTCTTCAAGGAGGGGTTCCAGTTCCTGGACTTCGCCAACCGCTACACCCTGAACTTCTCCCCCATACTCCCCAACGGGTGGAGCTCGTATAACTGGAGCCAGATCGCCGCGTTCGCGGAGCGTGGGAACAACACCATAGGCCAAGAGATCAGGGCCTACGCTGACGCCTTCACGACCGTGATCTGTAAGGTAGACGGCGACAGACTCATCAGGGCACTGGAGGCCGAGCTCCCCACAGCGAAGCCCTCCTCCCCACCTTCCTCCCCGTCCTACCCGCAGCTCTCCCCCCTAGAGGGGGTAGTGGCGGACGCAGGCCTTTCGGGGAACCCTAGTCAGGGGGTGGAGGAATCGCGACGCCAATCGGGGGGAGGTAGAACGTGAACGCCTGCATCAGGTCCCTGTACTACCTGGGTTTCGCTGTAGTTTTCACTGCCTGGGCCTTCATACTGGCTAGCATCGCCCTGAACCCGTGGTGGGTGGGACACTTCACGACGGGTGTGTTGAGTGAATTGGGGACACCAGGAGATCACGTGAGGTACCCTTGGGTCTACAACTCAGGACTAGTGATCACGTCAGTCCTCGCCTTCCTATACTCGGTCTCCTTGGCCTACCTCTCCCTAAACAGGGTGCAGGTAGTGGGGAGCGCCTTCTTCATGATTGCGTCAATCTTCCTCGCGATGATAGGGGTATTTCACGGTGGCACTTACCCCCACACCTTCATCTCCTCCTACTTCTTTGTCCAAGCCGATCTCTCGGCTTTCACCTGGGGCATAGGGCTCCTCCTCTCCCGGTTCAGGGGGACAGGGGTAACCATTCTGGCGCTCAGCGTGGCGGCCCCGGTGCTCGCCTCGCTACTCCCGCTGACCTCGGCCGCTGAGGACGAGACCTTGGGGATCCTGGCAATAGACCTGTGGGTATTCATCATGCACTTCGGTTTCGTGAGGAGGGTTAGGGGCTAGGTGCGAAACCGGATCCCTCGCCCGCTAGGGGAACTTTTGGACAGCCCGCGAGATCGCGGCATAGCTATTCAATCGAACTCCCACTGGGTAGGTTCGCGCAGCTGAGCCTCGGTTTTGGGCGGGCGTTTGGTAGCCTAATACCCACGTCGACCGTGGGGCGTAACGCAGCCAGTTGAAGTATGATGAAAAGAGTTACGTCACGGGTAAACACGCGACCCACAGCCCTAACTGTATTAAAAGGAGGTTGAAACCTTTAAAACTTCCTAGGAAAGTATAAACTACGCCTTCTTTCTCCCCAGGGCCCTGTAGAGCTTGTCCTCCTCCTTGGCCATGGCACTTTCCCTGGCTAACTGCCAGAGCCTGTAGAAGACCGGGTAACCAGCCCTCTGCTCCAGGCTCCACTCCCTGGCGAACTCCCCATTCCAGATCTTCCTGGCCTCCTCCCTCACCTCCTGCCTTATCTGATCGTAGTACTTGAACATCCTGGAGAAAGTGCCGTATTGGCTGGTGGTGCTGTGGTGGGCAGCCTGCTCGAAGATCCCCTCCTCCGCCATGAGCCTGGCTATCTCCTCCAACTCCCCTGAGGCGTAGAACTCCAGGAGCGCTGCTGCAGGGGAGACGCCATACTCCTCCACCGCAACGTCGTAGCAGGCCTTTATGGCAGCGAAGAGCATCGGGACCCAGGTGTGTTCGGACATGAGGTCCAGCAACGCCTCCTCCTCAAAGGAGGACTTAACCGCGACGCCTCCTGGGAGGCCTATGGCCCCGACCCCCTTGGCTATTGCAGCAGCGTAGTCCCAGGCCCTCCCTGAGGCGTCGTTCCTAACCCCTATTAACACTGGGTAACCCCTCCCCCTCCTGTTGAGCTCGAGCATTCCCCACCCTATCATCCTGGGCGCGACCATGACTACGTCCGCACTCTGGGGGGGCCTGATCAGGCCGAAGGCCACGTTGTAGCCACTGGCGAAGTCAAGGACGAAACCCTCCTTCCTCCTCACCACGGGGTCGACCTTGGACTCATAGACCTCCTTCATGACCTCGTCTGGAACTAACATCATGGCCACCTGCGCCCTCTCAACGGCCTCGGGGATCTCGTAGACTGGGAAACCGTCCCTCTGCGCTGCCTCCCAGTAGCTGTCCCTCACGTTACCCACGATCACCTCGACCCCGTTCCCCCTCAGGAGCTTGGCCTGAGCCTGGCCCTGGTTACCGTAACCTATCACCGCCACCGTTTTGCCCTTAAGCGGCGCAAGGCTCGCGTCGAGTATCAGGCTATCGGACATGCGGAGAGAGTTGGGCGTGAGGGTAAATAACTGTTTCTCCTTACAGATTGGGTGGTTTGGCCTTCATAGGATTTCACGATCCGATCTCGATCCCACTCATCAGCTATTGGCCTTCAGTGGAGTCAGATTCCCCTCTCTGCCCCTTGGCGCGACTAACCCCACCCGCTTAGGGAGGTGGGGGAACCCGCATACCCTTCGTCGTCTCACCACACCCAGCCAGTTATACCCCACCCGGTGTGAGGCCGTGGACTTCGCACCCTCGACGTTCATAAGCATATATACTCGTGGCTTAAGCGAAACTGTTAACCACGGCTCAGGTTCCACCCTGTGCTGCAGGCAGCGGTTTCAGTTAAGCCGTGGAAACTACGTACTGAATTAGTTTTCTGAGTCCAGCACCGGGGTCGACCGAAGAGGTCTCAGCCTTGGGTGCGGTTTCCCCCACCTCCCTGAGTGGGTTTACCCGGGGCAGAGAGGAAGGACGGGCCAATCCGACCCCATGAGGCCAGAGGGGGTGAAAGTGAACATGATTCTGAGATCACAATGAAAGCCCAAGCCCCTCACCATACTTCCTCTTCCCCTAGGAGGGTCCGGAGGGCCTTGGAGATGCCCTTCCTTATGTACTCATCGACTGTGGATTTGGACATCCTCAGTACCTTCGCCACATCCTCCAGTTCCACCCTCCTGGGGATCTGGAAGTAACCCATTTCCAGTGCGCACTTCAGGGCCTTCATTTCACTCCCACTCAGCCCGATGTCCTGGAGGATGGAGCTCGACTCCATGAGGTCCTCCGGCCTCAGTTCCCTCCTCTTCACCTCAAGGACCTTCCCCGCCCCCTCCAGCTTGGAGAGGAAAGGATCCACCTTGCTGGGGTCGAAGGCCATGAACCACCACCTCTCGATCCCGTTGAAGTAGACCGAGTAGAGCTCCAGCATGTGGTGTACCTGGGCCAAGTACCTGGTGGATATACTTGGATTTCCCTCCACCACCATCTTAAGGAACTTGGGATACCCTGGGTTAACTGGGGCCATGTAGGCTATCTCCTTCACCCCCACGTTCCTCAGCATGGTGTTCAAGACCCTCTTGAGATCCGCCTTCCTGTTCACCTTGAGTGTGGCGACCTCCATGATCCTACCGTTCACAACGTCGATCTGCGCCCTACTCACGGAGTAACTCCAATCGAAGTCGTCTAGCTCCTGCGTCCAGTCGCCGTTATGGGAGAACGTGACCTCTACCAGGAGAGGGGTCCTATAGTTCCGCTCCACAACCCTCCTACGACTCCAGAGATTTTAAGCTGATCCCATTAAAACCCTCCGGAATACCTGAGAGTGGATCATTGAAAGTGCGACTTCCTGCCCCAGGGCTTTCGCTCCAGTTGAGTGTTGGGGGAGGCCCAGCTCTTCGGGGCCAGTGGGAAGCCAATCTTCACGTGGGTGCCAACTTCAGTCCTTGGACCACTTCCCTTTCCATCCGATCATTTCCCTCCACTGATCCTCCAGCTTCCCCAGCCGAAAGGGAAGGTAGGGCCCTTAAGTCCCTGTAACTCCATCAAGCCCCCGATCGTATTGGATCCCGAACCCGGGGGAGCCCAAGTCCTCGACCCTGAACTCCCCCCTCCTGGGCCTAGGGGGATTGAGGACGAACTCCTCCATCCACCTGTATCTGGTCAGGAACTCGGCCATGGGACAGGTGTGGGGCGGGCAGGAGAAGAGGAAGTGCAGGTTGTATGGATGACTGGTGTGGGGGATCACAGAGGCGCTCTGGGCCTCCGCCAGGGCCTGCACTTTCTTGAGCGTGGTTATTCCCCCAGACCAGAGAGCGTCTGGCTGGAGGACCCTTACCCCAGACTCGATCAACTGCTGGAACTCGTGCACGAAGTAGGCGTGCTCCCCTGCTGCCACAGGTACCTCCACCCCCTTGCAGAGCTCCCTGTATCCCTCCAACTCGTCCGGGGGTAATGGCTCCTCGATCCAGGCGATCTCGTATCTCTGGAACCTCCTCAGGGCCCTCAAGGCATACTTGAGGTTCCACGCCATCCACACATCCACCATGAGCTCCACCCCGTACCCGATCGCGTCCCTCACGGCCCTGATCAGGGCCTCATTCCTCTCCAACCCTGAAGGGCCATCCGCGGGACCGCAGCAGAGCCTCATCTTCATTGCCCTGTAACCCTCTTCCAGGTAACTCAAGGCCTCCTCCTGGAGCTCCTGGACCTTCTCCGTGGGGTGGAGGTGGCTGGCATAGGCTGGGACAACGTCGATCGCTGGACCTCCGAGGAGCCTATGCACAGGTTTCCCCACCTCCTTCCCCTTCAGGTCCCAGAGCGCCAGATCCAGGGCGCTCAAGGCCATCGCCGTGATCCCCTTCCTGCCGTAGGGGAGGGTCAGCCTGAATAGCCTGTCCAGCAGTCCCTCCGTGGAGTCTACCTCCTTCCCTAACACGTGGGAGGAGAGCCTCATGATCGCCTCGGCGACATCCTCACTCACCTCCACCACGGAGGATAGACCTGAGTCCGAGGTGAGCTTGAGGAACGAGACCCTGCCCAATCCCGCGGCCTGCCCTGGGCTCACCTGCACCCTCAGGTCAGGGTAATAGTCGGTGGGCTTGGTGTAAGGGTAGGGGAGCATTTGGACTTGGTAACCCCTCCTGATCAACCTGACTTCAGCTACCTTCACGAGTTAAGGTTCGAGAGGGAGTATTAACCTTAACGCGACCTAACTTCAGTTCGCCCTATCACCTCGGTGAAGCCCAAGGACTTGTGAGTAGGATTATACAAATTCATGAAAATCCTATGAAGGCCGAACCCCTTCTCGATTTTTATCTTACATGGGGGTTAAGGGGGCGGAAAGCCTCAGGGCGGGGGTGGATGGCCCCCAATTTAAATACTTCTTTTTTCAAATTTCCTTAATGGTTAGGAGGGTTAAAGCGATCAGCGCCTGTTTCCATGGAGATCGCCCTCTCCGAACCCCTCCTAGCCCTCGTTAATAACTACGTGAGGGCACTCCGTTTCACCCTATTTCGGTTGAAGGAGAACGTCCCAAACCCGGAAGAGAAGGGAGTGTTAGGAAAAGTCAAGGGCTATACACGAGGTTAAGGGGGGAGTACAATCCACCCTCAAAGGTCGCTGAGGACTGTTATAGGGATGCCCTCTCAGTGTACAAGGGTTGGTACAACAACCCGAGGAGGGGGCGTTTCCCTAGAGTGTACAGACCTACGGTGTGGTTAACACCTAAAGCAAGTTATAATGTTGACTTAGAGAGGATGACCGTTAGGATTGCTAGCGTCGGTGGGCTTTCAATCATGGGTTGTCCACGAAAAAGGAGTATGCAAGTTGGAGGATGAGGGAATCAAGGTTAGTAGAGACGGGAAGGCTTATCTAAAGGTGGTTTTCGAGGAGGGAGAGAATGTTGAGTCAAAGGAAACTGTTGCTGTAGACATTAACACGGCTGAGGTAGTAGGAAAGGACGACGAACACTACGCTAGGATCCCAACCCGCCTTGGGGAGGTTCAGCATTGGAAGTCGTTAGCGGAGAGTTCGCAGAGGGAGTATTCAAAGAGGTGGAGGGGGAACAAGAGGATTCTGCGTAGGATCCGTTCTTTTCATCTAAAGGCTAAGATAATGATGGAGGACTTCGCCAGGAAGGTTGGGAAGTGGGTCGTTGAAGAGGCTGAGAGGTTTGGTGCCAACGTTATAAAGCTGGAGAGTCTTAAGGACCTCATCAAGGACGTGGATAGACTGCCAAGGGAGTTCCGCGATAAGCTCTACTTAATGCAACACCGTCGTTTGCAGTCTGGATCGTTTGGCAGGCTAGGAAGCGTGGTATTTCAGTTCAATGCGTTAATCCTAAGCACTCTTCCGTCTCTTGCCCTAAGTGTGGACAAAGGATGGTTGAGGTTTCCCATCGTTGGTTTAAGTGCTCATGTGGTTATGAGAACGATCGGGACGTTATTGCGGTAGTTAAACGGGAGGGGGTCTCCGACCCCCTCGTCTGCCCCTCAAATGTAGCCCCGAACCGATGAGGGGAACCCCCGCCCTTTAGGGCGGGGAGGAAGTCAGCCGAAAATACCTCTTCAGCCACCTCCAGGTTCGGAAAAGGCCAAACACGTAAGTAATTTCTCTTCTACATTCCTCAGTCTAGGAAAAGGATGGGCAATGGCGGAGTGATCCTTCCAACTCTCCCTATACTGCCCTCTCCCCCTGAGTAACCTGAGCCTTGGCCTGGCATTCACAGGAAAGCGAATCCTTCTCCTCGCCTAACCCATCCAGGGCACTCTCGTCACTCCACGTTTAGAGGAAGTATACAAAGTAAACTTTATATATATCACCCAACAGTTTTATTTCGTGAGCGAGGTCGTAAGGGTTAACAAAGACGTGAAGGAGAAACTGGTCAAGATCTCCGCTGAGTTACAGCTCAGCGAAGGGAGAAAGGTCAGCTTGAACGACACGATAGGATACTTGATAACACTTTACGAAGAGAAGAAGAGGACCCGGAGGAATGAGCAGTCGCTGTTGTCCCTGTTGGGTTCCGCTAGGGGAGTCAGGGAAGTGCTTGAGAGGTCGAGGGTAGAGGATGAAGGTGGTAGTTGATACGGGAGTCTTGGTGGAAGTCCTGGAGGGCTCCGAACTGGGCGAGAAGTTCGTCCACCTGGTTGATAGCGGAAAACTGGAGCCCGTGATCACCGATTTGACGTTAGTTGAAATGATCTACGTCGTATGCAGGAAATACGGAATGGACAGGGCCAGGGAGCTCGTCGAGAGGCTCCTGGGTTCCGGTTATTTTGAGGTGGTGAACGCGTTGGACTTCGCTGACGTCATCGCTGAAATTAAGTGTAATAATCCTCTGTCCATAATGGACGTGTCTGCTATTGCGGTGGCAAAGGCCCTAGGAACGATGGCACTATTTAAATCGGAGAGGGAGTTAAAGGACAAGAAGTTAGATAATTTGTTATTTATTGAGAATATTGATAGCACTATTTAGCCCTCACGGAAATTCGTTACAGTATGGAGGAGCGTAGTGCCTCTTTGATAGTTTTGGGAAAAAGCCAACGAGGAGAGGCTCTTCTCCGTCAAAGACACCTTCCCCCCTCCCCACCTTTCATTCTCTAAGATTGTCTTGCGCGTCTCAGGATCGACCTTTACTATTTTGGGTTTTAGAGGGTCTGGCGCCTCCCCGCCTTGGAAGGGTTCCTGGTTCATTTTCCCACCGTGGATTCGGGTTCAGAGCCCTCATTCGACGGGCAGGGGGGAGCCGGAGCTCCACGATTCCGACCGCGGTTAGGCTAACAGGTGGATCGATTACGCCTGAAGCGCCATGTCTTCAACTCTACGGAAGATCACTACGTGGGGAACGACGTAAGGACTCGGAAGTCGTGGGGTTCACGCCCTTGCAGGGAGCCGCCGCGGACGGCGTGGGGAGCCTGAAGAATGGGGACGAGAGATCGAGCACGGTGTGGAACCCTGGACCCCCGCCCGCAGACACCTTAAGGAACCCTCCTCACCTCAACCTGTCGCCGAACTTCATGAGGTAGGACCTCACGATCCCCGCTGCCTCTCCCCTCCTCAACTCTTGGTCAGGGCAGAACCTCGCGATCCCTCCCCTCACTTGGCACGGCCCCATGAGGCCCAGGACGCTCAACACCTGCACCTCCCTGTGGGCCTCGTGGTCAGGGGGGACGTCGGCGAACTCCGCTACCCCCTGCCCCTTCCCTCCCAACCCCAGTGCTCTCACCAACGCCCTCGCAGCCTCAGACCTGGAGACCGCGGGGCCCCCTGGGGGGATCACCCTCGCCCTCCTCCCGTGGAGCAAGCCCTCCAGGAGCTCCTCCAACTGGGCCTCGGTGAGGGGATCGTGGACACCGAATACCACCTCCTCCCCCGGTCCCTCCACTTCCTCCTGGTACCCAGCCATGATCCCCCTGACCGTGGCTATCTGCACGTCCCCCCACCTCTCGTGATCCCTAGGGACGTCCGCGAACCAGTAGGGCGAAACGGGGATCCCCTCCCTCACTAGGACGTCCTGGACCTCTATGGGCCTCACGTCCCTAAGTCCTATTCCCCGCGCAACGGCCAGGGCCGCTAGGGCCCCCACCGCCTGCCCGAGCCTCATGGCCACCGGCTGGAGCCTGGTCGCTCCGTTCACGAGCCTGGTCTGGGAGATGTTCTTCTCGGCCACGGTGAAACCCTCAACCTCCCTGGGGATCAGCGTTCCCAGGGGGACGGTGAAGGGGCCTGCCCTACCCCTCTCCCCAGAGTCCTCTCCCTCCAGGGTCTCTGTCCAATGACAGTTGTGGAGGTCCATGGGATAGGTCCCCACTCCCACCGAGTCCCAGTGCACCTCCCTGGACCTCCAGTAGCCGCTGAGGCACTCCCCGTTCCTCCCCCTCCTCATGCACCTCCCCCTCTCCACCTCCCGCGCCGAGAGCACGTGCACCCCAGCCAACCTCCTACCCTCCCTCACGTAGGGGGAAAGTGCGAGCCTCCTCTCCACCCCTCTCAACTCCTCCGGAACCCCGGGGCACCCCTCCCCCCAGGGTGGGAACTCATCGTCAGCCACTGACCAGGGGAGGCCCAGCTCCACCTGGAGGTAGTAGAGGAGGTTGAGGGTCCTGACCTTGGCTGCGCACAGGTGTTCCCTCCTCTTCCCCAGGTCCTCCACCGCCTCCGCTGGGAACACCTCCCCTCTGTCCCTGCGGTGTTCGTAGTAGCCTGGGTAGTCGTTGCCGAAGTTGAGACAGGTCTTGCTCAACATCTCAGCCCTTCCGGGAGAGGCGTCGCAGTCCCCCGGCTCCGAGGAGTTGGGTAAACCCCTGTATGCCACATAGGACTTCCACCCCACCGGCACCGCCCCATATCTCCCGCTCCTCCACCAGTCCTCGCCCTGGAGTCTCACCAGTTGCCTGAAGACCCGGAGATCGTCCTCCCACCTGGGCCCCACGGGGGAGGTGACCCTGAGCCCCTGCGGAACCCCTCCTGGGTACCTCTTCACCACCGCCACGTAGGTCACGTCCTGGACGCACCCCCTTGGGTCCCCACGCCTCCCGTTCCCGACCAGATAGTCCACCCCGGCGAGGGGCATGAGGTCGCCGAACTCAGTGGCGTCCACCACAACGCCCTCGATCTCCCCAGCCTCCGTGATCACCCCGGTTACCCTATTCCCCCACCTCTTCACCCCCAGGACCCTGACCCCCGTCAGGACCCTTACCCCAGCCTCAGCTAGGATCTCCCTCAGGATCCTCTCCCCCACTGAGGGTTCGAAGCAGAGCGAGGTGGGGGTGTGGTAACACGTCCCCACGGACTTCCCCAGGGAGGAGTAGTGGGCCCTGACGCGGGCCGCGAAGTCAGCGTATACCCCTACCCTATCGAAGTCCAGGTTCCCTTCGTCCATGGTTGACACCCCAGCGGCGGTCATCTGTCCTCCAACCCAGGGGAGTTCCTCAACCAATGTGACCCTGGCCCCTTCCCTGGAGGCTTGAACCGCGGCGCCGATCCCACCAGGTCCTCCCCCCACCACTACCACCGACATGTGATCCACCCGGGAATAGAGAGGAGGGGGAATTTAAGCTGGAGCGCGGTGGAGGAGGCACTGAGGGGGGATTGGGGGAAACGGGGTGGGGAATTGAGCAGTGATCGGCGGTTTCAGTAGAATAGGTGAAAGGCCTGAAGCTTAAACGAGTGAAGACCCACTTGTGAAAGGCCTTGGAACTGAGATAGGTCCGCACCTCATCAACGACCTCGGTGACAAACCCTTGACCAGCTCCTTAGCCCTACTCTAAAACTCAAGCAACCTCTGACCTCCTCCTCGCCCGTGGGGCTTTCTTTATCTTCTCAGGGGTATGGGGACGTGAGACCGTCAGGGAGGGGATGGACAACTCCTCAAAGGCTTTTAACTCTTTCCCAACTCCTCCGCTCACTGACAGGGTATACGCCTCTGAAGTTGGGGGTGTGGTACGCCTCTGCCCCACCGATTCCCACATCGAATAAGCCCATGTCTTAACGAGGGCTGAATCCTTTTTACGCTAATAGAGTTCTTACATTCGTCATTCTGGATTCCCCATTGATGAAAGGTGATCTCTCACCCTATGTGGGCCCTGTCCAAGGGAGTGAAGCAGGGGATGTGGACTCCGCGCCCTTGGACTCAGGTCCCATGATCCAGCAATCTTGAAGTTGGGCAGCGGTCGAGGGCCAAGTCCCTACACTCAATCACGAATGAAGATAAAATGAGTGGAATGAATATGTAGGGACAAACGGTATGGGTCGGGGTAAACACCCTGAAGTGGTGATGAAGGTGTACCGTGAAGAAACCCCAAAGCTCCCATCCGCAAGGACTGACCACGAATTCATGGTGGGAACGGTGAAAGGGAACCCTCCAGGGCGGGGAGGAGGTCAGCTTGTCTCCCACGTCGTTATTACGTCCCCAGGGGCGTCATTAGATTTGTGGAGAAGCAATTAAGCGTTTCACACTACAGGAAATTCCACGGACAGTCCGCATCCTCCTAGGGGGTCTTCCCCTCAAACTCATCAAGGTAAACTTCGACCTCTCCTCCTACCCAGCAAGCAGATCGAGGTCATTACTACCCCTATCACCAGGATCCACCCTCCCCAGATCCCGTCTCCCCCCTCCTCGAAGTAGTTGAGCGTCGCGGCGTTAGCCCTACCACTCACGGAGGAGTTCCCCCCTCCCTCCTGGTAGGTCATTACGTATCCCAGCGCCTTGAGGCTGGTGAGTCCAGCCTTATATAGGACCCAATAGCCTGTGTAGTTGCCCTTGACCAAGGCCGTGTAACCGTAGTGTATTGGGTACTGGAGGGGTGTGGGGTAACTCCAGTTCCCAGGTCCCAGGGGGAGGGGTGGCCTGGGGGGACGGGAGAAATCGAAGGCCTTGAGGATCCCCTGCACATCGGAGTGTTCCACCAAGGGGGACAGGTAGGGTAATCCCCAATTGTAGTCCAGGAAGGCCAGGAGGGAGTACCCGGAGAGGGAGTAGTTGTCCACCCACCCCTCCCTGGCATAGGGGGAGATCACGAGGAGCGGTACCCTTTGGCCCAGGAGGGAGTAGTTGCCCAAGGAACTGAAGGCCGGGAAAGTCCCCGCCCCGAAGGTGTAGACCACGGGCGGCGGGACCTGATCGTAGAATCCTCCCCCCTCATCGAAGGTCACGAAGATGACGGTGGAGTTCCAGTATGGACTCTCCATGATCTTGTCCAGGAAGTAGGCCAAGTTCACCTGCCCCTGGGTCAAGTTGAAGGGAGGGTGGAAGTCCAGGGCTGAGTGGGAGTCAGTCCCTCCTCCCCCGGTGAAGGAGAGGAAGGAGACAGAGGGGAGTTCCCCCGTCCTCAGGTCGTTCAGGAAGGCGTCAGTGTTCCAGTAGTGGGAGGAGTAGTCCTGGGCCCCCTTGAGGACTGCCAGGGGGAAGGGGGGAAGGCTCTGTCCCTTCACGTAGCCGTAGTCGAAGTAACCCCAGGAGATCCCGTGCTGGGAGAGCTGGAAGAGTATGGTGTCCTGGAAGGGGATCACCCCCTGGACCAGGGAATCCCCGTTGACCTGGGTGGGGTAGCCCGTGAGGTAAGCGAGTCTGTTGGGCTGCGTTACCCCCAGGACTGGGGAGAAGTAGTTGTCCGCCAGGACGTACTCCTCAGCGTAGTCCCAAAGGAGGGGGACCTGCTGATAGGAGAGGTAGGCCATGGATTGTGGTCCTGAGCCCTGGACGAAGCCGTCCATTGCGCCCCCGTCCCAGTCCTCCAGGTACTCATGGTAGCCCTCATCTGGATTGTCCTGTATGACCGAGTTGGAGTAGTATGGACTCACCCCTCCCTGTGAGGGTTCGTCTGGGTCCTTAGGTAGGGTGACGCTGGTGTTGAGCCCTAGGGGCCTCATGAGGGACAGGGTGACATTGTTGACCAAGGGTGGGGTGCCGAGGGGGTAGAGGCCGAAGAGGTCATCGAAGGAGTGGTTCTCGAGTATCAAGATCACCACGTGTTCTATGGGAGTCCTGGGGCAGACCCCTCCCTGTGGAAAGGCCTGGGTGAGGGCCAGGAGGAGGGCCAGGCAAAGGCTCAGGAACTCTCTCATGGGTTCAGCTGCGAGTCTAACCTTAAATTCCCTGTGTCTCTAGTCCCTCAACTCTTCCACCCCTCATGGGGGGAGTCGAAACCCTAACCCCTGGAAACAGGTCCTCACGTCGCTTAAGCGTAGGGGTGGGAAGCACTCCCTAGGTTACCCGCGTTATTCCACCTCCCTGGAAGGACCCTGGAGGTCAAGCTCAACTGGGTCTTGGACGACCCATTTGACCAACTTACTGGTGGGCCCGGCGAGAGTGTCAGCACTGAGCTACGAAATTTTCCTCTAGCCAATGAGAATGCTGTTTACGAAGGGTGAATAACGCTATACTCTCAAGGGGAACGCCCTAATCCTATGATTTGTAGCTTAATATTGACACTATCGACACACTCAGGTAACCAGACATCAAAGTTTTAAATCCCTACAGTTAGTAGTTAATATGAAGGTCAAAGTTACTAGGAACTTTCAACTTACTATTCCTGCAGGAATAAGGGAGAAACTCAACTTGAGGGAAGGGGAGTTCGTGGACGTCTCGTTCGACGAGAGTTCCGGGGCTATAATCGTAAAACCCTATAGGAAGAAGTGGACCACCGTGAAACTGAACAGGAGAGTTACGGAAGGGGACATAGACGAAGCCATAGAGGACGCTATGAATGAGTTCACGAAGGATATTGGTTGACACCAACGTCTTGGTATACTCGACTTTTGAGGATAGCGACAGGCACGAGGAGGCCCTACGGATATTGAGCGAGGAAAAAGTAGTGATCCCTAGGGTAGTAATCCACGAATTCATATGGGTCTTGGCGAAACTGACCAACGACGCCGAGTTAATTAAAAGAAAGGTTGAGGAGTTAAAGGATTTCGAAGTGATTGCGGAAGAGTTAGACGATATAGTTGATGGAGTTAAGACGTTGAGCGATGACGGGAGAACGTTGAGGATGATCAACGACTACGTAATTCTCGCGTTGGCTAAGAGGCTGAACCTGGAGTTGGCGACCTACGACCACGGGTTAAGAAGGGTGGCGATAAGACACGGAATTAAAGTGACCAAGGATTGACAAGCCCCTTCTAGGGGCAGGGTGAAAGTTCAGAAAATAAGGATGGAAATGAAAGTGTGGGGAACGCCGAAAGGGGTTCACTGTCTGAACGTGCCTCCACACATCACCGGGTCCCTGAGGATCGGGAGGGATCCCCGCGGCTGAGGGTATGGGCTGAAGGCTCAGTCCGCGCTCTACCCCTGACGAACGGAGTTGGGTGGAGAAACGGTTCACTGGGCTGAAGTAATGAGGGTGGAGGTGGTTAAACCGCGAACCGTGAACCGCCTTGAACCCTCCAGGGCGGGGAGTAGGTCGGTTATTGACCGAGGAACAGGAACTACGACCTCGGCTCAGTGGCCAGGCGTATCCACAATTTCCAGGATGATAGCGGACCTGAATGTGATAGAGTTGGACGTTAACCTCCAATAGTGGACGAGGAAGGCGCCTACACCGTGGACATCAGGATTGGAATGTGAGGAGGATATTCAGCCGTGACATAACTCTGTAATCACTTCCAATCACGCCGCGGGCGCCTGTAAGGGAAAAGGTCACCCTCAACTCCTTGTGGTCAGTCCAGGGGAAAGCGTTACCCTCCCATCCGACTTTTCATCACCCCGTGGGCGGAGCCGTCATCAGTTGGGAGGATATTCCCAGACCTGTGATCATGCCGGCTACTGATGTGGCAGGGGCGTACCCCGCTGGTTGGGACGACTCAGCGGTGCTCACCCCGTCCTTAACTGTGGCGGATCGTTCTGGAACTTTGGGCCCACGGAGCCGCTGTGCCCCCAAGGAAACACGATCCTAGAAGTTGTTTATTATAGTTATTAAGTAAAAGTGTTACGGTCTCCAATGGTCCATGTCTATGACCTTTGGGGCGAACGTGTGGGACGAAGTTAAAACCCTGGTTCACAGTTCCCTCAGAAGCTCCCTCCACGCCTCTCGTGGGTACTCCTCAGCTGAACCCTAAACTTCCTGTTGAGGTCCTTGGCGAAGTAGACGCAGGTGGATAACAACTTGCGATCGTCACAACTGGACTCCCCCAGCCCGACGTACCTCATTGCCCCTTGAGCCCGAACGACCCCATTCGCGATCTTAACTCCCCCGATCGGGAGGATCAAGTTACCTCCCATCTTCCCCTCCTGGGGCAGATCCCTCCCTGTGGGAAGGCCTGGGTGAGGGCCAGGCAGAGGCCCTGGATCCCCATGGACCCAGTTGATCGCCTTAAATTCCCTGTGTCTCTAGTCCCTCAACTCTTCCACCCCCCATGGGGGGAGTCGAAACCCTAACTGGGAGTTAGGGTACTCTTTTTACCCCACCTCCCTTTCCAGGACCATGAGGTCTAGGTCCTTGGTATTGATCGTCGTGGTCCTTGGGGTGCTCATGGGCGCGGTGGACACCACCATAGTCCTCCTGGCCCTACCCACCATTGTCCAGGACCTTCACTCGGACTTGCTCACCGTGATCTGGGTGATCCTCATTTACCTCCTGGAGGCTGCTGTCCTCACCACGCAGCTGGGTAGGCTCGGCGACTCCTACGGGAGGGCCAGGATCTACAACCTGGGCTTCCTGATCTTCACCCTGGGTTCGGCCCTCTGCGGCCTCTCCCCAAACGCCTACTCCCTAATAGTCTCCAGGGCTGTCCAGGCCCTGGGCGCTTCCATGCTCCAGGCCAACGGCACTGCGGTAATTTCGGACAACTTCCCTCCCAACGAGAGGGGTAAGGCTTTCGGCTTCACGGGCATAGGCTGGGGGAGCGGGGCCATACTGGGCGTCGTCCTCGGGGGAGTGCTCACCACCCTGTTCGGGTGGAGGTCCATATTCTACATCAACATCCCCATAGGGATCGCTGCGACCTTCCTGGGCTTCAAGTTCGTGAGGGACTCGGAGAGGGTCAAGAGGGGGGTGGACGTGCCTGGGTTGGTCCTGTTGGGCCTCAGTTTGACCGCCATCACCCTTGGGGCAGGGGACGTGGCGGGTCAGGGGATCACGGCCCTTGACTCCTCCCTGATCGGGTTGGGTCTAATCCTCCTCGTCCCCTTCACCCTGTGGGAGGGGAGGGCCCGGAACCCCTTGATAGACCTGAGTGCCTTCAGGATCAGGGTTCTAACCTACTCCCTCCTGGCCTCGCTTCTGCAGAGCGCGGGCTTCCTGGGCACTTCCTTCCTCCTGATAATGTACCTCCAGGGGATCAGGGGCCTCTCCCCCCTCAACGCCTCCCTCCTCCTGATCCCTGGGTTCCTGGTGGGTGGAGCTGTCTCCCCCTTCGCCGGGAGGCTGTCAGACCTCCTAGACGCCAGGATCCCCGCCACAGTAGGTATAGGACTCATGATCCTGTCCACCCTATTCTACGCCTCCAGCTTGACCAAGTCCACCCCACTGGTGGAGGTGGTGTTGGCCCTGGTGGCTGGGGGGATCGGGAACTCCCTCTTCTTCCCAGCCAACAACAACGCCGTCATATCCAGCGTCCCCAGGGAG
>Ga0081529_124719_pt1 | contig 23216 bp, 24 predicted proteins | sample EchGeymetagenome_FD_71012 | JGI IMG/M metagenome (GOLD analysis project Ga0081529, IMG submission 71012) | Ferrous microbial mat and aquatic microbial communities from Echinus Geyser, Yellowstone National Park, USA - transect B T=78-80 C v2... ...
TTGCTCATTGATAAGCCGCCTGGAAGCGTTGGAACCGATGCTCTTGGAGCTATAGAAAATGGGGATTTAATCGGGACAGCGATGGTAATGGTCGACGGCAAGATAGCAGCACTAAGAGGAAGGGATAGCAGGCCTACTACAAAGTACATAAAGCTAAACGGCAAAGAGCTTGGAGTTAGTGACCCTAATGAAAGACAATTTGATCCTCCAAGGTTTTATTGGAAGAGCACAGGGGAGACATACCTTTTGCTAAACGATAAACAGTAAACGCTAACCTTACTTTTCTGATGCTACGTATTTAATTTTTTCAATAATTTCTCCAGCGTCTTTGGCGCTTTTCCATAAAGTTTCAAACAGTATGATGAGGCCTTTGGCTAATTTTAAATCTTTTATTAAAATATAACTGTCATCGGGCCTGTTTATGTTCATATCTTCATCATGCTGAATAGCCCCAATCAAAACCCTATCATTATCAAATATGTTCAATCTGATTTGAACCCCTGCTAGGTGTTTAAATGGTATATGTTCATAGAGATAAGAAGCCTCTTTTATATTTTCTGTATTAACTTCAGAAATTATCATAACGCTTACACCTCGATTTATCATACCGAGATATGAATCCAGTAAACCATGTCGTATGCTTCTAAGAAGACCATTGCCAGACATGATAAGTCTGTATTCATAAAAGGTTTGGTCAAAAAGCGTTTTTAGCTCGTTATAGAGCCTTTTTCTACCAAATATGAGCCTGTATTCTGGCGGAGTGTATGAAAAGCCCGGCGATAATTTATCAGAAAGCTGCTTAAAAACTTCTTCAAGCTTTTCTTTTTTCTTTTTGTAACTATCTTCCAAAGTTTCGCTTAAAATATTTCTAAAATCGTCTACGTTCCTGGCTATAAATAATCCCTTTCTGAGATCTTTTTCAACAAGACCTGCCCTCATCAGGCTTTCAATATGTTTATAAACAACACCCTTATCTTTTTTTAAATTGCTTGAAATGTCTGTTATCGAGCTAGGACCGTTTTTCAGAAGATAAACGTAGATTTCAAACTGACTGGGGGTTATAGAGGCTTCGCTAAGAATCTGTAAAAATTCTTTTGAAAAGTTAAGTTCCACATGCCAAATTTAACTTTTTAGCATATATTTTTTACTCTCTTATCTTTACAGTTTTGATCATGCAGTCCGATTTTTTAAATATTTTTTGCTTTTAACATCATTAGACGACTAAAATTTTTTATGCAACAAACAGGGTAATAGAATGTATTTTTGGATCCCGTTAAGATTTTCTGCCCAAATTTTTTGTGGCTCATCAACCATAGATAGTTATTCATACAAATAATTAAATAAAAAATCCCGAAATTAACGTTATATGTCTTTAAAGGAGATAATAGACAACTATATTACAAAACATCCAGAAGATGTCGTTGAAATAGATAAAGAAGTTTCAACAGATTATGAGATTACTGCAATAGCAAGCCTACTTGAAAAGTCAGCACCTCTCCTTATCTTTAAGAAGATTAAAAACTATGATAAATTTGTGTTAATAAGCAACGTATACAGTTCAAGAAAAAGAATATTTTCTTATTTTAATCTCAATGAAGATTCGTTTTATGATTTTTGGGATAATATATCAAGGAGAAACGTAAAATACGAAGTAAAGAAGGACGAAGCACCGGTAAAAGACGTAATGTATACTTTTTCCGAGGTTGACCTTTATAAATTACCGATCGTTTTGCATTACCCACAGGATGGCGGTCGATATATAACTTCTGGTATAATAGTTGCTAGGGATCCCGAAAATTTTAAAACCGTTAATCTAAGCTTTGCAAGGATCCAGTTAATAGGAAAGAATGAGATAGCGCTCAGCATGCACTCCAGAGGTCATCTGTGGACTTATTTTCAGAAATCTTTGAAGCTAAAAAAGGACCTGCCAATTTCTGTAATAATCGGAGCGCATCCAATATACTATCTTCTGGCCGCTTCTAGAATTCAGAATGAATATTCTAAGATAGAGGGCTTTATAGACGATTATCTTACATCGGGAATCACGAACGATCTGCCGGTTCCGGCAAATTCAGAAATAGTCCTTGAGGGAAAAGTGCTATGGAACAAAAGCTATCCTGAAGGTCCTTTCACTGAATATACAGGCTATATATCGAACCGTTCCACAAACAATTACGCTTTGATCGAAGCCATGTTCATGAAAAATAAACCGCTATACCTTGAAATAAACCCCTCTAACTCAAAAGAGCACATAACATTATCAAGCATTTCAAAAGAACCTATAATACTGGGCACAATCAAAAATTTTTTTCAAAGCGTCAGCAGCTACAGGCTGGAGTGGCCGCTTAAAGGTGTCCACTACGTGCTTTTTGGTAAAATTTTGAACCCTTCACCTGGGGAAGCTATGCAGCTTGCGCTTCTTGCACTTGGGCTTGATCATTACCTTAAGATAGTTATAATCTCTGAAGGCGAACAGGAGCTTACAACTTTCAATCTGCTTTCATCGATGCTTTGTGGATACAAGCATGCAGTTTTGCATGATGTTCTTTGCAATAGGCTCGACCCATCAGCCAATCCAGAGGGAACCAGCAGCAAAGTTGTGTTTATCGTAAAACCTCATGAAAATTACGATATTTTAAACAATAAAAATTATGTTGATATATCAAGATGCGGAAGGATCCTTCATATAGGGACTGATGAAGTTCCAGATGCGTACATAAACATACTCGTCGACCGCGACATAGACCCCTCTGACGAAGATCAAGTGCTTTGGGTGCTTGCCACTAGATTTCAGCCTTCTACTGATATCAAAATAGAAAATAATGGAAAAACAACCTTCGATACTCGCGGTAAAAACTTTAAAACGCCTAAACTGCCCTCTGAAGTAATAAAAAACATCAGGGATTTAATCCTTCGTAGTAAAGTTCCTTCTTAACATCAGAAAGCTCATTAAGCATAGAATCCAGAAGCTGATGAAGCTCAAACCTGTAGGTAAGAGCTTTTTTATAAGCATCTGAACTTTCTTCAAGCTTGTTTATAGAAATATCATACTGAATCAGACAGTTCCTAGTTGCGGCTATCATGCTCTTTAAAACAGTATAGTACTTTAAATTTGGGTTTTCTTCTCTTTCAAAATCATACTTTATATTTTTAATTTTGTTTCTCAGCTCCCTCATGCTCATTTTTTTATCTTTAATTTCGTCCACCAATTTTTTGAGCGTTTTTTCATCCTTTACCTTCTCGAGTTCGGCAGCTACGAAAGGCTTCAGTTCGCCTTTAGCTATCATTTCCTGAACCTCAAGAGGAAGTTCTAGAAGCTTTATGTACATCGTGACATAAGCTGAGGATTTGCCTATGTTTTTTGCAAGCTCCGTAACGCCTCCCCAACCTTTTTTATGTACATAATTGTAGTAAGCCATAGCTTCCTCGATCGGGTTCAGGCTCTTTCTCTGAAGGTTTTCGGTTATGGCTATCAGGTACGCATCTTTGTCGTTTACATCGATGACTACAGCTTTTACCTTTTTCAGCCCAACCATTCTGCAAGCCTTAAGTCTTCTGTGACCTGCAAGCAGCTCATAAGGCTTTTCTCTATTAGAAATAGACCTTCTGAGAATAACCGGTTCAAACAGTCCAAGCGACCTTATCGACTCGGCAAGCTCTTCAATATCTTCATAACTAGTCCTTATTACGAACGAATCTTCGTTTATGAGATCTATTGGAATTTCTTCAATATTTTTATGATCAAGCTCTATTAAACCTAACATTACATATAATTTAAATAAAAGATCTGTATATAAAAAATCGCTGTAGAACGCTCTTCTACATTATTTGACTTTAAAGCTGTAAATCCCTTATAATTTTTCCCAATTTTTCTACCTGCTCAAGCTCATAGAAAGCCGGTATCAGCACGAGCCTTGATACTCCGGCTTTTTTATAAGACTCTATCCTGTCAGCTACGTCCTTTTCTGTGCCGTATATTCCGCTTTCAACCGAACACTTTGACCACTCAGGCAGATCCATGTACGTTTTTGTAAACTCGTGCACTTTCTGTCTTCCGTCTTCCCCTACATAAACAGGTATCATGTCAGAGTTTTCCAGAGCCCTGCCGAGGGAATGCCTCTCTATTATCTTTAATCCCTGAGCGAAGTCCTCTTCCTTGTAATAGTAAGCCATCCAGCCGTCGCTCAGCTTAGCCACCCTCTTTATCGGGTTTTCAAGATAGGCACCTATAAAGATCTTGATGTTTTCACCCTTTGGTTCTATGTTCGCATGTACAAAAGTCATGTTTCCAAGCTTCTCATTGACATCGCTTTCTTTCAGCAGGCGTCTGATGAGCTTTAAATAATCGCTGAGAATTCTGCCTCTCCGCGCAAAATCGGTCCCGACAGCAAGAAACTCTTTTTCGTACCACCCAGCAACAACCGTGAGCATGAGCCTGTTTCTGGAAATATAGTTAAGGGAAGAAATAAGCTTAGCAGCTACAAGGGGGGTCCTTAGGGGCAATACGTAAATTGTTCCAAGCTTTATTTTAGATGTAAAAGCTGAAACGTAACTCAGAGCCGTTACAGGTTCAAGTATCGGGTAAACCTTTTTCGACCCGAGCAAAAGGTGATCCCAGGTCCAGACCGATTCAAACTCGTTCTCTTCAGCAAGCTTTGCCATCTTTGCTAGCTTCTGGACGTCTACATTTCCTCCAGGAGGAACAAAGTTTTCAAGAGCAAGCCCAATTTTCATGATTATATTCTGGTTTAATTTAATTATAAGCTTTTACGATTAAAAAAAATAGTTTTTGTTAAGTTTCTCTGACTATTTCTTTAAGCTTTTTAAGGAGTTCGTTCTCAACGTGAGAGTTCCATAGGATTTCGGGCACATCTATAAACACGAAAAGTTCTGATAGTAAAAGAACCTCGAGAGCCGTTACCCCCAAGTTCTGAAGCCATTTGCCCACACCTACTGTTACCTTCACGTTTTCCCCGTTTTTTTCAAAAGTAAAAGTTAGAGCTCTTTCTGCCGCAACTATGTCCCTTAGTATGCCTCCTTTCTGAGCCTGAAGGATGGCTCTGTCACCTTCCACTTTTGTCTGAACCTTGTACCCTTCGTCTTCAAGGTACTCTGAAAACTTGTTTACAAGAGCCTGCATATCCTTGACGTTCTCCAAAGTTATCTCCTTTTTGAACAATGGCATAGGATAAATAAAAAATACGCTTTATTAAGGGTTTCTATAGTAATCTAACTCCAGATCTTTGATAGTTCTTCAGAACTTATTACCGGGAAGAATCTTTGCATGTTTGCCAGCGATCTTTTGTGCGCTTCCATGTCCTGAGAAGAAACGCCATCGCTTATTATTACCGGAATAAATCCAAGAGCGTAAGCATGTCTTGCGCTTGTCTCAACTCCTATATCTGTTGCTATGCCTGTGAACACAAATGTTGACCTGCCGGAGTTCCTAGCAAGAAGCTCTACGTTTGTCCCGACAAAGATCGACCATGTGTTCTTGTTTATAACGATATCTTCCTGCTGTGGCTGGACTATGAGCTCCATATCTTCAGGTTTGAAACTTCCTCTCCACTGCATTAGCTTTGCGCTTGCCGGTTCAAAACCCGTAGGGAATGGCGTTATCTTTGTAAATATAACCGGTACTCTGGCCTTTCTAGCAGCGCTGAGCGCTGTCTGAAAGCCCTTAAGGAATTCGTCTCTGTTAAAGGTGAAGTTAAACAGCGCTCTGTGTACATCCCATGCTATAAACAGAGAGTTCTTTGGTTCAAGGATTCTTTTTAAATCTTCTGAGTTTATCATGATATATCAAAACATGAACGGCCAAATAAGTTTTTCCTTTTCGTTAAGGACTAATTTTTAAAGCTCAAGCCTTTTTATAAGCTCTTCTGCGGTTGCTTCAGGCTTTTCCTCTTCGTTCACAACTTCAGAAGCAAGGGCCCCTGTAATGTTTGATAGTGATATCATGTACATCCTTGAGTATTCTATCTCCTCTTCAACCTTTTCCAGGGGTATTAATTCCCTCTTCCTTGTAGGGTCGTTCATCCTCCTCTTTATTATCAGCTCAGCTGGAGCTGTTATGAGGAAAAGATGAGTTGGCTTGAGTATTTTTGCAACGTGCATAGGTATCCCCGGCAGGTATCCGAAGGGTGTAGGTATCTGAAAGTGTGTGTCAACAACTTTCAGAAAAGATTTTGAAGAAGCTATCCTCTTTGCGGCTGATTTTTGAAGCTCAAACTGCTTTTCGTAAGGCAGATTCCTCATCTCGTCCCTGTCATTCACTCCAAGTTTTTGAGCTTCATCGAACATCACAGTTCCGTAAACAAAGGTTTCAAAGTCAACGTTCTTTGCCTTTAACTTTTCATAAAATATGTTCAGAACAGTTGTTTTTCCAACGCCAGCTATTCCACCTATTATAGCGAGCTTAAAAACTGGACACCTCATATTCTTAAAATCATTAACATGTTATTTTTATGGTTTTTATATAAAATTTATTTCAGCTAAAAGCGAACAAAAAAAGATCACTGTTCGTTTGAAGGAAGAACTATTCTTTCGGATTTTTTTATCAGTACAAAAATTACGAGCGCTATGAAGAGTACAGCCGCAGATAATTCAGAAAAGAGGCTGAACTTCCCTACCATTAGAACTGTAAAAGCTACAAACAGTATAAGAAAGACAATGATCACACCGCCAAGCCCCCATCTTGCAAAAGAAAAGAAACCGGCTTCCTTTTCTTCGTTCATAATATAGATGTTAGCTCTGTACATATACGCTTTTTCAAAAACATTGTTTACCGTTTAAGTTACAGCTGCGACGCTTTTTGATAAACTTTCAGCACTCTGACCAATTTAAATAATCTATAAACTTTGCCTGTACGATGCATGCTAAACACCATGAATGATTTTGCCGATATGATGGAATATAAAAGTATTACTTATGCGAAAGCTTGAATATGAACAGGAAGCACTAACTAAATGATCATGATAGTTTAAAGCGTATCAACAGAAAGCTTAAATAAAATCCGAACATATGTTCGGGTATGGTTAGCCCCGGAAAGGCCGTAGAAGAATCGTCATGGAAAGGAGTCCATTACCTTCTTTTTGCTTCATTCAGCATAGGAACTACTGTAGAAGCTTACATATATTCCCTTTCTTACATAGCAACTGGCTGGGTTGAGATACCGAGGGTTCTCCTTGCAGTCCTGGCTGTATGGTCCCCACTATGGTTACTTATAGGTGGGATGGTAGCGGGTCCCCTTTCCGATCACATAGGCAGGAGGAACACGCTGTTCATAACTCTGGCCCTCTACGCTCTTGGAGCAATAGGGCTAATATTCAGCAGCTCTTACGCGCTTTTGCTGATATCGATCGGCCTTTTGCTTTTTTCATCCGGCGGCGAGTACAACACGATTATGGCGGCAACTCATGAGCTTTTTCCCAAAAAACACAGGGCAAAGGCGCTGTTCCTCGAGCTCAACTTCACCAACATAGGTGGCTCCATTGCTGCCGTGCTTGCGCTTCTTGAACTTTCTTCGGTGCTCTACCAGAGGATAATCCTGGGGATAACTCTTCTCCTTTCAATTGCAGTTATGTTCTTGATAAGGCTCAGGGTTCCGGAATCTGTTATGTGGCTTGAATCAAAGGGAAAGGTTGCTGTAGCTGAAGAAGAACTTAAAAAGTACTATAGCCTTGAGCCTCAGCAGGACGATTTGAAGAAACCGTCAAGAGTTCCTCCTGTCTGGTTCAGGCTCTTCGTTGGCGGTGCTGTTGGATGGGCTTACACAGCTGGTTTTAGCCTTATAGTGCTTACATTAGGGCCGTATTTCTTTCCATCACTCACTGACTGGTTGATATTTGTTTTCGGGCTCGTTGCTTTTGCTTCGGGCTTCATAGGCCTGATAGCTGACAGGATGCCCAGAAGGCACTTGCTTTTGTTTTCCTCAGCGGCAGTCATCATTACGGCTTACCTGTTCATACCGACTCTTAAGCTCTGGCTGGCCAACATAGCCATTTTCTGGATGCTTTTTGTGATCGTCTCGGCAGCGATAAACGTGTACTTTCTTGCTGAGGATACACTCAAGTCTGAAATATGGCCTACAAAGAGGAGAGGACTCTACACCGCGCTCGTCAGGGTTATATCGCTCGGTGGCTCAATACCAGTGCTTTTCCTTGCTTCTAACCTCCCGATACTCGAGTACATGTGGATAGGGATAGCGATATTTTCAGTCGGCTTTATAGCAAGCCTTCTCTGGTTCTTCTTCGGGATAGAAACCAGCGGAGGAAGGAGCGTAAGGATATGGGACTGAAAGCTTACGAAAGATTCATGGGAGCCTTGTATGGAACTGCAATAGGAGACGCTCTGGGCATGCCAACAACTTTTCTGAGCAGAGAAGAGATAAAGAAAAGGTACGGGTTTGTCGATTCATTTCTTGAACCTCCAGCTGACAGCGCTGTCCACTCGGGCCTTAAACCCGGAACCTATACAGACGACACGGAGCTGACGTTTGCGCTCGCAAGGGCAATAATCAGGGCTAAAAAGGTTGACCCGCGTGTAGTTGCTGAAGAACTTGTAAGATGGGCAGATGAAAACAGAGCGCTTGAAAAAAACATAATAGGACCTAGCACGAGGAAAGCCATACTGCTTTTAAAAGGAGGCACACCTGCTGAAAGCTCAGGAAAGGAAGGGACTACTAACGGATGCGCAATGAAGATTTCTGTTGTTGGCCTCTTTGATCATTCAAAGAGCTTTGAAACGCTTTTCAAAGATGTAGTTTCAGCGTGCATGCCAACGCACAACACGAGCATTGCTGTTTCTGGGGCAATTGCCATTGCGGCTTCAGTAAAGCTCACGTTTGAAGGCTTTAGCCCCGAAAGAATTGTGGAACAGGCTGTGATACAGGCTGAAAGGGCAGGAAAGTTGATGAACGGTGCGAGCGTAGCTGACAGGATAAGGGAAGCGCTTAAGATTGAAGGAAATGACGATCAGGAATACCTTGACAGGCTTTACGATTTTTTAAAGGAACCTGCCGGAGCCCTTACTGAAGATGCTGTTCCTGCAACAATGTCAATATTTTTAAGAGCTAAGGGAGATTTTAGAAGAAGCGTGCTTCTGGCATGTAACCTTGGAGGGGATTCTGACACGATAGGCGCTATGACAGGTGCAATAGCTGGAAGCTATTCTGGTTTTGCATCAATACCTAAAGAGTGGATCAAATCCATTGATATGAGCTCAAAAACCAATATAAGAAAGCTGGCCAGAGACCTATTAGATGTCTCAGAACATTGACCTACTGATTTTATCGGACTGCGTGCTGGATGCTTATTACAGCATAGAGAGCCTTCCTGTAAAGGCTGATGAAGCTGTAGCTTCAGAAGAGCCATACTTTTATCCAGGGGGTGGGTGCAACGTAGCGATAGTGGCCAGCAAGCTGGGCCTTAGGGTTGCCGTAGTCGATAGGCTTGGGAAAGACTGCTTTTCTCAGATTCTGGTTAAAGAGCTTGAAAAAGAAGGCGTTAAAACTGATATGTTAAGGTTCGATGTAAGGCATTATACATCAGTATCAAACAACGTGTTTGACAGAAAAGGGAGACACGCGTTCATAGGTTACGCAGGAGCAGGGGCTTACCTGAGCTACGATGACGTTGAAAGAGCTATAGTAAGTTCTAAAGCCGTATTCTTTGATGGCTACAACCTTGATCCCAGGTTTCCAGCTTACAGGGCAATAAAGAACGCTGTTGAAAAAGCTAAAGGAGAATCAAAGCAGGTTTTTTTCGACCCGGGACCGAGAAAAGTTGAAGACATAAAGAGCTTCATAAGAGCGTCAAGCACGGTTTTCTTTAACAAAAAAGAAATGCTCATGCATATTGGCGACAGTTACAGAAATTCTATTAAAAAGCTTAAAAAAGACGTAGAAAGGAGCTACGTCATAAAGCTCGGGAAAAGAGGGTCTTTATGCATATACGACGGAAAGACTGTTCGCATTAAGGCGATAAGGCCTGAGAAGGTAATACACACGATAGGGGCTGGCGATGCCTTCGACGCTACTTTTATAGCTTTTACGCTCAAGGGCTATAGCAAGTCTGTTTCATGCATGTACGCAAGTTTGATGGCATCCCTCAAGCTAGGGACAAAGCACGTGGGCGAGCTTCCTGGTCTTGAAAGGTTTTTGAAGATGGCTGAAATGATGGGCATAGAAAGCGTAAAGGATGGTTCTTAAAAGCTGTCCTTCTACCTTAAAGGGACGAAGTTTGCCTTTTTCTTTATCATTTGATGTTTTTTATCAACGCCGAAAACTTCTGGACAAAAGCGTCAAGGGTAAGTTCCTTTACCCTTTCTGTGGAGGAAAAGCTGTGCCAGTATCTGCTGTCGGTCAAAAGCTTTGAAATGTTTTCTACAGCCTCCTCAGCGCTTTCATACCCAAGCCCGTATTTCCCCTTTTCCGCTATGTCTGACCAGGCACCTCCTGACTTGTGGACAACAACCGGAAGCCTTCTTGCAAGGGCCTCTGCAACTACTATGCCCCAGTGCTCGTTTATAGTTGCATGTAAAAACGCACGCGACTTATCCATGGTTTCGTTTATCTGCGACCTCGGCGCGTCAGGTATCAAGAACACATTACTTTCAAGTTTTGCATCTACTATAAGGTTTTTCAGCCTGTCGATGTACATTTTAGATGTCCTGGTACCTGCGCCCCCAAATATGTAAAGCTTAGCATCAGGGACTTCCTTAAGGAGCTTTGGCATGACCTCAGTTATAACCCAGTGGTACCTTTTTTCTTCGCTGAACCTGCCGAGCATAACTACAGCTTTTTCCCTTTCTTCGAAAGGCTTTGTGTTGTTTACTATTTCTACGTTCGGAGGGATCGGGGGGTTAAGCACGTAAGGCTTTTCGCCGTAGACCTGCTCTGCGAGCTCAGCTGTCCAGTTTGAGTTTGTCAAAACCAAGTCGGCTGACTGAAAAGGGTTCTTTCTGAGAAAGTATGGCAAAACGGCAACGTAAACTTTCCAGTATAAGTTCATGGGAAACTTTCCGTACCTTTCCATGATGTACGGATCTTCTCCATAGTTCAACCCTGTGTTTTTGAACCTAGGATCAACGGATACTTCATACGGGAAGTGCATGTACTCGATAAGCTTAAACTTTGTCTTATTCTTTTCTTTAATGAGGGGCTTATACGTAGATTCGTCTGTAAATACAATTTCGCCGTTGAATTTTTTTAGGGCCTTGATGATCGGCCTTGAAGCTACAAGCCTCAAGTAAAGCCCGAACATCTTAAGGTTCATGTTCCAGCTGTACTTTTTGTATTTTGTCAGGTCTATACCGAACCATTCTGAATATTTTTCAGCTCTGAAGTTTGTTGTTGAAGTGAGAATCGGTTCGTAGCCCATTTTTTCAAACGAATATGCTGCTGAAGCGCACACAAGTTGTCCTCCTCCAGGTCTGTCCCAGTAATGGTGTCCTATTATTGCAAATACCATGTCATCTTATCATAGCTTTTCATAAATATATTAATATTAATTAAGGTTAAACGAGAAATTGCAAATTAAACGGCCATACGCTTTTTGATTGCATTTTAAATTATTGTTATTTTTAATGTTTTATCTGCATGTCCCAAATAATTTTTTCACATGAAAAGCTTAATTTAGACTTCACCTTAACATATCTATAAAGCAACTTAGTGTATTGCTTTTTATTAGTAATTTTTATGGCGTTCTTCCAACCAAATTTCTTAGCGTTTTTTATGAGCCAGGGCAAATAGCCTGCTATCGGTGCAAGAAGACCAATTAAGTCGTTTGCAAAATTGACTGAACGAATTATTCCATATTTTGATGCTAACCTTATGTACTCTACATCTTCATCGTAAGCTGAAATACTTTCTGCTTTAGTAGGGTTATAATGTAAAGCGCCTACAAATCCGACTTTTGCTTCATAGTTTGAACATAAAATTGCTTTAAGTATCCACGCATCTTCGTAAACGTTAAGTTCTGGTGGAATAATTCCATATTTTTCCTTTACAGCGATTATTGCTTCTCTTCTTAAAACTATATCGTCGGTGCGTCCTTTTTCGTAAAATTTCTTGACGGCATTATCAAACCTAACTGTTATGTCTTTCGCTGATGACAATTCTTCAAAGCTTGATACATTATACGTTATTCCGTAAAACAAACCTATTTTCGGGTTTTTCATAGCCTCTGAGGCTTCATTCCACCACCCTTTTCTCAAAATAACGTCATCATCAAGCTGGATCAGGATCTCGTTGTTAAAGTTTTGCACGAATATATCGAATGCAGTCTGCCTTGCTGTGGCTCTTGTGGTTTTTTCTCCATATAAGCTTGATCTTGAGATAAAAACAGCTTTACTGTTAATTTGTGCAAAGCTTTTGACCAGCTCTGAAGTTCTTGAATCATCACTGTCATCTATAAAAATTATATCTTTATATGGAATTTGCAGAGTACTTTTAAGCATTTCAGCAAATACCTGGCCTTTATCAATTCCGTTTTTTGTAATTATCGAAACTACAGGAACCAGGTTATCCCGCAACTTTAGAATCGTAATTATTTCACGCATGTGTATTTAAGTTTTTAGCATCATACCTAACAGTTATTGGCTGCTGTTGAGAAAAGTGATTCCTCAATCCAATATGGTCAAAAAAAATTGAGCGTAAACGGTTGCTAAAAATCTGGGTATCGGCTTTTTCTCAGAGATGCCAGGCACGCAAGGATATGAGCCGTCGGGAAAACTTGAGCTCCTAATTTCTTTAATCTGTGATGTCTTTACTCTGTCATAATGTATCCAGAATTCGCTCCAGAACCCTTTTGTCCTGGTTAACGACGGCTTGTTTTCAATATGCCATGCGATAGGGGCTATGCTCTTTTCTCTTAACCTGTAGACTTTATAACCATTTTTAGAAGCTGCATAAGCAAGTATACTTTCAAACCAGTAAGCCCTAGTTTTTTATTATAGAAAAGCTTTTCCAGGTTTATTACTTTGATGGCAATTTTTTTAAAAGCCAGAAATTTAAATACCTTCATAATATTTCGAAGTCTCTGGCATAGGTTTTCCCTAATAAACTTCTTTTGACGTATTTTTACCTTAAAAACTTTCATCTTTTAAAATCAGGCTGGAGTTTTTAATTTCGGCCTTTAGCGTTATCCCTACAGCTCCTCCAGCCTCGCTATTTTCTTTAAAAAAGCTAATGTATTTTTCAATCCATGCCATTTCTAAAACGGCGTTTGATTTCATGAAGAATAAACTTGAGAACGACAAATCTTATCTTTCTGATGACGATGCAGTAAAGGGATACTTCTTTATATCTCTCTACGTTTATTCCAGGATACATGAGATTTTAAGGGAAAAGGGGCTTGCAGGAAAGATATCGGTTAACGAAGTGCTGTTTGAGCTGTCAAAGGTCAACATGATAGATTACAAGAAGCTAAGCGATGCGCAAGCAGGAGTGATTAGGCTGGTTAATGAGCTTGGATTGAGCGTGCTTATTTACTAAATCATTGCGAAGTTAAGGTTTAAAACAAAAGACATATTATTTATCAATAGTGCTTAGATGAGTATGGAAAGGCCTAACGTTGTTCTGATCGTTCTTGATACGCTCAGAAAGGATGGCCTGAGCTGTTACAGTAATAAAGCTAGGACTCCCTTTTTTGATAAATTCTGCTCTGAAGCCCAGTTTTACAGAAACGCTATTGCGCCTTCTCCGTGGACTGTACCTTCGCACGTGTCTTTTTTCACCGGAAAATACGCTTCAGATCATGGAGTTCACGAAGAAATGAAAGGAAATGTTTATCCCGACGTTTATGAGAAGCTTAAAACCTACAGCGGCGAGCTCCTCGCAGAAAAGTTAAAGAAAAAAGGGTACAGCAATTTAGGAATAACCTCCAATGACTGGATAGGCCCAGGAACCGGGTTTGACAGGGGGTTTAACGCCTATATGTACAACTCCGGCCCTATTGACACACTACTTAATAAGATTGAAACAGAGTTAAGGCCCGAAATAAAAAAGTACGGGAGCAACTTTTATGAAATAGCTAAGAACGCTGTTAAAGGAAAAATCAACAGTTTTAGCTTTCTCAAGGATTATCTTTACTACAGAAAAATGAACAGAAACCTGGAGGACATGGGTTATCCTGAGAACAAAGATGGAGGCAATATAGTAAGCGTGCTGAAGAACGCTTCGCTCGAACAGCCTTTCTTCCTTTTTCTTAACTTTATGGAAACACATGAGCCTTACAGAACGTTATACAGAAAAAAGAAAAAGTACGCCAGCGTAGGGCTACTTATCACTGCACTCTATCTGGAAGGTAAGCTGAACCCGGATCTGATTTCCCATACTTTAAAAGATTATTATAGGGAGTCATTTCTCCTTGACAGGTTTGTTTCAGATATAGTACAGTACATCAAGGAAGAAGGTGCTTTCGAGAACACGCTTTTTATAGTAACTTCAGACCACGGACAGGAGCTTCTTGAAAAGGGCTTCTTTGGGCACGGCATATTTCTTCACGATGAAATCATAGATGTTCCGCTCATAATAAAGTACCCTGAGAATTATAAGCCAATCAAAGGTGCTGATGATAAATACTTCAACATCAAGGACCTATTTGACCTTATAGACGAAATTACTGATGGAGAAAACCCTGAAGATGTGCAGAAAGATATTACTTTCTCAGAATCCTTTGGCTCAAACGTACAGGTTTCTGCTCTTTCTGTGCTAGAAGAAAGGCTGAAAAGCAAGCTTGAGGGTTTTGTAGCTCCAAGAAAAGCCGTTTATAAAAAAGGTTACAAGTTAGTGGTAAACGGTTTATCGGGTGACGTTGAGGAGTTTAAAAGAGGAGAAATAAACAAAGATCCTAAAGATGAAAAAGAAATGTTTAACGAGATGCTTGATGAGCTTTACTTTTTTAAAGGAAAAGAAAAGTTCAACCTTCCTAAGAGATTATAAAATCGTTTAGTTCTTTATCAACTAAAAAGCACAGGAAATGTTCTTCCTATCTTCGCCAGTTTATATCTAAGATATAACCAGTAACCCCTTGAACCGTGAGAGACACCCTAGTGGGCGCAGAACCCTCGCCATTTAAGGCGGGGAGCCGTCAGAGCTTCTGGACAACTTCCTTTACCCTTACCCTAAGGACGCCTTCAAGCCTGTATATGTCAACAAGCGCTAAGAACCTTGAGCCTTTTTTCATCATGTTCCTCGGTCCGTTGAACTCTGCGGGCTCGAGCCTCGCCCTCCACTTTCCGTCTATCAGAACAACGGCTGAACCCGGGAATATCTTCTCAACCTCTATTTCGCGAACGTCCTTGCCGTAAGCCTTTGCAGCAGATGCCGTCATGTAAGACCCGTTTTCCCCCTTTACGATCTTCTTCTGATTTTCAAGCTTTTCCAGCGCGGACTGAACAGCTTCTCTTGGTATGCCCTCTTCATCTGCGTACGAAAACAGCTCATCGAGCTTGGCACCATTTCTTCCTGCTTCCATAAGCTTTGTGTAAACATACCTTGACGCCCTTTCGACCTCCCTTCTAACGTTTCTTGAGAACTCTTCCTCTTCGACAACCTGCCCTTTCGGTCCTCCTGCTTCCTTTTCTATTTCAGCTATCTCCTCAGCGCTCATGGGTTCTTCTGGAGGTTTCTGGGTCAGCCTGATCACCGGCTGAAGCTTTGAGTTTATCGTTGAAGCGATCCACCTCATTTTCCTGGCTTTGCTCATGCTGGAATAGAGGTAAGCGGTATCGAGCGTCTGTTCTGTAGCAAGAATTGTAACTTTTCCGGGCCCTTTTCTTCCAGTCCTTCCCTTTCTCTGTATGTACCTGATTTCGCTCGGTATGGGTTCATAAAAGAAAACCCTGTCGACTGCTGGTATGTCAAGCCCTTCTTCGGCTATCGAAGTGGAAACCATCACGTTTATCTCTCCCTGCTCGAGAGCCTTTATCATCCTTGCCTGTTCTTCCTGGCTCATTCCCCTGTCGTTTGCCTTTTTGGCCTGACCAACGAACCTCTCTGCCATAACTCCTGGAACTTCTTTCAAAGCTTCAACTATGTGCTTTGCAGTGTCCCTGTACTGGGTAAAGACTATCATCCTTGAACTGGGATTCAGGGACAGCTGATCGCTGATAAGCTTCTTTAGCATGATCAGCTTAGGGTGTTCATCCTTCACCTTTTCAACAAGATAAGAGAGGACCGAATAATCGGGATCAGATGCCAGGAGCGCGTGAGATCTGCTCCTCTCTTCATCTGTCCTTTTCATAAACTCGTAAAGAGCGTAGACTCCCTGCGTCTCTATCAGTTCAAGCATGTGAAAAAGCGTGAGCGCTATCGACTGGGTCATTATGGCTTCGAAGATCCTTCCCCTCTCCTCTTCAACGCTTTCAGCTTCGAGCGTATATCTCAGTTCATCGCCCAGCTCTATCAGGTGTCTTCTGGTTACCATGTCCGGCGGGACCCTGAGAAACTTCCTGTCATAAAGCCATCTTACCCTCCTCATCAGCATTCCCTTTATCAGCTCTCTTATCCTTCTGTAGCTTTCAGGAAGAGAAACCTTTACCCATTCAAGGTCTATCTTGTGAACGTAAGGCTTGACGTCCGGGTCGTCTTCGTCCCTGAACTCGACCCTTTCAATGTAAAGGTTCCTGCACACTTCCATTACCCTTTCCAGCTTTGATCCAGGAGAAGCAGTCATTCCCAGTATGACGGGGTAATCAGCCTGCTCGACGTATCGCTTCGCTATCTCAGTGTAGGCATATTCTTTAACGGCCCTGTGGGCTTCGTCGAAAACGACAAGGCCGAAATCCTTTAAGTTTAACCTCCCCTCGTTCAGATCGTTCCTTACGACTTCAGGTGTTGAGAAGAATACCCTCGCTTTAGAGTTCCATACAGCAGCTCTGTGCTCAGGAGTGATCTTTCCAGTTAAAAAAGCAACGTCGCTTTCTCTGAGCTTCAGCATTGCCCTGAAGTTCCTGCTATGCTGCATAACAAGGGGCCTTGTAGGAGCAAGCACTAGGACCTTTGAGTTCCTGCGCCTGTAAAGCGTTTCAGCTGTTACAAGAGCCGATATCACAGTTTTTCCGAGGGCTGTGGGCAGTATGACAAGAGTGTTCCTTCCGTAAGCTGACTTGGCTATGTTTATCTGGTAAAGCCTTGGCTCGACGGCTCCAGGCCAAACAAGTGGGTGTTTGATGTAGTTTTCTTGCAACCCTAAATCTCTAGAACTTCGTCAGAGCTCTTCTGTACTTTTTTCTTCGGGTTTATCTGGTCGAGCTCAGCCATCAGCTTTTTAAGCTTATCGTTCTGTATAAGCTCCAGAAACTCGTTCAGCTCTTCCTGATCCCTGATGACCAAACCTCTCTTTTTCTTCGGGTTTCCGTTTTCATCAACGGGGTTTATTTCAACTGCTAATCTGCTTGGAGAACTCTTGTAAGCAGGCATCTTAAGCACAAAGATGCCGGGCACAGAAGTCTTTAACCTTGACCAATCCTTCCCATTCTTGAGAAACTCTTCAAGCTTTTCGTCCACCACATATAACACCTGATAAATATTTTTTATACATGAATAAAAGCTTTTCTTAACGAATCCTTTGTTCCATAATATACGATTATATTCTTTGTTGTACAGCGTCCTCTAACGATCTCTTTAGACTGTGTTTTTCATAGCACTCTTGATGAACCATTTGTGTATGCCTCCACGATGTTGTAAACGTGTACCTTGGCTAATAATTTGTTGATCATCCTCAAACTAACGGTAAGGTTGAGATGTTTTTTGATAGATGAATCATGAATTGGTACAACTTCATAAGACAACACGGAGCCTTTGACATAAAAAGGCTTGAAACGCCTGCGATGATCTTCTACTAGAGGCTTCCCAAAAAGGAGATCATTGATCAATAATTCTTTGATATGCTGGAGAGGGGGGTGTAATAATTTGGAAATAAAACAGCGTCATATACCTTGCAAGCACTATATAAAATACGAGAGCTAACACAGAAGTGCAAAGGTTAGTTATAAATAACTTGATGGATCCTTAAATGGGTTCAACTATATCGAAAGGTGTTTTTTAAAATATAACTTTTTAAAATTATTCTTCAGCGAATTATCCTGACCTTTTGGTCAGGGCTTTTCTGTTCATCGACGTGCTTGCTTTTACATGAGGAATACTTTATGCTCCATAATGCTAATTGTAGAGGCTCAACCATCTGAAGTCTTGCATGCGTTCCACATGCAGAGCCCATTGCTGATTCCACTCGATCGGAGTGCTGTCCTTATTCGAGGCATCGCGGATTCCCTAGATCGAGGTCTGCAAGGCTTTCTGGACAATTTATTCCTGTAAAGGTAATGAGCGGAAAGCTTACACATTTCTAATAATATGCATCTAAAGTTCTAGGAATTTGACTTATGCCCAATTATCTTCAATTAAAGTTGATATCTTTAAATTTGTAAAATATCCACGCTCTTACCAGCACAATTATTGCAAAGGATCTCTAAGGTTTTTGAAAATTATATCTAGCTCGATATCGAGCTAGATAGAAACCAATAATTTACAAGACAAGAATCTTTTCACAAACCAAGGTATTATTTATTACATTAAAACAAGTTTCTTTAAAAAACTATGAATCTGTAATTTTTTTCGGCGTGTTTTTTCATTAAAATTTTACAAAAGCTGAAAGCTTTGCCGTTTGCGGGAAAGGAAACAAACTGACAGAGAACATGTGGTCATACCGCGAATTGATAAATGCAACCGAGCTTAAGGCTCAGGAATACGGGAAAAAAGCGTATGAAGTGATTGAATACAATACATCAAGGCTGTGCGCTTATCACAATAATGAGCGACACGCAGCCCAAGAGGGATGATAAAATGTTCTTTGGTGCACAAACTCCATTCAGACCTCAATGGGCATTGAACATACTAAAAAAAGCAACCGGAATGCTGATCTATGGCACTGCAAAGCCGCTTTTATATTTTGAGTTTTACAGCAAATTATCCTTTGTTAGAGGGGAGTAACTCCGAGACCTCGGGAACAATCGCCTTTTAAGGCGTTGAGGAAGTCAGTTTAGAGAAAGAGCATTTAACAAGAGAAAAATAGGTTTTAGCGCCAGCCGGTTAGCTTCATAGCGTTTACAACCCTTTCAACGGCCAGCGCTAAAGCCGACATCCTATAGCTAAGGGACTTTTTCTGAGAATAATCATAAACGTCCTTGAAAGCCTTTACGAGTTTGTTCTCCAGCTTCTGGTTGACCTCGCTTAGCTCCCAGTGTTCCCTTTCCAAATTCTGTACCCATTCAAAGTAAGACACTATAACGCCTCCTGAATTCACAAGTATATCAGGTATCACTTTTATGCCTCTCTGCTCAAGGATTTTATCTGCCATAGGAGTGGTTGGCCCGTTTGCGGCTTCTATCACGAGCTTTGCCTGGATCTTTCCAGCGTTGTGTTCGGTGATCTGGTTTTCGATTGCCGCCGGTATAAGCACATCAACCTCAGATTCAAGCAACTCTTCATTTGTTATATCATCTCCATAAGGAAGCTTACCTATTCCCTTGTATTGCTGGAAGTCTCTATAAAGGTCATCAAAATTTTGTATGCCGTTTTTAAAATACTTACCCCCAGTTATGTCGCTGATCGCAACAACCTTTGCGCCCATTTCTGTCAGGAATTTCGTTGTGAAAGACCCAACGTTGCCGAAGCCCTGTACTGCAACGGTAACATCTTTTATATCTTTCTTAAGTATAAGCTTAACAGCCTCCCTCGTTACAGTCGCAACACCTCTACCGGTTGCTTCAAGCCTTCCCTCTGAACCTCCTATTTCTATAGGTTTACCGGTTACAACTGCAGGTACGTTATACCCTTTGAGCTTTGAATACTCGTGCATCATCCACGCCATAACCTGAGGGTTTGTTCCAACATCTGGGGCTGGTATGTCTATTTCAGGGCCTATATTGTTGTATATCGCATCGGTGAACTTCCTAGTTACGTCTTCTAGTTCTTCTTGCTTTAGCGAATATGGGTCAACGTTTATACCTCCCTTTGCCCCTCCGTACGGGATGTCAACTAGCGCCGTTTTCCAGGTCATCCACATAGATAATGCTCTGACTTCGTTTAGATCCACAGCAGGGTGATATCTGATGCCTCCCTTAAAAGGACCCCTGGCGTTGTTATGCTGAACTCTGTATCCCACAAAGCTCTTTACTTCGCCGTTAGAAAGTTTTACGTGAATATACGTAACAAACTCTTTCATAGGGAATTGCAGCATCTGATAGTAAACCGGATCTATTTGTATTTCTTCTGCCGCAAGTGCCAGCTGTGTAAGCGCGTTGTTGTAAGGGTCTTCTTCTTTTACTCCTGTTATGCTTTTTTGCATAAAAATCAGTTAAAAGCTGTACGATTAAAGGCTTTCTGAACAACTTTAAGGTAAATTTTCTTTAACATTTAAGGCTCACGATTTAGAATTTCGCAATATATTCTTTTTTAGCCTGAATGATAAGCGCTTTTCTAAGCGGTGATTGACAAGCTTAGCTCACTGTTTAGCAAAGATATTTATCTTTCTAAAAATAATTTTTCATATTTTTATCAGAAACTCATCTGTAAGGCGGGGAGTTTACATAAAGAAACTGATAATGAAGAATCATTGAGAATGCATAAATATTATTTTTCCTAAAAAATCTGAATGCTTAAAATTGAAGGGCTCCCCCGGCTCAGAATCAGGCCCAATGAATGCTGCAGATGGGCAAGCGTATCTTTAATAATTTTAAGAGGTTCAGACGAAGTGCTGCTCATAAAGAGGACAGAAAACGCCAGAGATCCTTGGAGCGGAAACGTGGCTTTTCCTGGGGGCCATTATGAGGCTTCTGATAGAGACCTTTATGAAACAGCAGTAAGGGAAACTTTTGAAGAGGTCGGCATTAGGCTTTCCTATGAGGATTTTGTCGGGGTGCTTGAAGCAGGTTCTCCCTCTAATTCAGAAAAAACCAAGGTGCTGCCTCATGTTTTTGTGATACCAGAAAGGCCCAGCACCAAGATAAATCCCGGCGAAGTCCTTTATGCGTTCTGGTTGCCGCTCAGAGAAAAACATCGTATAGTGCCGTATACTTTTGGTGATGTTTACAAAGGCTGGGCGATCGAATACAGAGGAGAAATAATCTGGGGGCTTACCTACAGAATAATCAGGGAATTGCTCAAGAAGGCTAATATTGCAGAGCTGCCCTAAAAATGACATGGAAAAGGCGAATTCAATAATTCAGGAGCTCATGGCCGATTATGTTCATGGCGCTTCATGGTACTACGATAAAGCTGTTGAGTTCTTTGTATCTCTTGGGTCTTATGATCCAGGCAAGGCTGAAGTTCTTGAAGAAGTAAGGCCGGGCATGGCTTCTGTAAAGAACGTCATTGAAGCTTTTAAAAAAGGCACTGCTGAAGGCTACAGCGTTGAAAAAATAGCGAAGGTCCTGAGGTTTTTAAAAAACTCAGCTTATGATAAGATTTCAAAATCTTCGCTCGAGATCTCAAGTGTAGCAACGATAAGCTTCTCATCCAACGTTCTTTCTTTGCTTAAAAGCTCTGGAGTCAAGCAGATCTACGTTTTCACATCAGATCCAAACACAGAGCTCAAGCAGGCACTGGACGAATACAGTAAGTTTGCAGTTGCAGCAGCAGTACCTCTGAGCTCAGCGCAGCACTATATCGAGTATGTGGAAGCTGTTGTCTCAGGTTTTGATGGTCTTTACTCATCAGGGCATTTTGTCAACAAATCAGGCACCTTCATGCTTTTCTGCGCCGCAAAGGAAAAGGGGATAAAAAACGTGATAGTGGGGGAATCGTTCAAAGCTTATGATGGTTTTCCTCCACCGCCTTTAAAGGTCAGGTGGGAAAACCTTATGATACCAATATTCGAAAGCATACCTCTGAAATTAGTAGATACGCTCATAACGGATTCTGGAAGCTACAGCAACCCTGACAGCTTAACTGTAAAAGAAATTTACAAAAACTTTGCTGAAGAGTTTGACAAAAAGCTAAGAGAAGGGGATCTTTAGGTACTTCAGCGGAATATCCTGATACTGACCGTCGGGGAGAGTTCTCCTTATCAGAATCGGGATAAGTTTTGATTTAACTTCGGCTTCAGCCATCTGAAAAGCGTTTTTATAGCTTCCCTGTACAAAGGGCGGGGCCCCCATAGAAAGCATCATGGCTCTGGCGCCAACGATGCGGGCATATTCATATTTTGTTATGGTTTCAGGACCAACAAGAACCTTAAAGTCTTCTTTATTCATCGCTAATATTTAAATGAAAGCGCGTTTTAAATTTTGCTTATTTATCAAAGTTCTGGCTGTTTTTAAGCTCTTTTATAAGCTCAACAACCCCATTTTTACAGTTTAAACCATAGATCTTTGCGATCTTTTCACATAACTCAGTTTCTATGATCTTTTCAAACGGACCGTAAATATCGTTCAGAGCCTTAACGAACTCTTCTGGTTTTTGAAGAATGTCTTCAGGCCTTATACCATGCATTTTGGTTAGGTAAAAGAGGACAGCGTTCTTAACGGGCTCTCCCCCGTATTCAGCCAGAGTTTCTTCAACAACCTTTTTTAAAAGATCTTTTGAGCTCTTCCTTGGCACTCTATACCACCTTGATAAAATCTACTGTACCTTTTTCCGTGTTTATATCTACAATAAAGAGCGGACCGAGAGGTCTGACGCTTCTCCAGAACAGAAAGCCATCAGTAACAGTCATCTTCCTGACAATGTTAGCGTATTTTAGCTGTACCTTCAGAGCTTCCTGGTTAGAGTAACTCATGATATATGTGATCCTGTTGAGCTCAATATCCTTCTTTACATGATCCATAACGTACATTTCATATTCAACAGGGTCCTTAACGGCAAAATCTTCTTCAGCAAGCAGGTTTATGAAGTTCACCGCATTGCTTGTTTCAACAGATTTTGGAAACGATACCCTATCAGCTTTGTACTCAAAATCTCTTGGATTGAACGTAACTATGTTAATGTTTTCTTCGTTTCCGATTAAGGCTCTTATGTCTTCAAGAAAAGTTTCCTTATTCTCGTTTGGCCCCATTAAATAATTGACTTTATAGCCCATCTTTACGTAGTCTGCTATAAACATCTTTCTGAGCAAAGAGCCCCTTACGTCCTCAACGCTCATGTCGAGCTCGATTAGAACCCTGTTCCCAAGGTACTTTATCGAATCGACCTCTGCGCTTGGGGGCTTGCTCAC
>Ga0081529_116306_pt1 | contig 23051 bp, 24 predicted proteins | sample EchGeymetagenome_FD_71012 | JGI IMG/M metagenome (GOLD analysis project Ga0081529, IMG submission 71012) | Ferrous microbial mat and aquatic microbial communities from Echinus Geyser, Yellowstone National Park, USA - transect B T=78-80 C v2... ...
AGGGTGGGAGTGATTGCAGAGATGTGAGCCCCGTGCCGTTGGGCTCTAAGGAGTCCCATGACCCACCTACCTTAAGTGGGTGGTTGAGGGCTAAGTCCCTGCACTCGATCATGATTGAACATAAAATGATTGAAATGAAAGTGTAGGGACAAACGGAAATTCACAGATCCGTTGCGAATTCATTTTGTTTAATAAGTATTAAACGAGAGATCTAAAACTTTAGGCTGAGCGTCGATAGGGGGTTCATGGAATTAGACTGTAACTCTTTTACGTAACTACTCGTTATTTTCAATTTTATAAATATCGTTTTGATGTGGGTTATGTTCATGTAGTATTACCCAAGAGCTTTCTTTTAATGATCTCCCGACCGATGACGTGCACTGCCCACGAGGATGGGAGTGATAAAAGTGGATGGGAGGGTATTGAAGTTTCCCTCGACTAGCCCTAATGACTTGAGGGTGACTGTGTATGATCCCTCAAGAGGGGTGTGCCCATGGCGGAATTAAAAGTAATTAAAGAAGGTAAGTTACGCCACGCGTAAACACTAGCCTGGAGCCGAATATTATAATTCACAATGGAGCCCTGAATCGTCCGGGCAGAGTCTCAACACGGAGCTGATAGTTTTCTTAGTTTTTATTTGATGAAACCAATGAAAGAGGTATTAATTACTCCTGACAAATATCTCCTTGTGGAGTTAAGGACTGAAATCCCTGAAGACTTGTTAATACCCCCTCTGCCAGAACTCAGTTACATATGTGATGGTAGATTGACAGAATCCAGATGTTCTGGAATCTCGATCTTCAGGGATCAGGACTTCATCACAGCGACTGCCTCAGATATGGTCATGAACATGAGTGTTGCAGGTCTTGTAAGGACTAAACTGAGAGGGAGGAAAAGGGAGAGATGGAACAGCTATCTGGCCAAGTATAAGATAGAGATAGAGCCAAGGGAATTCACGTCTATTCTCAAGACTGGTTCTCTATTAACAATTTACGTCGATGGAATAGATTTGGACGAGATCTCGGGTAACGTTGTTGTGAAGGAGTTCAGAGTAACTGGAGTGGGCAATAGTAATGGAGTAGTGGAGAGGTTATCAGAGTTGGAACCTAGGTTAATTGTTGTGGAAACTAGAGGAAATCTCTGGTTTCTGGTCACGGCTTACAAACCTGTGCACATAGACGTTCACCTTAGGAAGGCAATCGAGAAGACTCTACACGTAGTACGCATGGAGTGTGATGAACTCCTAAGGATAGGAAACGGTAGGATATGCTACCTAAGGAATTGAACAGCTTCGTCAAACAGTGTACCTTTTATGAAAAATGTTTATATGCTCATGAAAGTTGTAAACAATATGGCACGATCCAAGAGAGGAAAACAACAAAAAGAGAGTAAAATGATCTATATTCCGTTTGTAGCGCTACTCTTGGTTATTGTTTTATTTATAGGACTTAGCTTCCATCAAACTGCCTCAGCCTCGACCGATGCCTTCACTCACTTCGTAAAGGTGTCTTCCAACGACTACGCTCCTCCAGGAAAAGTGGATGTTTACTTCATAAGTTGGTATGGTTGTCCTTATGGGGCTACCTTATCATGGCCCCTCTACCTTGCCTTAGATCACTATGGTCAGGTTCAGGTTATTCCCCACTACTCACTAAGTGAAGAAACACTAGGCGGAGCCGTACCAGGGCTACTATTTCAAGGGTTCGAACCCAACTCATCAGTTGATTTTCACTTTCTTTACATTTATAATCAATATCTTAACGCGACTCCAGACGGGAAGCCTCTAAACGGAGAAGCGGTACAGATCGGCCTACAGGAGATTCAGAATGATCTCCCACCTTGGGTAAGTCAATACGTTGAACAATATCAACTTAACCTCACTCGTGTACCGGCACCCAACGGCACGGTCACGCCAATAGCCTACGCATCGCCGATTCCGCACATTGTAACCACATTGATAATTACAGGACCTGGAGGGACGTGGTTGATGCTCGGTTATCCTAGCAACCTAGAACCACAACAGATAATTGACACTAACTCCACTACACTACTAAGTCAAATACAGAGCGGCAACGTTCCTGCTCCCATACAGAGTGCAGCTAGCACTATAGAGTCTATCATTTCGCAGGCTGAAGGATCTTAGTGAACTCTCCGTCCTTTATAACCTTATATCCCTTCGTCCAAGACAGGAAATCTAATCTCTCCAGGAGAGGAGACTTCTGGTCGGTGAGTATGACCAAATTCTCGGCCCTAGGTGCATAGTTGTCCACTAACTCATTGATGACTTCATAGTTGTAAATCACTGGAGTTACTTCCACATCGTGAAACCTTGCCTGTCTCAGCATCTCCGCAAATTCTTCATTGGAGTTCCAGGCCTCCATCACAGAGACGTTCCCCACAATTCTCCTTTTCGGAAAGATGAAGAGTGGTAAGAGGACAGTTTCATACTCTGAGGGGGACTTAACTAGCTTTCCAGAAGCAATCTTAGATATAACGTCAAACAACCTCTGCATGTACATCCTACTCAGCTCCACCTCGTAGTCCCTATCCTTGTCGTACTTATCGTGAAAAGACTTGTTGAGCCATAAGAACGATTCGATGATCTCCCCCCTCCTCTCACTTACAATATCCAAGAGATTAACGTTCTTGGCTTTGGACAGGACTGATTGGGAGTTCACTGCCTGCCCTACCAGAGCAGGTGTGAGGATCAGGACCTTCTTGTTCACAACGTACTCTTCCACTCCTCCCAGTTTAAACAGATCTTGATCCAGAGAGGCCAGGGGGTTCGCCCCTATACCTACCTTCATTCCACCTTCTTGAGATACAATTGAATAAAACGTGAACCTGAAGTGTTCTATCTCCTCTGCTGTAGGATACCACAGCCTATAAGTCTCCATCCCCCTGAATTTGACCTCATTGACCTCCTCAAGTATTCTATTGAAGGCTTCAAACACGTCCTTAAAATCATCGTCTAATCTCCCGAGGGGAACAAACATTGGTTCCCCGAGCCTGGGTATTAAGTACCTGAACCCGTATAACCTTGCAACCTCAGGAACTCCAGAGTCAATTAATGTCTTGATAGCTCTCTTCATCATAGGATTTAGATGATCTATGTGGAGGACATTCTTCTCCTCCCTCTTCCTGAAGAACGACATGATCCAACCTAACGTTTTTAGTTATAAAAATCTATCATACCCCAATGAGTTCTGACGAGATTTACCTAGCTCTTCTCGAGATATTCATCTTAGTTACAGCCGCACAATCGATTAAAATAGTCATGGGTAAGGCTAGGATACCCTCACTATTCGGGGAACTCCTGACTGGATTGATCCTAGGGCCCTACGCATTAGGAACCATAATCAATTCTATCACTGGTCTTCAGATCTTCACCTTCAATAACTACCTCACACTTTTCTCAGAATTTGCAGTCATTCTCCTCATATTTGCGGCGGGACTGGAGCACGGATTCAAATCGCTCCGTTCCTCCGGTGTCTCAGCGTTCCTCTCAGCAAGCATGGGAGCAGCCCTACCCTTCTTGGGAGTATACCTCTATTCCTCCAGGTACTTTCCCTTTAACACTGCATTACTTATGGGTGCAGCAAGCGCTGCCACCAGCCTCGCTGCGGTGGCTTCCCTCATAGAGGGAGGCAAGTTGGAGACCGAACGTTACATAAAAATCCTCTTATCAGCTGCCGCAATAGATGACGTAGTGGCGTTCATCATTCTCTCGGTATCTCTTTCCTTGATCTCAGATAACCAGCTAAGTGCATTGGCGGTATTCAGAACCAGCCTCCTTGTACTCCTGTCGTGGTTAATCATCTTGTTCTTCTCCGTATTAATAATCCCTAGAATAATATCCTTAGTCTCCGATTCTCTAGTGATAGATGTTTCCCTGTTGGTACTTTTCGTGCTCGTGACCGTAATGATATCCCTAGGCTTCTCCCCAGTAATTGCTGCCTTCATAGCTGGTGTGAGTATCTCAGAGAGCAGGAAGGCAGAGAGAATAAGGGGTATGGTGAGGACCCTACTAGGAGTGTTCGGCTCAATCTTCTTCATCACAATAGGAGCAGAGACAAACGTATTTACTTTCGTTTCTCCTGTAGTTCTACTTCAAGGAATTATAATTACGCTGATAGCAATAACCATGAAATTCTTGGGGGTCATTCCGTTTAACTATCTCTATACGAAGGATGTAAGGAGATCAATAGCGGCGTCCTTGGGAATGATCCCCAGAGGTGAGATGGGACTGGTCATATCCTCCATAGCCTTCTCGAGCGGTATATTTTCACAAACTGAGTTGTCAGAGGTTGTCCTAATGTCCCTCCTGACCACGGTAGTTGGAGGAACACTCTTCGATAGAATGAATAAAAAGATATTAATTTCAAAAAATTAGTTTTATTCTGGTGGGATCTCCTTAAATACCATGGAAATGTCTATTCCCTTCTTGGAGTTTCTATACTTTGAAATAATGTAGACCAGTACACCTACCAGTATCACTCCTATTACGAACGTGAGCGTTATAGGATTAGGAGTCCCGTTAGACGTCATGAAACCAAAGAGTGGGTTCGCTGCTGCCTCGTAAGTGAGAAAAGCGAAATAGCCTGCTGATATAATGCCTGCAACCAGTAGAGAAGTCACTCTGTTCCTCAGGCCGTACATTGCTCCAGCTACGCTGGCAATTAGGAAGTAAAGGGAGCCTAATATGGTAGCACCGTAGAGGGATAGGGCAGCACTCAATGAGAAGACTGGCACCAGTAGAAAGAGGAGAGTAATGGTCAGGTCTAGCACGTGAGCATAAACCGGAGATCCGTATCTGTTGACCTCCGCGAACTTCTCTGGGAGTACCCTATCAAATGAAAGGGCAAAAACGTACCTGGAGAAGACTATCACTCCGTAGGCCAGCACGAAGAAGTTCCAGGCGATACTGCCAAGCCCTATCAGCCATTGTAGTATAGGGTTGCCTGAAACGGCCATGGCGACGGTCCAGAAGTTATAGATGAAAGTGGGATAGGCGTTGAAATTAAGTTGGTACCCTGCCACTAAATCCATCTCCAGGAAACCGCCAGTCACTAATATTCCTGTAAGGAGGACTGCAAGAAGTAGGTTCAACTTGGCAACCCTATCAGTTTGTCTGAACTCGGCCGAGACCGCTGGACCTGCCTGCATCCACGGATATGTATAGAGAGCGAAGAGCGGAAGTAAGAGTAAGGTAGATAGCAGACTGAAGTTGGGAGGTAGGGGTGAGGTAGAGCTACGATAAACGTTGATCAGGCTGGAATTTATGGAGGTCAGGAATGGACTTATTGATGTTCCGAAGTGAGGAGCCGTTGCCCCTATCACTATTATAGCCAAAATCAGTGTAGCCATGGAGAAAATACCTAATCCACTCACTATTGAGTACCCCCATCTTGCCCTAAAGATGTTAAGTAATATCACGATCACGAAGAAACCAGCCGCGATCCCGTAAAATAGAGCCTTCTGTTCCAAGGTTAGCCCACCTGCGTAAGGATTTACGAAGAGATTATTGGAAAGTTCTACCAGTGAAGGTGAGTTGTCAACAGTTCCGATGGTGTAGAGAACGGCGTTTATGCTGGAAGCAGAGAAGAAAGCTATGAGGGCAAAGTAGGCCACGGATTCCAGCATGAGGGCTATGGCCATAGTTGACCCGATCCCACCGTTCAGACTCCTGCTTATCCAGACGTAATCTCCACCTGTTCTCGATATCTTCCTTGTCATGAAGGTATAAACGAAGAGCTGAGGGAACGCAAAAGCCAGTCCTATCAGTGAGGCTATCCAGAGGACTCCGCCTGGATAGTTGTTGATATATGGTGATATTGATTCGAATAAAGTTACCCCTACTGACATATTACCAATATTTAACATGACTGCGTCTAGGAGGTTCACTTGCTTTAGTAGTCCTGAACTTTCCCTTATGAAGATATTCCTCTTACTACTCACAATATAGCTGAGAGTTAAAGGTTTAAAACATTTACTAGCCCATGTAAGAAAGTACCATCTTAAAACTATGAGAATTTACTTGGCCAAGTAAAGTTAGCCTGATGATTGCTAAAGGAGAGGGCGAGATAAAGCAATAACGCCCCTGCCAGGATCGCAGTTCCGTTAATCACCGGATTGTCATATGAGAAATGAGCTAAGGCAAATCTCCTCCATCTCCCTCCCCTCTTCACGTAAATTCCCCTCTCCGTGAAGATGTCTAGGAGCATATGGGAGGGGCCAGAGAGGACTCCTAGGAGGAGGATGGGTAGAACGTGAAAGAAGTAGAAGAGTGGTAGGGAAGGGAGCAGTCCCCATATTACGGACCGGGGCAGGGTGTGAGTTGTGGGGGTTCTCCTGACGAAACCTCCTCTCACTTCGTGACCAAGCCTGTCTATGAGAGTATTGGAGAGTGAGGATATCACTGAGGAAAGCAGTAGAGAAACGTAGAACCCCAAGTAAGGAGTTGAGAGTAAAGTGAGAAAACCAGTAGTGAAGATGTAGTGGGTGAGTAACTTCATCGAGATAGAATACACCTCCCTCTTTTAAGCATGTTATCCTCAACACTTTTGATCAGGTGTGAGATCAAGTCTGGAAAGGTTTTTTACCTTAGAAGGTTCTAAACGATTATGACCTTCTGGCTAGTACCAATTCAAGAGGACATGTGGGATAATATCCAGTATGATGGCGTTTACGGTTACAAAAGTAATCTAAGCAAGTATATCAAACAGGGGGATGATCTCATCTTTTACGTAAGTAAATATTATGCCACGAGATATGGTGGAAAAATCGTTGGCATCGGTAAGGTGGTCTCGGAGTGGTACTATGACGATACACCGTTGTACCCTGAGGAGAAGGTGAGGAACAGGGCTTTATTCCCTCACAGGGTTAAAGTTGAAGTCTGGATAACTGGGGCGTGTGACGTTAAGTCCCTCATAGGTAAGGTCAAATTTGTGGAGGACGTAGTCCAACTCCCGAAATATCTCAGAAACGCCCCAGCCAATTTGGGGAGACCTATCCCAGACTTTGACGCCAAGATCATTGAGGAGTGCTTAAGACAAACCATGTATGATTAGTCGAGAGACGATCAGAAGTTGAAGTTTCCTGGGTTTGTAGTGCTTAACTCTTTACTGGATAGATCTCTCGCAACCAGGTAGGTATCAACACATTCCACTGGGACGTCAAGAATATAGTGGAGTTCTCCTCTCCAGCGACACGTAATCTGACATGGTAACAAAAACTTAACAAATAAATGACAAGAATAATAAAGCAATAAAGCTTAATTGTTAACTTCTTTTTGAACCTATCAAAAGACACTCTTCTACTTCTTTCAAAAGCTCCTGAGGATCCACACCGATTAAACGGGAAGATGGAAGCTTCAGATTCGCTAAATCCCTCTCAGCCTCCACGACTTCTTCTTCTTCACCAAAGAAGTCCCCTGTCACTTCCACCCTTTTTATCTCATTTTCTATGTAAACTCTCAATATCACAGTCTTCCCAGCCCTCGATCTAAATATTCTCTCACAAATCATTTACCTCACGTAGGTCCACTTATCGTTAGTATATTTATATTCGAACCGTTTCGCTAGATCTATCTCCAAGTCGCTGAGTTCCCCATCTTTCAGCGAGAACACCGAGGAGAAACCTTTAAGCAATGCCTCTAAGACCTCATCTCTCGTGACCTCTCTGCCCAAAATTAGGGAGATCGTGGAGACCCTGGAGGTTGGGGACCCCCTGGCCAACTCTTTAGGCTTGGGAACCTTAATCACAGACATGAGCGAAAGGTCTGTGGAAAACATGAAAGTGCCGTGCACTATAACCCCGTTTCCGCTCTGGGCTCCAGCCATTCCCACAACCTTCTTCCCCTCCACTACTACGTCGTTTATTGGCGTAAATTCTCCCCTGAGTCCGAACTCCCCTATCGCCCTCACTAGAGCTTTTCCTGCTAACTCATATGCCTTCATCATGTCCGCATTTCTCAGCGCAATGGTCCAGGTTATCTCTCCTCTCTCGTCGTGAAGTGCCGGACCTCCCCCAGTGAACCTCCGAATTAAAGGTAACTTTAGTTCCCTTAATTTCTCGGTATTCACCCAATCATTGACAGCCAAAAATCTGCCTAAGCTTAACGTGGTGGGAGAGAAGTTCCAGAGCCTTAATGTCTCTTCACTTATTCCTCTGGAGACGAGTACTAGCATCACCTCATCCAAGGCCATCTGTCTAGAACCAGGAGAACCTTCCTCAATTATCAACCTCAATTTTGAATCCCTCCAAGTACTTTTCGGGAAGACTACAACACGCATCATACATAGGTAATCTAAATTCCCTTTGAACCTTGTGATGAGGATTAGCTATTCTGTCTACAAGATTCCTCTCAATCACTGCCCTATCCAGCTTTTCCTTAAGGTGGTAGGGTCGCATACATCCTAAACTTACCTTCCCAGCCATCAGTTTTGAGCCTAAAGTTATATCCTCCAGAACTTCATCGAAGTTTACAGAGAGCTTGAACGAAGGGGTACCAGGAGTCGGCACCAACACGAGGAAGTTCAGGAGATAAGGTTTTAAGGATGACGCAAGAGTTATGGCTTCTTTGAGGTCCTCTTTTGAGTCCCCAGGCATACCTGTAATTATGTGAGGGACGATATATTCTGGTCCCTCCTCAATCAGGTACTCTAGAACTCTGATGTAGTCCTCTCTCTCAGCCCTAACGCCCTTGGCGGAGAACGCAGCCTTCGTATAGGCAAACTCGTAGTCCACCATGTCCACAGCATCTCTCATGAGGGTTATTGTGTACCTATCCAGAAGGCCTGGATGGACGTTGAATATGACTCCCAGCTCCCTTTTCAGAGCTTTCATCACACTGAGGTATCTCGCCAAGGGAAGTCTTCCTTGAGCGTCGAAACCACCACTGACCAGGAATCCTCTGGCTCCGTCCCTGTACATCCTCCTGACAGCCTTCTCAAACGACTCTGGAGTCATGGCCTCAGTCATGGAGGCTATGTACTTTGACCCGCAATAGAAACAGTTCAGAGAGCAGTGACCTCCAGTTATACTGAGGGTTGCGAATAATTGCCTGGTGGTAAACCCCTTAATCACTTCTCCTCACCAGTGCGGGCACATTGTAAGGCTCCTTTAAGGGATCTTCGTTATAGAAAGGTCTGTCACAGGAAGGACAACCTGAAGTAAAATAGGCCTCCTCTTTACCTTCCCTTCCATGGGATAGCCTAAACCTGATGTCCTGGATCTCTCTGTACTCCTTGAGTGAGGGTCTAGGCCAATGCTCCATAGGGGTTCCCTTAACTGGCGTGAAGGCGAAGAGGGCCACTTCTGCTCCCCAGGAATAGATTTGCTTCATTAACTCGACGAACTCCTCCCTCTTCTCCCCCATACCATAAACTAGGTGAACGTAAACCCTCCTTTTCCCAAAGATTTGAATGGCCTCCTTTATGAACCTCACGTACTCCTGAAAGCTGAAGGGTTTTGAAACTTTTTCCCAATTACTTTCAGTGGTATCCAATCCTACGCCTAGGTAATCCACACCGATCTTTCTAAACTGGTTCAAATACTCAACGTCTATAGGTACAACGGTCAGAGATTTCCCTTTGACGTTGACGGTCCTCAATATCTGTAGTGCCTCCTCTTCGAAGCGATCCTTAACGACTGTCTGCAGGCAAAACCTGTAAAACGGAGTCAACTTGTCCTTTATTTCCTCCAGATTCACAGGGAACCACTTCACCCTCGATAAATACCTTTTGTCTGCACTATTCCATAGAGACTGAGAGCAGAACTTACAAAAGCTCTTACAACCCCCCAACATTAGGGCGTAGGCTGTCCTTGAGTAAATGGAACCCTTAGTTATCGCATAATACGTTCCAGACGATAATAGGACCTCCACAATGGAATATGCCAGAAGGTGATTTTAAATTTCCCTCACTAATATCTTATTAGAAATGTTTAAACTTAAACTAGGGCTTGCTTAAAAAGTCCAGCATGACTGTAAACGAGGAAATATGAGAGTACTAGTCTTAGGGGGAGGATTCGCTGGACTATCATCGTTAGCTGAGAACAGGGAAGCGATAGTCCTGGACTCCAAAGAGTATTTCCTCCTAACTCACAGATTGGCTGACGTAATAGAGACGGGAAATCCTTCTATCGCTGCCGTGCCTTACTCAAGCAAGGTATTGAGGACAAAGGTGCTAAAGGTAAACTTCAAGGAGAAGGTTGTGGTCACTGATAAGGGGAGTCTTAGTTATGATAAACTGATTATATCCATGGGGTACGAACAGGATCTGAGGTTCGGCAAATCTGTACAAAAATTGGAGACTCTCGAGGATGCCATCTCCATCAGGGCTAAGCTTACTAAGGCTAAGAGAGTCGCGATTTTAGGAGGAGGGACTTTAGGTGTAGAACTAGCTGGAGTGATTCAGGAGATGGGGAAGAAGGTTACTTTGGTGGAGTATCAGAACAGACTTCTATCCTTCATGAGTAAGGAATCTTCCGATTTCGCGTTCTCAAAATTAAGGGGAATGGGAGTTGAGGTAATGTTAGGAACTAAGGTTGAGGGAGTTGAGGAGGGGAAGGTCATAACCAATAGGGGGGAAATAGGTGCCGACCTAATCATAGCTGCGGCAGGCTTCAGAGGTCCCAAGATCATAGAAGAATGGGGACTAACAAACAAGAACGGGAGGATGTTAGTTGACGATTATTTGAGGTCGATCGATTTTGATGACGTCTATGGTGCAGGCGATTGCATGACGACTAAGAGTTTCGTCCCAATGTCTGCCCAGGTAGCCGTGCAATCTGGAAGGACAGCTATGCTCAACGCGATGGGTAGGGAGGAGAAGTTCCAGTATAGACAAATGGCTGTGATCCTAAGGGTCGGGAGGGAATATTTTGGTGATTTCATGGGGAAGTTCGTTAAGGGATCCTTGGCGGAAATGGCCAAGAGATACGGAATCTATAGGGCTATCAAATTGGTGGAATCCGTTTAATCCCAGTGACTAGATAGGAGTCCCCTTCAATTATAATCTTATATTCGACATTGAAATTAATCAAGAGTGGTATGATATCTCTTTCTATTATCGTTCGGTCATCTGTCCTTATTTTTAGTTCCTCCCCATATCCCAATTTGCGTAGGGCGGAGTAAAGGGTGAGTTGTGGGACTGAGCAACAGAGACCGGTAAGATCGAGCTCCATCGAGAAATCTTCTCCTCACGAGAGAAAAACTTTTCCCTCATTCACTCATTTCAACTTCCTTGAGACTCCTCACTTTCCTTACCTTTATATCGTCGTAGAAGTTGAACCTATCCAGGAGTACTCCGTCCACATATGCCCTCTTGGCACCCAAGTAATCCAGTTCGTATATATCCCCAATGTGGATTACGGGGAATCCACTATATCTAGTAGCGTACCAAAATATTTTGGGATGTGGTTTGACTACTCCTACGCTATATGATGCTACCACTGCATCGACATACTTTAATATGCCCAATTCTTCGACAACTTTAACCATTCTTCTGGTCGCATTAGTGACTAGAACTACACGTATCCCTTCTGATTTACACCTCTCCAAAAAATCCACAGCGTCATCGTACAGGTACCACTCTGAGGGAAAGTAATTTCCTTGAAGATCCTTCAATATCTCGCCTCGAGGAGGCAGGCCTAGTTCGTATAGGACTTCCCTTAGATCAACGGGATTTAGCCCGATCTCATTTGGAAAATTAGATTTCCCCATGGATTTCACGAGAGCCCTGAAAACCTCCTTGGGAGTCCTATCGTAGCCCCAGTCCTTGAGTATTTCCCTAATCCTCTCGTAGGCTAGAGGTCTGAAGCCGACTAGGGTCTCACCGACATCTAGGAGAACATTTGAAGGCATGTATCAAAAAAGAGCTATTTAGATTTAAGTATTGACAACGATTAACTATATAGATTATTTAGCTTCTTCTACTACTACCTTATCCTGGGAGGCCTCCTCTAGGCTCTTCAGCTTGGGTTCCTTTATGGCTACTATCGTTAGTACTGCCCCTATCACACTCAACACGGCGAGCATCTCTAGAACCCCCTTTATCCCTATGCTATAAAGCAATTCACCGAAGAAGAACGTTGATATAGCGGCGCCGAGCTTTCCTGCAGCTGCGGATATTCCGTGGCCGGTGGTCCTATAGCTAGTGGGGTAAACCTCTGAGGGTATCACGAATGTTGTGGTGTTGGGACCAAAGTCTATGAAGAAGTAGGACAGAACGTACATGGCAAAGGCAATCTGAGTAGGGATGAGGAAACCAGTAACCTTTGTGCCACTAGTGATCATGACAAAGGCTACGATGACATATAAGATAGCCATAACTATGAAGCCTTGGGTCTGTATTAGTTTTCTGCCCAGTCTATCCATCAAAGCAACCGCTGTGAAATAACCAAAGAATCCTACCATGAATGGGATTCCGGCATAGACTATCTCTGTTCCTACCGAACTTGGTTTTCCTAGAAGAGAGCTCACTATGGGACCTGAGTATATTCCTGTACCATATAACGCCACATCCACCAGAAACCATGAGCCTGCAGTACCGATGAGGAGGGCCCAATACTTGGATAAGAATTCGCCTATGCTCATCCTTTCCACTTTCACTTTAGCGGGCGCAGTTACGGACTCTGACAATACAAAGGACACCGCCTTGGTTAACTGTTCAGTGTCGCCCTTGAGTGCTGCATATCTGGGAGTCTCGGGCACTTTTCTCCTCAGATATATCACGGTGGCTGCTGGTATTGCACCCACTAAAGCCATAACTCTCCACGCGAGATCCGGAGGGAGAGTAAACGCCGATATAGCACCGACTGCAACAGCTGCTACACTACCTATCCCTTGATTAGCGAAGACTAACGCTACGAGTTTTCCCCTATCCTTGACGTTAGCGTACTCACTCATTATCGTAGCAGATATGGGATAATCTCCCCCGATTCCGAATCCGAGTATTGTTCTAAAGATGATCAGCCACAGAATGTTGGGAGAGAGGGCAGACAGGATCGCCCCAGCTGTTAGTAAAGACGCCTCAACCCCGTAGATTTTCTTTCTCCCTATCAAGTCCCCCAGTACCCCAAAGAACAGTTGACCAACTACGGCAGAGAATATGGCCGACGACGTCAGCAAACCAGTGTACAGGGGGTTCAGGACGAACCCTGGGAGCTTATATGCTGAGAAAATATCAAGTATAGCCCCTATAATGAATAAATCGTAGGCATCAGTGAAAAATCCCATACCAGAGGTGTACCAGATCTTTATGTGATTGAAGTTCAATCTGGTGCTGTCCAATCCTTTGAAAGGTTCCATTGGTGTTCAAGCTTAGATCATTGGGCTTTCTTAAAACTGTTACCCATATATTCTACGGAATCTATATGGTACTATATAGGCTATAGTTATTCTCACGAGATCACGTGAAATCTAACATCTTCTTAAGAATATTATATGGGGAGCCAAGACCTCAAAGATTAATTTTAAACCTTTCTCTTCGTGTAGGTAAAGGTATGGACGTAGGAGTACTATTAGCGTCTCTTCTCATGGGGACATTGGAGCTCTCTGAAGCAGGAGCGGTATCGGCAATTTACGCGGCAGCTTACGAATCCTGGAAACCCTACGGCTATGCCCTAATAGGAGTATGTTTGGTGCTCGTTCCAACTTTCACTTTGGGAAAGTTGATAGCCCTTCTGCCTATAAATTACGTCCTGATAGTAGGAGCTATTTTGCTTGCTTACTTTGGCTTCAAACTCCTGAGGAGTGCTAGGAGGTCCTTCAAAGGAATAAAGAGAGCTCATGAGGAGAGAGAAGGGATGGGAGTCGTGTTGACCGTGGCCATTACGGAAGCTCTAGAGGATGCCCTCGTCATTTTGGCACTGATTCCTCAAAGCTACTCTTCAGCCCTTGTGGGTACTGGGCTGGCTGCGGTCTTAGTCCTGGGTTTGACGGGAGCCCTGAAAAGTAGGATAGCTAGGATCAGGCTACCACATCTCAAATTCTTTCTCTCATCCCTCCTTTTTTCCTTGGCCTCCCTTTGGGCATTGGAAGTTCTCTTAGGAGTTTCTGAAGTCTTGTTCCTGCCTCTGCTCCTCTTGTTCTTGGCTGTGAACTACCTTATAATAAAGGTGTAGGCCCGCATGAGGCTGACCAGTGGGTTCCGCGACCTGATGATAGCGTCGCTCCTATGGGGCACAATAGGGATAGCAGTGCAGTTAGCCTACAGAGACGGTGGATCCTCATACGGCATAGTTTTTTACAGGTCTCTTTTCTCCGCGATCCTCTCCATCTTTATTACAGATAAGAGTAAACTGCTCACAGTTAAGGCGGTAGCTTTGGGTGTGATAGCGGGGATCTTTTACGAGATATATGCCTTCACAATCATTTACGACGGGGCTCCTCTCTCATCGTTTCTTTTGTACACGGCCCCACTCTTCGTCTCGATTTTCGCCTTTTCTCTATTTGGCGAGAAAATAACGGTGACCAAGCTCCTGGCTTCATTACTGGTGGTGGGTAGTCTGTATCTCTCTTACCTGGGTACACCATCTATTCTTCAGGTACTGTGGGGTGTGGCCTCCGGTGCCTCTTACGCTGCATTAATCTCTGTTTCCAAATATCTTCAAACGAAACAAGTGAGCGACTGGGACTTAGTGGGTGCACAATCCCTATGGTCTCTGATACCCGTCGGTTTAGCGGTTCCCTTCTTCAGGGAGGGATTGTTTAGCCTTGGTTCAATCTGGGGAGGAGCTTTCCTTTGCATAATTGGTACCATACTTCCTTACTATTTTTTCTATAGAGGTGTCAGGGTGATGGATTCCACCATAGCTACCATAATATCTGCTCTAGAACCAGTCTTCACTACCCTTCTGGCCTATCCGATCCTTGGCCAATATCTCACGCCACCAGAAATTCTTGGAGCGATACTGATCCTAGTGAGTTCCATATGGCTAGGAATAGACCGTAGGACATAGTTCCACTAGAGCCCGAACAAGCTTTTCATCACACCGTATGCTGCCAACGATGAGACTATAGCTATGACAGGTGAAGTCATCCATCCTCTAGCTACTTGCCTGAGCTGCTTTCCTACATCCTGGCCATAACTCCTTAAGCTCAACCCCATAATACCGCCCATTATGGTTTGGGTAATCGAAATTGGAACTCCAGCTAAGGTGAAGAGCTCAGATATGATGTCGCTCCCAAGAAGAGCTGAAGTTGCGCTCAAATATCCCATTCTGGTCAATCTGAAGCCCACAACTATGGATGCCTTCTTGGAACTAAAGTATATTCCCAGGGCTGCAGCTAAACCGTAAGTGGGAAAGATCAGAAAGGGAGGTCCAGCCAGAAGACCCTCGGAAACAATTATCCCTACCGCGTTTGCCCCTGTCACGAAGGACGTAAAAACGGAGGAAGCCAGTATCAAGAACTTGTACACTCTCATCTCTCTTAGCACTTCCTTCTCTCTCCTAGTGAGTCTTGCCAGCAGGAGGTAGAGACCAAGGGAGCAAAGTATGGCAAGGAGAGGAGAGAAAGACCAAGATGCCACGGTGAACCAAAATTTGCTCCAGTCTAACTGGAGTTGTCTGGAGAGCAAGACTAACACAGCCAAGGACGGATATATCATCTGGCTCAGAGATGAAGGTATCCCCATCTTATTGAGATAGTAGAAGGAGATAACTGATGCGAAGAATACCGAGAACACTGCAAGCTGAAGATATATCCCTTGACCATTGACTGTCCCGTAGATACTCTTTTCCATGGACAGACCCCCTAGGCTAACTCCAAGGAACATACTTATGGAACTGAGGAGGTAGGAGTACTTCCTCTTGAGGGCATTAGTGGAGATCAATATTCCCAAGGCAGTAGCCGCGTTGTTACCTCCAACTACAAAAGAAGATATCAGACCTATTAAAAATAGTCCCATACTTAAATAATCCATTTCTTATGCCTTCCGCTTTGTTTCATTTATATGCTTTAAAAATTCCTGGATAGCGGCCCTTATGAGTTCACTCCTATTTGCGTAATTTAGTTGCTTATACACTTCATCCATCTTCGCTATCAGTTCTACGGGAACTTTAAGAGTTACAGTTTTTGTTGAGGGCATGAGATCGACTTCAATGAACCCTCCCTCATCAGAGAAATCATTTGCCATCTGGCTACCCTGATGTCCTTCCTCACGCAGACTAGATAAACCTTTCTGTATGAAATGCTATTGAATCTTTTAAATTACAGGAGCTACCAAGTTAAGATTTAAAGTATTTAATACAAAAGTGCGTTGGAAGAAAAATGATCAACATAATACGATATTACCACTATAGATGTTTTATAATATGTGTAGATTTTTCATAAATCAATTAAAATCGTTCATAAAATGATAGACCGGGAATGTGTGTTGAATGGGTTTTAAGGAAGAGTGGTGAATTAACTAGGATGCATAAGTGGTGTTACGTCGCATCGAGCCCAACTTCTAATAAAGCAATAGTATTGTGAGCTACCCACCGTTTGTCCCTACACTATCATTTCATTCATTTTATCTTCATTCGTGATCGAGTGTAGGGACTTAGCCCTCAACCACCCACTTACGGTAGGTGGGTCATGGGACTCCTTCGAGCCCAACGGCACGGGGCTCACATCCCGGATCACTCCCACCCTTTTGGGCATAGCCCACATCGGTGTGGGAGGTCATCATTTATCAGCAAAAACTCGTTATAAACAGATATAAAAAGATTTCTATTAACACGAAAAAGGATACAGCCCAGAACGTTGACGAGAATATTTCGTGGACAATATATGACGTTTTTACGTTTTAAAAATTCTTTATTGCTTTTAATTCTCGCTATGATGTAAGTCACGTTTTTATATATAATGTCATCAAAATTTTCCTTCGAGACCTCACAACCAATGACGGGGATCGCCCACGAGGGTAGTAGCAAGCGAAAGGTGAATGGGTGGGTATTGGTGCCCCTCTCGACTATCCCCGATGGTCTAAGGATGGCCGTGTTATCCCTAGAGAGAACCCACGGCGGGATTAGAATTAATTAAAAAGCAGGGGTTATGGGACTTTAACGTAACTTAAAGATTTTCATCAACCTGGGTGGTCCACCTGAACGGCGCTCGAGAACATGAGGAACGCCTCCACGCTCCTCAGGTTCAGCTCCCCCACCAGCTCCCTGACGAATCTGGCCCTCCCGTTGATCAGGACCACGAGGATCAGGCCAATTAACCTTCCTGCTCCTCACGTTCCCCCTCACCACTCCCAGCCTGTTTACCGTCTTGACCAGCCTCTCCCTAGCGAACTCGATCTGTCCCTTTCGGCACCTTTTCAGCGGGACGACGTTGAAAACTAAAACTTCTCGCTAATACCGGCTTTTTCGTATTACCTCCCTAAGATTCCAATAATTGCTGTAAAAAGGATAAGTTGTGCCACGGATAAACACGAACCTCAACCGGTCTCCAGCCTCTTGATCGGCGTTGGAAGAAATCCTCCCATCCTTACGAACTGGCTCACTTCAACTTCCTTCACGTCAGCAACCACAACCTTACCTAAGAGCCCTCCCAGGTCAACCTCCTCTCCAGGCCCGGCCTCTAGGGGGATCAGTCTCACACCAAGGATCTTATTCAGGACAATTCCCATGGTCAGTACGTCCAGGATCAGCGCAGTTATTCTCTCATGTCCTACCCTCTTGCTAACCCCGACCATGTCTATTCCGCTGTTACACACCGCAGACATGGCCAGGAGGTCTGAGAGCTCCAGATATCCCTCCCTCACTCGGTTGGCCATGATTGGGTCCTCGCTGACTGGAATGAAGGCACTGCTGAGACCTCCCACGAGGTTTGTGGCCATGGAACCACCCTTCTTGACGGCATCCATCAGTAGGGCTAAGGCGGCCACGGATCCTGGACCTCCTACCCTAGATATGCCCATGGTCTCAAGGATCTCTGCAACACTGTCTCCCACAGTTGGCGAGGGAGCCAAGGATAAGTCCACAGCTCCCATGTTCACTCCCAGCTCCTCAGAGACGGCTCTCCCCACTAGCTCCCCTAACCTGGTCACCTTGAACGCGGCCCTCTTCACGACTTCGTAAAGTTCCTGGAAGGTGAAAGGTTTACTCCTTCGTATCGCCTCCGCTATGACTCCTGGTCCACTCACCGCTATATTGACGCTTGCGTTCGGCATCCCAGGGCCGTGATGTGCGGATGGGATGAAGGGTGAGTCCTGTGGCGAGTTCACTATCACTGCGGTCCTAGAGGAGGCCTTAGGACTCATTTGGAAGAGTTGTGACACGAACTGCTTCACGGCATCCACGTTGAGTCCAGATTGGGTAGAACCTGCGTTGAGAGCACCTGATATCCTTTCAGTGGAGTTCAGTACCTCAGCCAAGGAGTTCAGCAAGACTTGAGCTCCTCTGCTAGTACCCCTCTCCGCGTATGCCGAAAACCCTCCTACGTAATCTACACCAGTACCCTTGGCCATTCCGTCCAATAGTTTACCTACCTCCACCACTAACTCCTCTCGCGGGTTAGGCTCTAGAAGATATTGTACAGGAGAGATGGCTATCCTCTTGGTCACTATCCTAACCCCCAACTTCTCCTGTACAAGGTACACAGCCTCAACGAACCTACTCATTATCCTCTCCAGTGTACTCAACCTATCCAGGACAACCCTCCCGTCGTGTGATGATGCGAAGAGAGTATTGATGCTGAGGGTCACTGACCTTATGTCCAAGTCCTCTCTCGTTAGCATATTCACTACTTCAAGGATCTCCTCTGGAGAGTACCTCATCCCTCACACCCTCTCCATGTACTTAAATACTTCCCCGTGGTAGAGGAGCACCTCGACTCCCAACTCCTTCCCGACCTGTTGGAGCTCCCTCCTCAGCTCTCCTATGCTCACCTGACTTTTCTCCACGTCTACCACCATGATCATGGCGAATATCCCCCTCAATACAGTTTGGGAAATATCAACGATGTTCACGTTCCTCTTGGCTAACGCTGAGGATATACCGGCTACTATTCCAGGTTTATCCACTCCTATGACCACAATCACCGCAGTTTCCATGGTCACACCGGGATGTGTCTAGCGACATTAAAAAGATGCGGATAGGAATTGGAAGGGGTTTTGACCCCTATACGTCTGTTGAGGCGACACTACCTAACCTTTCTACCCTATTCATAGTAAGTTCTTCGGCACCTACCTTCTTTAACGGTAGATCCCCTCATCAAGGGCGTAGCTGTGGTACCTTCAACGGGAATCCTTGTTCAACCTTCATGGGGCACTCCTCAAAGCTCAGGCCTCTGATCTAAGACCGCTGGGGAACTGAAAATTGGACACCTCGTTACCAGGTGGATAACTCCTGTAGAGCAAGAAAAACTTCTCAATATTTTTCAGGGTCTATTTAGTCATTCTCCCTTCATTCGTTTCCTTGGTCTCCCTGGAAGAGGGCGGCAAGCATGCTCACTCCTCCCCAGGGAATATCGTATCCTAACACGCTACACGTCTTTGGGGAAGAGAACCCGAGGGCAACGTACAGGGGATTGAGTAGGCCCTCAGGTTGGGCCTCAATCCACTCCTTCCTCTTGGGTAACTCCATGATTTCTCTCACTTTGCACTCCTCTATGAGGCTTATTAGGAGCCTATCGAAGGCGGACTGTCTAGGCTTCAACTTGAGGTACATCCCCTCCAGTCTGTGAGTTGGAGAACCTGTCCCCAATAATACTACCCTCTTTCCCCTAGATGCCTTGGCTACAGCTTGTCCTAACTTGAAGTGAACATCAGGCCCTTGATCCGTTATGGATACTGTGACCGTCCTGATCCCAGGGAACATGAAACTCAGTGGTATCCAGGCCCCATGATCCAATCCCCAGGACTGGTCGGCCTCTACGTCCAGACCCATCTCCTTGCCCACCCTAATTATGTTCATAGCTAACTCCGTGTCATTTTTCGCGGAGTAACAGAACTTGTAGAGTTCATCAGGAAACCCGTAGTAGTCCTGGATACACTCTAACTTCTCCTGGATCTCAACCAAGTGTGTTCCGCTCCAGGAGATGAAGTGAGGGCTGATCACGACCACTGACTCTGGTCTCCACTCCTTCATTATCCTTTGGCCCAGGTCTCTCATCATCCCTTTCCAAGGGATGTCCTCAACAAGAATGGTGGGTGAGCCGTGAGACACGAAGGCAGACAACATGGAATTTACTGGCTAAACTAACTTTACAAAATAATAACTCTTTCTAGAGCCCCTGATCTCAGAAAATTAATTAAACCACGAACCCCGTTTATGTCCTATGAAGGTAGTCTTCCTAGTTATGTCAGGAGACGATAAGTTAGGTCTAGCCATAAGGATGGCCTACAACTCCGTTAAGAACAAGAGGTATGAAGACTTGAAGGTCCTCTTCTTCGGGCCGAGTCAGAAGGCGATAACTACGCTCCAGGGAGATATGAGGAACATGTTACAGGAATTAATTCAGAACCACGTAGTGGACTCGGCGTGTGTAGGGGTTGCCGAGAACATGGGTATTAAGGACACGTTGCTGAACATGGGAGTGAGACTGACTCCCATGGGAGAGACCTTGTCCAAGTATGTCAATGAAGGGTATGAGGTAATAACGTTTTAATATCATTTTTTATAAAATAAGGTATTATATTCTAGTTTCTTGTCAGGTTTTGGCGATTCATACAGAGGAAAGCGTTGCGGAGATGACCACTGAAAGCTTTTTCCGCTCGTAAAGAAGGATTTTGAAAACTGAAGACCTCGCCTCGGAGGAGAAGATTAGTAGCTCTCAGTATTTAATTATCAAAGCGGAAAATCATTCCCCAACGATAATCGCCGACGTGGTGAGCGCGATCGAGACGACCCGGTTGAAGCGAGTGTCGGTGAGGCACGCTTCTTCAACGTCGACGGCCCGTGCGGGCTATGTCTACCCAGTTTCATGTCCACGGCCTGAGCCACCCTCTGCCTCTGTGGTACTCCACCCTCCACCCTTAATCCGCCCTCCACCCTTAAGCAGGAGGGACAATCGAGCGAAGAGTTTCAGGGCCGGGTAGCTTACATGTGGAATAATAACCCGACGTTAGAGGATGGCTAGAAATCCGAAGAGGATAACGAAGATCAAGCTGGCCCAATAGGCCACGAGCTCCAATCTCTTGCTTCTCCTCTCTCCCATCACCTTCTCATTAGAGATCAAGAGGCCGAGGATCACTCCAGGTCCTATGAAGGTGAACACTAGGAGTACTAGGAGATTAAGGATTGATCCCACCAGGGAGGACGTAGGGACTAGGGATATAACAAGGGCCGCCGGTACACTTTCCACCATGTATATCATGTAGGCTCTCTCTCGCTCAACCCCCAGGGCCTCAACTACGCCCCAAGCGCTACCTAAGGATATCACCACCAGGGCCAAGAAGGCCGCAGATATCAATCCTACGGAGAAGAGAGAGGGAGCCAATGGACTCGCAGAGGCCAGAGCGGTGTACAGTGATCTGGGAGAGACGAAGTCCGTTGAAGGATCGAGGCCAGCGGTAGACATCTCAACGAACACCATCAAGATCTCCGTAGCGATGGCTCCCACAAACGTCTCCACTCTCACCCTCTTCATTGCCTCTCCTGTACCGACTCCCTCCTTTCTCGTGGACCACTTTATCGCAGTAGCCGAGGCCTGAAAGAACAACATGAAGGGCATTATCACTGCCCCCACGTTAGCTGCCAGGAGGAAGAGGAACGATGGTGAGGATGAGACTACCAGGAAGGGATACGGTTTGAGACCTCTTTGCCAGAGAACTAGTCCAAAGGAAAGGAAAAGGAGTGGGGACAGTGCCAACAGTGCTCTCTCAGCCTGGCTATACTTGTTGCCCACGACGAGGAAGACGTGGGCCAGGAAGACTATGGGTACTGATATCAGAGGAGGCACTCCGAACACGGCAAAACCCACAGCAGCGCCAGCGTACTCTACGGCGTAGGTGAGAACGTCTGTCAGGGCCATGGGAAACGCCATCAACACGGCTGTCCTCCTGGAGTAATTCTCCCTCACAAGTTCACCGAGACCCTTGCCTGTGACCAATCCTATCCTCCCAGAGGCCTCCTGGACGAAGTAAAGGGGTATGACCAAGAGGAGGAGAAACCATATGAGGGAGTATTTGAGGACCACCCCAGTCTCTGCCGCACCTATCGTACTTGATGCATCCATGTCGGCCATCATCACGAGCCACGCTGGGCCAAACATGATGAAGAGATTTTTAAGGTTACGACGTGGCGTATTCCATTTACGAAGCATCGTAAACAACTTTACGGTTCTGGTTATAAGGTTTTTCCCTTACCTTTTAGTTGCCGTTATCAACAAACTAGTTTCAGCGTTGACACGAATCGTATTGATCCGTTGAGCAAGTTTACAGGGGTGAGTTACTTCCGTTTGTCCCTACACTTTCATTTTAATCATTTTATGTTCATTCATGATCGAGTGCAGGGACTTAGCCCTCAACCACCTACTTACGGTAGGTGGGTCATGGGACTCCTAAGAGCCCAACGGCACGGGGCTCACATCCCGGATCACTCCCACCCTTTTGGGCATAGCCCACATCGGTGTGAGAGATCATTATTTATCAACAAAAATTTGTTATAAACAGATATAAAAAGATTTCTATTAACGTGAGAAAGGATTCAGCCCAACCACGAACTGGCTTTGTCTATCTTCCCAAAGGAGGGAGAGAAGTTGGTCAGTAAATTAGTGTTAATAGAGTTATATTCAGTCTACTCCAGGAGGTTGAACGTTTCGGATGAGGAATTGGAGGCGATCGTTAACTACACCATCCACAAGTGCGGGTGTAAAGTTGAAGATGTTGAATTTGACAAAGCAGTAGATCTCGCTGTAAAGTTATCAAACAAGGTGAAGCTTAAGACCTTAGATTTGCTCCACTTATCCGCAGCCAAGCTCCTAGGGAGCGAGATAAGGGCGATTCAGGGCTCCTTTGCGATTTCTATTTGTTTCTATAGAATGAAAGTGACTTAATTGATCCTACATCAGTACACGAAAAGGGGACGAGCGCTAGGTCATACCATGAGACGTC
>Ga0081529_119046_pt1 | contig 22954 bp, 31 predicted proteins | sample EchGeymetagenome_FD_71012 | JGI IMG/M metagenome (GOLD analysis project Ga0081529, IMG submission 71012) | Ferrous microbial mat and aquatic microbial communities from Echinus Geyser, Yellowstone National Park, USA - transect B T=78-80 C v2... ...
GCGATACTCGAGTGCGGTGATTGGAATTGCGTGTGTGCAAAGCTGAATGTTGGTGGTGATGATTGTGGTGCCCTAATAAGTGACGTTAAGAGGGAGTTAGGCCTTGGTAACTTATCATTAAGTAAGTTAAAGACGGCCATCAGGCTTTATAATCTGGTGGCGTTATTGATGAACTCCTGCAATAGGGAGGGGGTTAGAAACTAGCAAATACTTAATTAAGTCCCCCCATAATCATTTAGGTTGATGAAGATCGATGACTTACTAAGGGCTTATAAACCCGTATGGGCCATCGACCACGCAAGATCTCTACTTGAGTGGGATTTGGAGGTTAACATGCCTACGGAGGGCGCCTCCGCACGTGGTGAGGCGTTGGCGCATTTAACGTTAATACGCAGGGAGTATCTACTCAGGCTTAAAGATTTGGTTGAGAAGTTCGAAGGTTCAGGGGATCTCAATGATGTTGAGAAGGGGATCATAAGGGTTCTAAGGAGGGAGTTGAAGTACTACACGTCGATACCCCCGGAGATACTTGAGGAGTTGGATAGGACTACGACAAAGGCCGCGGTTGTCTGGAGAGAGGCTAAGAGGGAATCGAATTTCGATAAGTTTAAGCCGCACCTAACAAAGATTGTTGAGCTGGAGAGGGTTATTGCGGATAAGCTTGGTTACGAGGGACACCCTTACAATGCGCTCCTGGACCTTTATGAGGAGGGTTTCACGGTAAATGACGCCGACGAGGTCTTCAATAATTTACTTCCCAACCTAAAGTCGGTTCTAGATAAGATCAGGAGTGAGGGTAGGTACCCCGATAAGCACACGCTTGAGGATGTGACTTACGACATGAACGTCATGAAAGCGGTCAACGAGGAGTTATTGAAGATCCTGGAGATGCCCGTGGGCGCCAGATTTAGGATGGATGTTTCTGCGCATCCATTCACCATAGGAATGTCGGTGAATGACGTAAGGATAACTACCAGGTATGAAGGTAAGGACTTCAGGGCGACCATGTTCTCGGTAATACACGAGAGTGGTCACGCAATGTATGAGTTAATGATCGATCCAAACCTCGAAATGACACCTGTTGGGCGTGGCGTCTCGATGGGTGTTCACGAATCGCAATCGAGGTTTTGGGAGAACGTGATTGGTAGGAGTAGGGAGTTCGTCCACATAATATACCCACTACTCAGGGGGAGGCTTCCGTTCCTTAAGGATTATGGCGAGGAGGATGTGTACAAATACTTTAACATAGTTAGACCAAGTTTAATTAGGGTTGATGCTGATGAAGTGACGTATAATTTCCATATTGCTCTTCGATACGAAATTGAGAAGGGATTAATTGCGGGTAAGCTCGATGTGTCTGACTTACCATCCCTATGGGATGACTTCATGGATAAGTACCTCGGCGTTAGGCCTAAGAATGATGCTGAGGGTGTTCTCCAGGACATCCACTGGTCCCAGGGATCATTCGGTTACTTCCCAACGTATACCCTGGGTAACGTTATCGCCGGCATGATCTACGCGAAGTTGCCTGGGCTTAGAGATAAGGTGGCTGGTAGGAGGTTTAGCGAGATTAAGGAGTTCTTGAGGGACAAGATTTGTAGGTACGGTGCGATATACTCACCCAAGGAGTTGCTAATGCGTTCGTTTAATGATACCTATAACCCCGATTACCTACTTAATTACCTACGTGAGAAATACCTGGGTTAAGCAACTGCATTAAAAGGGAGTTTCAACTTTCAATTTAAGTTTAGGAGGTGCGTTCATGAGTGAACGTAATGTTAATGCATAGGTTAGTTGGGCGTTAAAGGGGAGGTTGCAGGTTCGTGAGGATTCACGAAAGGCTTAAAAGTTACGATTACTACTCGATAAGGTATGAAGGTTGATATTGAGGAGTTGAAAAGTAAGATAAAGCCAAGGTTAAGGCCAATAATATGGCGTGATGAGAACAACACACTAATACTGCTTGACCAGAGGAAGTTGCCGTTTGAGGAGTCTTACGTGGAGTTGAGGGACCCTGTATCCACTGCGGATGCCATTAGGCAAATGATAGTTAGGGGCGCACCCGCAATAGGTATAACCGCCGCCTACGGCATGGTACTCACCATAGCCCACGGTGACATCTCATCATTAGATGAAGCCCTTAAGGAGCTGGCTAGAGCTAGGGATATATTAAACGCAGCTAGACCTACGGCCCAAAATCTGTCTTGGGCAACTGAAAGGATTTACCGCAGGGCTGAGGATGCTGTACATAATGGTAGGGCAAAATCCATTAAGGAGTTACTTGAGGAGTTGAAGGCAGAGGCTAAGGCCGTGTTTGATGAGGAATTTGAGGCTGAGCTTAAGATGGGTATTTACGGCCTTGAGAAGATAAGCGATGGAGATGTAGTACTCACCCAATGCAATGCGGGCGGTTTAGCAACAGGCACGGGGATAGGTACCGCAACAGCACCCATTAGGGTGGCACACGCATTGGGCATTAGGGTATCTGTAATAGCCCCTGAAACAAGGCCGTGGCTTCAAGGTGCCAGGTTGACGGTTTATGAATTAATGATGGATAACATACCGGTCACCCTAATTGCAGACACGGCTGTTGGTTACGTGATGTATAAGGGCATGGTAAACAGTGTTATGGTTGGTGCAGACAGGATATTGAGGGATGGTCACGTCTATAACAAGATTGGCACATTCAAGGAGGCGGTAATTGCCCATGAGTTAAATATACCATTCTACGCAATCGCTCCCTCATCAACCTTTGATCTCAAGAGTAGGGTTGAGGATGTGAAGATTGAGGAGAGGGATCCTGACGAGGTTAGGAAGATCAGGGGTGTACCAATAACGTTGGATAACGTTCCTGTCTATAACCCCGTATTTGATGTGACACCACCTAAGTACGTAACCGCGTTAATAACCGAGAAGGGGATAATCTATCCACCCTTTGAGAAGAACGTGCCTAAGGTATTAGGTGTTCAATAGCCACTTCAGTGAAATTCCAAGCCTACTTGCATACTCACGGTAAATACTCACTAACTTACCATACCAACTTGATAAGCCACTTGGATCTGTTGGGTAGCTCTCATATAGTGATTTAGCCTCATTCATATACCTCAATGCTAGCCTTAGCTTAGCTGCCACGTCGGGAACCTTCATTAAGCGAAGACCAATCTTTAACTTATCAACAAGGGAGAGCTCTAATGAACCCTTCTCCGAGATCTCCAGAACCTCATCCTCAGTGAGTAAACGTGCTCTTAAACCCCTATTTAATTGATCATTAGTTAGTGTCTGAAGCATCAACCTAAACACATCCAGCATTGCCTGCTTTATACCGTAAGCCCTTAAATACTCAATATTGTACCTCCACAAACCCCTCATTGAGTAATCACCCTTTTCGAAGGCCTCGATTACGGACTTTGACGCAAGCTCGGCAGAAAGTAGGGCAGGACCTATGCCGCCACCATGAACAGGGTTTACGGTTACAGCAGCGTCACCCACCGCCAGGAATCCATCAGCCACAAGTGAAGGTAATGGTCTGCGTGTCGGTACAATACCACCGCTTGCATGTATTATCTTTCTACCTTTCACGTACTGGCTTGTGGCTAGGTACTTATCGTAGTTATGCCTTGGATTTAACCCCTGTTCCTCACTAAGCTTACCCCAAAGCCCTAGGCCTATGTTCATGGTGTTGCGACTCTTTGGGAACAACCACCAATAACCACCAGGTGCTATGTTCGTATCTAGGTATATCCTTATGTATTCAGGTTTCTCTATCTCATAATCAACCTCTATGATTTCCCTATATGCATTCGAGGCATCCTCAGGCAATAACGGCTCGGAAACCCACCACTCACGGGGCAACCTACTCCTAACAACCGCACCAACCCCACTTGCATCAATAACAACCTTTGCTCTGAACTCCTCCACAGTACCGTCAGGCTTCAAAACCCTAACCCCTGAAACCTTCCCATTCTCTATTATTGGTCCCTGAACCTTATACCCATCAAAAACCTGGACGCCAGCGGATTCAGCCTCACCTATTAGCCATTGAGCCCATTTCGCCATGTCAAGCCCAAAACCCTTACCAAGTACTACATATCTCACGGAAAGGTCGGGACTGTATAACTCAGCACCCTCATACCTTATGGTGAATACTTGGCTTGGTGGCTTAATAACCATCCTCTCGATATGGTGTATGCCTATTGCGTCACCGGTTGTTTTGAAAACCTTATCTCTTTTCTTCATTTCCACGAGGGCGACATTAAGACCTGCCTTGGCAAGTAAATAGGACGCATAAGAACCGCCGGTGCCGGCACCAACAACCACAACATCGAAATTACCCATCCTGTAACGAAGCAGTACTAGGTATTTTAAAGATTAAGGGCTTAGCAGTAATTACTTACTTGATTGGTAATTGTAAAACCTCACCGGGCTTCAATATGTAAACCCTCACATCAGGGAGCATGGATTCTGCAAACTCCTTAAACTGGCTCGGGTCCTGCTTAATGTCAGGGAATGTGTTGTAATGCATCGGTATTACAGCCCTCGGCCTCAGGAGAGTCAATGCATAGGCGGCTTGTCTAGGATCCATTGTGAATAGGCTGCCTATTGGTAGCATGGCTACGTCTATCTTGAATAATTTACCCAACAAATCCATTTCGCTGAATAAACCAGTATCTCCCGCGTGGTATATCGTAGCCTCAGGAGCCTTTATTATGAAACCAACAGGAACACCCTTACTTGAGCTATGAAGCGCTGGTGTTACGTAAACCTCAATCTCACTTGTAAGCTTAACCGAGCCACCAACATTCATACCTATCGTGTTCTTAACACCCTGTTCCCCAAGGTAATTCACAAGTTCGAAGACGCCGATAACGGTGGCATTGGTCTTCTTGGCTATATCCACCGTCTCCCCAAGGTGATCGAAGTGGTCGTGAGTCACCAGGATATAGTCGACATGTGTTATGTCATTCAGAGTTATTGGTGATAGTGGGTTGGATATCCAGGGATCTATCAGTAACCTCTTCCCACTTAACGAAATCTCAAAGGCAGCGTGACCGAGCCATTTAATGTAGGACTGCGCACTCATCAAACCAAACCTAAGTATACGCATAAATAAGCATTACATTATCGTAACCTTCGAAATTACCTCTTTAACGTGAAGAGGAGCTTGATAGCCCTCGTGTGTGGTGCGTATATCATGATGTCGCTTGGTGCTATACCGTACTTACTCGTTAATACCTTGATTACTTCGGAAATACTGTTAAACCTGATGGGCGACTCGAGATAAATCTTTATGGAAACCTCTAGTCCCTGCTTAGAATCCCTAACACTAACCCTGGTGTACCTCAACGATTTAACCTCAAGGCTCTTAAGTACCCCATCAACTAAAGCCTTTAATTCACGCTGTATTAATGATGATTTCATTACCACAATTATTAACTGGACATATTAAAAATTAATCGGTCTCTGACGTATCACTCAATCCTAACCTCAGGTTAATGTGGGGTGTGGAATCCAGGGAGACGCTGAGGCTTACTAGTTATATTACTTATTACTTAAGGAAATCTAACAATGATCTATTAACGTACTTACTGATTAATTGCTCGAGCGTGTAGGCATTGTTTAAATCGTCAGGCTTGATCACGATGCTCGATTTGCTTGTGACTGGTATGAATCGCCAATCATCACCCTTAAACTTAACCGCAATGTAGGCATGACCCCTAGCCCTCTCCGCAAACTCAAGTAGCTTTGACACCTTCTCCTCCTCAATCCTTATTGGATTTCTCTCAGATCTATACTTGACCTCCAGGACTAACACGAAACCTGGTCCCATGGCAACAATGTCCGGGACAAACCTCTTCCTAACACCGCCACCGGATGAGCAGCCCCTAAGGACGGCTAAACCCATATCCCATAACTTATTTGCCAGGTTTCTCTCATGTGCGGAGCCCTTTCTCTTGGGTATGCTCATCTAATCAACCCTTAACTCCCTAATGATATCAACATTTGGGCAAAGAAACATGCATAGAGGACTTTGTGAAGAAGTACAAAGGTCGCAATTGGATGAAATACTAACTTCACCATTTAAGCCACCCTTCACTATACTATTGTACATCTCCGCTAACTTGGCATCGTACGTAAATACCAATCTAGAGCGCATTAATAAATCAATGCTGCTTATTGAGCGATCCCTAATTAATACGTACAAATCCCCACCAGACTCTATATAGTCCAAAAGCCAATTAATTACAGGTTTCGGTAGTTCCTTGGGGACTACCTGTGCTTCATCATTAATAATAGGATCTATGAATAACTCACTGGGTAAATCAAGCAGGTGGGGTTTTACATCAACGAACTTCATCAACGCATCTAGGGTAAGGCCAACAATAGTGTTTGAAAACTCCATCACGTATTTAAGCCATAATATGCCGAATCGTGAATTCATTATTATCACGACCCTATCGAAATTATCAGAAATCCTTGGAATTCCCGGGCTCGTCCTATCCCGGGTTCTCACTATACCAATTACCTCCTTACCCAAGGACTTAATCTTTCTAGCAAACCTTTGATCAACCTCGCCGTCTAACTCAATTGCAAGTTTACTCGTGAAAACCAACCTAGGTAGATACCCAGCACCCTGGTTTATTATCGGAACCGCCTCGGGCAGCATTGTTAGACCTCCTCCTCTTCCTTACTAACCTCCTCCTCGTACAAAGCCCCTATGTCCTTAAGGACATCGTGTATCTTAAAGACCGCATCCCTAACCTGAACCTCCTTTTTGGCACCCGTGCACACTATCTTTCCTGAACTAAAGATGAGTAGCACGACCTTAGGATCATCCATTCTATAAATCAACCCGGGGAATTGTTCGGGTTCGTACATGGAATTCTCAAGCATGAGTGCGGACTTCTCGATATCAACTTCGGCGTGGAGATTGCCTGAGGCAACTATGTTTTGTACCTGGATCTCTGGGGTTAATGGTACGTCGGCGCCATGCTCATTGAGTAACCTAACGAGCTCTTTAACAGCCCTCTTAAGCTCATTCTCACTCTTAGCACCCGTGCACACCATCTTACCCGTCCTAAATATTAGGGCTGAGATCTTGGGCCTTTGTAGCCTGAGTATTAAACCGGGGAATTGCTCGGGGTTATACTCAGCCGCCGGGAGCCTCTCGGCGAGTTTGTCCAGGTCTAAATCAACACCAAGGTTAACCGTGGCGACAATATTCTCAATGCGATATGTGGGATTTGGCATTACTCATGATTTAAAAAACTACTTAAAAAGTCTTTCCAATAGCAATATAATACTAACTTCTAATAATATATGCGATGGTAAAGACTAACCCAGCCCTGGAAGGGCGAGGCTTCCGTTAAGTTTATAAGGAATTATGTGAGAGGCTGTATTGACCTATATGGGTGGTAAGAAGAAGCCAACCTTATCCCAGTTAGCTAAGAAGCAGGAGAAGCAGCAGACGGCGCCAGCGAAACCTACGGGTAAGGGTAAGAAGGCAGCGGAGGAGAGGCAGGTAGTTAAGGCGTCCTTAGTCGATCCTAAACTACTTAGTGATGTTGAGAAGGAGGTTACCAAGTGGGAGTACGTTACACCGTACCTCGTAGCCAACAGATTTAATACTAAGATAAGTGTGGCATACCAAGTCCTGAGGACCCTAGCCAGTAAGGGATCACTGGTGTTGATCTCGAAGGGTCACAGGACCGAGGTCTATGCACCACCAAGCAGACTCAAGCAACTAGGTATGTAATCATGAGAATAGAGTGTCAAGCCTAACTTTAACGAGGTCCTTAGGTAAATCCTTAACCCTATTAACAACCCCAGGTTCGACGATCTCTATTAAACCAACCCTCCTAAGTGCACGCAGGACATTATCCTCAATCCTCAAAATACTCTCATTAACACCACCGAACTGCTTCGCAATATCCAACTTAAGTCGCAACTCACCAACGCTCCAATACCTCGATAGGTACATCAACATCGCAAGGGCAACCTTCAAGGCCTCCTCCCTATTTTGTGAAACCTCATCATAAATTGCATTTCTTAATATTGATAAGAAGTTGTCTGCGGTGACTGAGGAATAATCGATGAGTCCTTCACTCTCAATTCTATCTTGTTTTTCTACCTCCCTAGTCCCGCCTTCCTCCGTTCCCTTAGCCTCCTCGATCTCCTCATGGGTCTTACCGCCTTCCAATTCCTGGTCTTGCTTAGGCTCTGTCTTCTCTACAGTAATCTCTATCCTCTCCTCAACCTTAGCCTCACCCTGCCCCTCCTTAGTACTGCTCTCCTCGCTTAAGGCCTCGAGGATATTCGTACTTTTACCACGCCTCTGCCTAACCTGGCGCTTGGTTGTTACTGCGGTTTTTGTTGACGCGCTTACCTCTATGTAGGTTGGTATTGTTAATTTAACATCATTATTACCAACCCTCAAAACCCCAATCACATACTCACCTGATGTCTTAAACCTCTTTTCTCGAATTAACTCCCTAATTAGGAGGTAAAGTAGGGCGTTTCCGACCTTATTGGTTGATGACCACTTCAATAAATCCTGGTGAGTAACCCTCTTACTCTTCATTATGTATGTCCCTAATGACACCTTTAAATCCTCAAAACTAACCACAAGTACTTCTTCGGAAAGAACTCTTTTATACTTACTCCCAAGGTATTAGGATTAATGGGTGAAGGGTTTGATGATTTTAGTAACATATTAATGAGGCCGAGAAGAGTTCGGATACTTAGGTTATTGATTGAGCAGGGCACAATGAAGATATCCGACATAAGGAGAATGCTGAATGCGCCAGCCTCATCTGTGTATTACGACATTGAGATTCTAAGGGCTAATGGGCTCGTTATTAGGGATGGATCTTACGTAAAGATAACGAGTAAAGGGAGGGAATTGGTGGAGAGGTTAGACGGTATTCTAGGTTCTATGCAAGAGAGTAGGAGGAGCAGAACTGAGGAGTTGGCGGATATTCTACTTATGAGGCCAGTAGTGATAAACATGTATAGGCTTGGTCCCACCATGGTCTTTCTATATTCAGTGATAATAATAGTTCTAGGATTAGTCATGGCCTTCATGCAGGGTTATGAATTAATGCTGCTCGTCTTTGTGGAAGGCATAGGTTTCATGCCTGTCAGCATAACGGTAATTTCCGTGTTGGCGTACGTGGGTATAGCATTATTTATTTATAAGTACCTGTTAGGTAATGAGATTATTGATTTAAGATTACTGAGTGGGGTGTTTGCCTCGTTAATACCCACGTCAATCTACCCAACAATAATGGCATTAATAACGCCCTGGATACCACCCCTACCGCTCTCAATAATCGATGCATTACTAAAGGCCCTACTACCACTGGCGAGCCTAATTATTCTAGCCACCGTATTATCCATGCTCTCGGGAAAGCCCATGGAGTACACGCTATTATTCGAAACACTACTCCTCCTAATACCCTCGGTAGTCATATACATAGCGATCTTTAGGTAGTGGCATGAGATTGATAATCCTAGGTAATGTATATCCACCGGCTGAGGACTCTTGGCAAACAGCGGAGGTGCTTGGGTGGGTTTTGGAGAATTACGTAGGGAGTAGTGGCACTCTGAGGATTATCGATGTTGGGTCTGGGACGGGCATCCTGACATTAACCGCGATAGAGAAAGCGGTGAGTAGGGGCATTAATGCGTGGGTGATCTCTATCGATTACGATGTTAATGCATCAATAAACACAAGGCTAAACCTTATCAATAATGGGCTGTATAGTTATGCCGATGTCCTGTCAACGAGAACATTAGATGCGATAAAAAATAACACCCACCTTAAAGTAATTGTAAGTAACCCACCCTACCTACCTGGTGATTGGTTTGAGGATTGGAGGGTTTTTGGTGGTCCTCAGGGTAACGAAGTAATTAAGCAAATCGTGAATTACACATGTGGTAACAGGGTTGATATTGTGGTTTTAACGCAATCGTCATTGTCTAATTGGGAGGAGACTGTTGAATTAATGGGTATGTGTGATTATAAGTTGGTGGTTGTTAAAACAAGTCATTACTTTTTTGAGGATATTATAACGATGGTTTTTATTACGAGCTGATCTGCTCGATTGCGAGGTTGAGTAATGCCTCACCTACGTCGGATGCATACTCGGCAATTCTATATATGCTATCGAGGATCAATCTCGCAGAGGCAGCGGCTTGCGTAGACATGCTGTAGTTTGTTAAGTTTGTGTCTAATGAGTCTACTGCTGACCGTACCTCGTACTTCACGGCATCGATTATGTAGTTAACCTCCTTAACGTCAGGCTTCTCCATCATTGCCTTACCCACGTTATTCATTATCATGGAATCCTTACTGAGCAACTCACTAAACCTCTGCCTAATTTCCTGCGGCATTAACAATACATACTTATCACCAATATTCAGAATCTCCCTAGCTATCTTCACGGCATGGTCGGCAGCCCTCTCGAGAGACTTATTAATTATGGCGTACTCAATTATACTCCTTGGGTCCTGTAAGCCAGAGAGGCTTAGGGCATGCTTGCTAATCAGTATCCTCTTTAACTGCCTATTTAACAACCAATAGAACTTATCAACCTCGTTGTCTCTCTCCACGATGTCCATGGCGATTGCCTTATCCCCATTCTCTATCGGGGTTCTTAAGTCATCGATCATGCCGACAACGGTCTTCACGAGCTTCACGAGTATATCCCTAATGTTTATGTCTGGGACGTTGACCAGGTTCTGTATTACTAGGGAGTTCCTACCCTCCTCAATAATCTCGACGCCGGTTAGCTTCCTCCGTACTATATCCTTAACCTGCCTCTTAAGGTCTAGTGTTGTTATGTCGAAGTTGAGCTTGAATATGTCGTAACCCGACAGGTAATGGGCTAACAAAACCCTCTCCAGGTGGTCAATGTTTGAGAGGTCCTGGTTAACACTTATTGATGACTCAAGCAGTGGTGCCTTAACCATCTTCTTAGGCACAACTAGTAATGAGAGGTCTGGCTGTGGTATGACCAAGACCTCATCACCAGGCTTTAGATCTACCTGCCTAGTCCACTCCTTGGGTAGCGACACTATTAAGGTTGCGCCACCGGTTAATTGCACCCTCCTGGTCTCCGGTTCAAACTTCACTATAGACATCAGGGCATAATAATTAGACCCCTATAAATACCTTATCCTAATAAATTAATAATTACTAATCATAATTACTTATTGATTTTTAGAGGTGAAATATTCATACGCATGAGCATAACTATTCTATTGAAACCTCCGTCTCGGCTATACTACCTAATTTAGGAATAATTACCTGAAGCACCCCATCCCTATACATTGCCTTGGCTCCATCAACCTTAAACCTAACACCAAGCTCCACCCTCCTATAAACCCTGAAATTGCTCAACCTCTCAATCCTAGCCGCCTTACCCACCGTAGGTGTTGGTTGAGGTTCAGCTGCGATCTCTATATAGTTGCTACCAACTCTAACCTTGATACTGTCCTTCTTAACACCAGGTAGATCAACCAGTATTACCACTGAGTCGCCATTATCAAAAATATCGATGGGCGGCTCCCTAGTCATTAACCTCGGATCTATCACGGCCGCTAACTTACTAATTAGCTCATTCACACCAGTCTCCACCTTACCTAACCCAACCGCCACATCTGTTGCGTTTTGTTCAAACGTCATGATTAGGAGGTATGCTATGTTTAATAATTACCCAACGCATTAATTAAGTGGTACTCCATAAATAAAACACAAATAAATACGAGCCTAAATAACGAGTGCCTCCTTAATCAAATTACCCGTTACGAACCTCTGGGGTAGGAAGGGCCTCATCAATGAATCCATGACTCCGTCCACCATGTACTTCACAAGCAACTCGGCGGCGTAAGGTCCAAACATGAAGCCATGTCCAGAGAAGCCAGATAGTACATACACACCCTCAGGCCAACTATCCAGTCTACCCATTATGTGGCTATGGTCTGGCGTCATTTCGTAATAGCCGGACCAAATCCTCATGACCCTGATATCCCTGAGACTCGGTATTAACCGAACGGTCTCCCTAGCCCAGGCAATGAGCCAGTTGAGCGTGTTTCCGTAGGGCAGAAAGCCCTCGCCATCCTCAAGCTCCACACTACCCAACACCTCACCCCTCATGGTCTGCCCAACGTAGAAGTTCGTCTCCGTATCTATTACGTAGGTGTTTATCAAGGGTTTTATTGGTTCTGTAATCCCTATCTCCCTCCTCACGGGCCTTATTGGGACATCTATATTCAACAGGGACTTCATGAGCTCACCAGTCCATGCACCTGCCGCGAAAACAATGCTCCTAGTTCTCACGAATGCGTTACTTGATGAAGCATTAACAACCTTACCTGACTCAATGCCCACGCCCCTAACCTCTGAATACTCAAGTATATTAACGCCGAGATCTAGGGCTTTTGTGTAGTAACCCATGACTATATAGTCGTGATGAAAGGCGCCATCCTGCGGGCCAAAGACTGCACCAACTATACCCTTGGTATTTATGTACGGGAATCTATCCTTAATCTCATCCACGGTTAGTATTTGCACAGGTATGCCCAGGGGCTTCCACAGTTCATTATTAAGTTCCTCATACCGCTTAAGGACTTCCTCACGCCTAACTAGCCATAAATACCCAGGTCTTTCGAAGATGCCATTCCAACCAAGCTCACCACTGAGCGACTCTAGCCTCTTGATGGCTTTGATCGCGAACTCCGTGTTCTCCCTATTCCCAAAGTGGACTCTATACCTACCAGCGTTCCTCGTGGAACTACCACCGCCCACGTAGTTCTTCTCGAAGACAACAACAGATAAGCCTCTACGGGCTAGGTAATAAGCCGTGGCTAAACCAACAATGCCTGCACCAACAACCACGGCATCGGCAGATAGGTTTATTAATCCACGACCCTCGCCCATCACTCACCACCTGCCAGCGTGGCCATTGGTATTGGCGTCTCTGGAAACCTAATCCTTGGAATACCAAACTCACCCGGCTTCTTCTGATAAATGAAGCTTAGTATTAGGTTTGTACTCACAAGGCAGAACTTGCCTTGGCACGGGCCAGTGCCTAAACCAACAACTCTCTTAATCCTCTCCATACTGGGTAGCTTAAGCGATTTGTATTCCTCCTCCTCACCATGAAGCACCTTAACCCTCACCTCCCTACCATGCATAAGCACCTTAATCCCCTCGAGAACATCACCAAGAGTTACATCTTCGCAGAAGCAAAGGTACTGTTTATCCGCACCCTTTATGGCTCTCTCAACATCCTCTGTGGTGCCTGCTGCGGCCCACATCGGTACATGGGTAACGTTGGGCTCTGCGTAATAGCCTGTACCATGAAGTCCCTGCTCAAATCTAAGCAACACGTTGTAATAGGATGAGTTTGTATTAACGAGATCCTTCTTGAACTCAGCGACCTCTCTATCTAAGTCATCCTTCCCAACCAACCCCTCCCTAGCCCCAATACTCAACGCGGTAACCCTTGCCTGTCTAATCACCAGGAATTCCGGTAGTAATCCGCCGGCATCACCAACCACGTAGACATTACCTAAACCTAAATCGCCAGTGAAGCCCCTCCTTGGAACTAAGCCTCCTATCTCTGGGGCATACACTATGGAGGCGCCTAGCTGGGCTGGTAGGTCTATCACGGGTAATCTAGCTGCACTAACCACAGCATCGACAACAACCTCCTCCCTCCTCCTAATCTTAGCCTTCCTACCCCTAAGGTTCTCAAGCACGATCCTTAAGCCATCCCCTGTATCCTTAGAATCAACGATATTCGTACCAATAAGCACCTTCACATCACTCGAACCAATCCTATCCCTATACAAGTCGCTCCTGATTATTGCAGAGTTATCGCCAAGGTAAACCTCAATACCCTGCTGGGCAAGGTTCATTGCAACCCTAACACCCCAATCATCACTACCCCAAACCAACAACCTCCTCGGCCTATAACCCCACCACTTAACAAGCTTAAGTGCTGATAAGCCCGTAATCATGCGCGGCGTGTTATTGCCAGGAAAGACGAGGGGTACCTCCCTAAAGCCCTGGGCGAGCACTAAGTACTTATAATTAAATATGTATAGTTTAGTGAAGTCCCGGGAATGACCTGTAACGGAATCCTCAAGGAATCCATCAAATACAACACCCCTATACACAGTCACTAGATTCTCAACCTCCCTACCCAATTTGTTAACAAACTCATTACCGCGTCCTAACTCCCTGATTTCCACATCATCAACTATGAGGTGACCACCAAGGTAGTCCTCACCCTCAACGAGGACAACCTTAAAACCAAGCTTCGCCAATTCCCTAGAGATTGAAAGACCTGCCAAGCCTCCACCAACAACTAAGACATCACTATCAACTTTCACGTACTCAGTCTTTGCGCTAATGGCTGGTAATTCATCTATGGAGGATCTATTAAGGGATTCACGAACTCGCTCCCTTATAATAGGCCACAGCAGTATCAATAGGCGATTCCTAGGGAAGGAAGATGGTTTTGCCAAACCTCTCAGGATTGAGGGAACACTTGTGGTCTTCCTCGGCATTGTTGGTTTATCACCACATAGGTTGTAATAGCCCGAGGATGCCCAATAACCCTCACACCACCACTCACAGCAGAGGAAGCCCCTCGGCTCTCCATACCTGGAACTCCTCATGACGCCATAATTACCGCGACCAAGCTCCTCAGCAACCCATGGCCGCTTACTCATCATGTGGTTGTGGGTCTTGGTAAATTATAAGTTTTGTCCATACACGAAGTGCAAATTAGCATCCCTAATCCTTAATTAACGCTGGGCGTCCAGGGAGCCCAGGATACTCCTCACCCTCGCTATCAAGGTATCCACAAGCCTTTCAGCGGTTTCATCGTTAGGAACCTTACTCCTTATCCCCTCGGGATCCGGCCCATTGTACTGATACTCATGTAATTGTAAAGCCAGTGTTGTTAACTCGACAACCTCGGGCACCTTATTGGCTATTAAGGTGGAAACCTCCGTCATCCTACTCGTGGGCATCACCACAGCAATCCACTCATGGAGTGGTATGGAATACCTACCAACCCTCTTATACCCCGTGTACTTACCCCTGAGCAATTCAAGGTTGTTTAGAGCTAGGTAGGACATTGCGGACTTCCAGGCTTGGAACGCCTTACCTGCAGCATTCCTAATCAACCCCTCCTTCAAGAAAACCTCAGCCACGTCAAGCTCCCTCAAGGCCTCCTGAAGGCGGGACCTCGCTATCTCGGCGGTATTGAGTCTCTTGATCTCTATGATGCATCACCTCGAATTCAACACAACCGAACTATTTAATGCTTAGTTTTTCACCGTGACTTGGGTTGTAAACCTTTTACGTACTCATCGCACTTGCTTCGGTATAGGCAGTAGTTGCATGACGGTGGTGATTCACCACTCGTTCTACGCCTAACCAATGGGCAGTGCTTGACGTAGTACTCCGGGTAACAGCTTTTGCATATGACCAGTGAATTACCTATGTATGCCACCTCCCAAAACGAAACCCTCCTACCACAAACACTGCATGTGAAGCTCACTTTCACCCACCCCTCTACCTACACCCTAAGTAGCTACTGAGTCATTAAATTAACTACTACATATATTAATTTCCCCCGCGATTGTGTAATGTTTGGTTATGACGAATGTGTTCGTCGATTGCCTTAGGATTGATGGGTCAATAAGGTGCCCTGGAGATGGTGGGTTCAGCGATGTAATGGTGTTTGGGAGACATGTTAAGCTTAGGAAGGATCACCCAGCCATAGATTTGATGGGTAGGTTAGACGAGCTAGAAGCCCTGGCCGAGTGGGGACTTGCGGAGGTTGGTGGTGAGGAGTTCAGCAACATCGCCCTAATGGCCACGGCACTGAACACATACCTAGCCACCGGTGATGGGTCATGGCTCACCCCAATTAGGGATTTGATAAATAAGGTGTGTGAGGTCGATAGTAGGGAGTTGGGCTGGTTCATACCCAAGGATAGGAAGACGGCGTTCTTAAACCTGCTCAGGGTTAAGGCCAGGGAGGCCGAGAGAACCGCTGTTAGGCTTTTGGATGATGAAGATCTACCAAGCAGTAATGTGCAAGAGCTCATAGGTATGCTCAACCAATTAAACAAATACATAGCCCACCTAATATTTCTCGATCACGTGTTGGTGTTTAAGAATGTGAATGAGAAGATGAGGTCCTTTGGGGCGATGAGGTAGTATTTTGCAGTAAGAACCTTTATATAATCTAACCCAAATTGGGAGGTTGATGAAGTATACCGTGTTAATATCGATAGTGCTATTCGTAGTAACAGTCATAGTGTTGATTTACTACGCGGTTTACATAGATCATGGGCAATTCCTCATTGGTAATACAAATAAGGCGTTAGATATCCTAATGCTATCTCTCGTCGTGATTGCGGGGGTAATCACGGGCATAGTGTATTTATTTAACTCCAGAGCAGGTATTGGTGGTGATCATGTTCAAACCGTACAGTATTGAGGAGGGGAGGTTCCTGGTTAAACTAGCCAGAACAGCCGTGGAGGAGTACCTACGTAGTGGTAAGGTAATACAACCACCGCAGGATACACCACCGAGACTCCTCAAGGATAAGTATGGCGTATTCACCACGATAGAGGTGTTCATGGGTAGGGACAGGAGGGGTGAGCTAAGGGGTTGCATAGGCTTTCCAGAGGCTGTATACAACACCGCAGGCGGTGTTATTAGGAGTGCCATAGCGGCTGCCGTTGAGGATCCGAGGTTTGAGCCGATGAGTATTGATGAACTTGATAGGGTGACCTTCGAGGTGTCCATACTAAGTCCTCTGGAGCTCCTCGAACCCGGCAACCCGAGGAGTTACCCAGGTAGGATTGTGGTTGGTAGGCACGGTATTGTGATACAGAAGGGTTATTACTCAGGGTTATTGCTGCCGCAGGTTCCCGTTGAGTATTGCTGGGACTCAATGACGTTCCTGAATGAGGGTTGTATGAAGGCGTTCCTACCACCCGATTGCTGGCTTGATGAGGATACCTCGGTGCTGATTTACGAGGCCCAAATATTCAGGGAGGTTGAACCTAGGGGTGAGGTTGTTGAGAGGGATTTGGTTGAGGAATTGAAGGGGTGCAAAAATGCCAGTTCAGGTGAAGGCTGACCTACACACCCACAGCACATATAGTGACGGTAGGGGAGACCCGAGGGACGTGATAATAAACGCGTTAAATAGAGGGTTAGGCATACTCTCGATCACAGACCATAACACATTCAGGGGCTCACTAAGGGCGTTAGAGGTCCTGAGGAGCCGCGGGCTAGCGAACAATGATTTATTACTTATTGTTGGTAATGAGGTCAGGACATACGATGGGGACGTGCTAGTACTATGCATGGATTACCCAGGCACTGGCAATCCACCCAAATCAATACCCGAACTACTTGACTGGGCCTCCTCAAACAACTGTCTAGCAATACCTGCCCACCCATACGATATTCTTAGGCAGGGTATTGGTGATAAGGTGAAGCTCTACAAGTGGCACGCAATCGAGGTGTTTAATGCCGGTGCATTACCAATAAGCAATTGGAGAGCCATGAAGACAGCACGTGGGTTAGGAATAGTCGGTGTGGCCAATAGTGACGCCCACATACCCGAACTTGTTGGTGTGGCATACACAATATTTGAGCTTGAGGATTTAACCGTGGAAAGCGTGTTCAAGGCTGTGATTAATGGGCGCATTAAACCCATTGGTAACTACCCAAGCCCAAGCTTACTCCTGAAAAGGTTCTCTTGGTCCATAAGGCGCAGGTTGCACCTCTAACTCTGTTGTTTAACGGCCTCGTCAATAAACCTCCTGAACAGTATCTTAACGAGACCACCACTCACGGGGTCCAGGTAATCCTCCGTGATTAGCATCAGTGAGTAATCATTATACCTGGTCAGGTAAAGGTACTTATCATTGTAGTACATGACCACGAAATCCGTGTTATAACCAAGGAGGGACCTCACCAACTCATCACTAACCACCTGCTCGCCCGTGTACTCCACCACCTCACCATTCTTCAACAACCCAACAAACGAAGCCCTAAACAACTCCCTAAACTCGGAAATACTAGACGGCACATAACCCACCTGGGAAAAAGGCGGATATTGGGTAGAGCACTGCCTAATCAATTGGTTGATGTATTCCCTCAACTCGCCAATCTTAGAGAGCAATAAGTCAGCCGTATCAGCCGATGACTGCTTAATAACCCTAACCAACTCACCCTCAATACCCCTAATCAGCCTCTCAATCCTATCAACATCAACCGACCTCTCAGGGCTCTGCAACGGCCTAACCTCAACGGGCCTAGTCTCAACAAGCAAAGCCCTACCCCCCTGCCCAACCCTCACCTCACCAACACCTGACCCGCTCTGCACACCTTGCTGGTTCCGCTGCAATTCACTGGGTGCTGGCTGAACATACTCAAGGCCCTCGCCTCCATCATTACCCTCACCACGCTTGCCCCTAGCCCCTCCCCTAAGGTACCCAAACCTGTACAGTAGGGCTATGACTATGGCTACAGCGACAACAACCACTATGATGACTAGGGGCATGTTTTGGAATACTCCAACCTGGATGAACGGCATTAGTAATGATTTTCACGAATTTATTAATAAAATTAATGCTTAATTGGGAATTGAGTGTGATCATACAAAACGCAGGATCTCCCTCAACTCCCTAATACTAATTACGCGGGGATCACCAAACACACCCTCACCCAGGAAGAATATTGTACCAACACCCGCACCCCTAGCCATATCAACATCATACCTAGAATCACCAACAACAACCACATCACCAACACCCAACCCCAACAAACCCAATAACTTAAGCAACGGCTCAGGGTCAGGCTTACCCCTACTAACGTCATCACCAGCAACAAGGGCATCGATGAAGCCAAGAAGCCCAGTGACCTCGAGAACCCTAAGGGCAACATGCCTAGAGCTCGACGTAACCACACCAACCAACAAACCCCTACCCTTAAGAACCCTCAAAACCTCAGGCGCCCCACTAACAGGCCTAGCATCATTAATTAGCGATAAGTAAACCTCATTCTTAACCCTAAGCGCCACCTCAGCATTCTCACCACCACACAATAACCTGGCAATATCCAAAGCCCTAAGCCCCATCAAGGAATACACAAACTCAACAGGAGGAACAGGCAAACCAAGCCTCCTACAAGTCTCAACCCAGGACTTCGCATGTAATGGCACGGTATCCACAAGCGTACCATCCAAATCAAAAACCACACCCCTAGCCACACAAACCATAACAAACACAACAAATAACAATTACCCCTAATCAATAGAGTCGCAAACCCTCAACAACACGAATTCCTGATCAATGATCTAGAATACACAACGAGTTAGGGGGCAGTTTTCCTCGTTTGCTTCGTGAGGATGAGGAGTTTAGGTTGGCTGTTATGGGGCTCCTTGGTTATGCCGACCCCAAGCCCTCCGTTGATGGACTTGTCGAAACTGTCAACGAGTTAACGAAGCTAGTCAAGGCACATGAAGAGAGGTTAGCCGGGGTTTAGGGCAATCGTGGAATTGAGGGAGTTGGCCAGGAAGGTGGTTAGGGAGTACATGGAGTACCGAGAGGCATGGCAGCTATTGAGGTACGCGAGCATTGCGGTGGCGCTCAAGAGAAAGGAGACCAGTTCACAAAGTTCCAGCTCTGGCTGACAATAACAGTCAACTCGTCCTTTAGGGCGGGGAGGAGGTCAGAAAAGGTATATTAATTGCATTAATGAGCTACATAATGTGATTATTGATGAAACCACGATATATGTCATTGGATTCTCCATAACCATAATTGGCATGCTCGGTGGCGTCGTGTATTGGCTCGGTGGCAAGTTTAAGGAGATTGAGATGAGGTTTGGCATTATTGATGAGAGGTTTAGGCAGATCGATGAAAGGTTTAGGCAGATTGAGGAAAGATTCAAACAGATTGACGAAAGGTTTAGGCGGATTGAGGAGAGGTTTAATCAAATTGATGAGAGGTTTAGGCAAATAGACGAAAGATTCAGGCAAATTGATGAGAGGTTTAGGGGCGTTGATGAGAGGTTCAAAGGGATTGAGCAGAGGCTTGATGAGCTTAGGAGATATGTTGATGAGAGGTTCAATGAGTTGAGGAGCTACATAGGCCGTGTTGAGCTTAGGGTCACTAGGCTTGCGGAGGCTTACTCTAGCTACCAGGAGTTCTTCGTTGAGTACCTAACGGCTGAGGGCTTAATTAAGCGTGAGAAGGCTGATCTCCTGAGGAATGAGGCTAGGAGGATGATGAGGCTCGCGGCGTTGGCGAACCCGTTGACGAAGGAGGAGTGGGAGAGGTTGAAGGAATTACTCGATAAGGACCCCGACAAGGTCACGCTCGAGGAGGCGTTGGAACTGAGGGAGTTGGCTAGGAAGGTGGTTAGGGAGTATGGTGAGTACCCGGAGGCCTGGAAACTGCACATATACGCCAGCATCCTGGTCGGCGCTGCGATTAGGAGGAAGGCGGAGGAGTCAAAGCAACAGGGCCAGCAATGACGCGGCTCAACCCCTAACGCCCTGCCTATTGAGTAATGCCCTCAACTCCTCAAGCTCCCTACCCAACCCCTCATCCCAAACGTCCCTAAACAAGCCCTCTACCTCCGTAACCCACCTAATCACTTCGATAATGTCGTCCCTAACCTCATCCAAATCCCTATAATCGACTAGGTTTGGATCCAGGCCGTTGTAGGAGAACCTATGTAGCGATAGCGCAATCCTCACCACCCTATCAACGTCAATACCAATCCTCCCCAAATCCCTCGATATGCCAATCAACCCAGTGGTTGGTGCCGAGTAACCAACGCCCTCGTACCAAACCCTCCTCCTTCCATCCACGACCTCGACTAACTTACCAAAATTACTAACAATCAACGCACTAACTATCGACTTAACGCTCATGAATGCCTTCGCAGCGGCATTCTGAAGCGAAACCCCTACTTAACATCTCAAGCGCTAGTTTTGCCTCGGTTAGGCCATCGAGGACCTTGGCGTATACGTAGGCCCTTGGGTTGCCCTTGTAGTCCAGGTAACCAACCTCGCCCATGTTAGTAACTATTGTTATTAACTCCTTAAGTGCCTTATTAATCATCCTGAGTAAACAATTACTGATGGGTAGTAGGGGTTCACTATCGACTATAGTGGCCGGAGTACTTGTGCTAATGGCATTAATTATTGGCATACTTATTGGTGCAACCGCGCTGTCCATGGTGACTACGCTGGGCAGCGTAACAGCGAACCACGTTAGGGAGGTTGGTGTTGAGTCGGCAATGTACAGCGGCTTAGTAACCCAGGGTAACGAGTTAATCAGCACCAGGGGACCCATAACAATAATAGGTGCAGTGACGCCAAGGGGCTTCACCTGGGTCAACAAGACGACGCAGTACTATGTCGCGAACACCACGGAGCCAGAACTACTACTAACGAGCGTAGGCCCAGTCCTACTGGACCCAGTGGAAATGAACATAAACAATGCACCAGGGCAAGACCTTGCCGAGCAAGCCGCCACATACCTATATCACTGGGTTGCCGTTGGCGTAAACGGCATTAATTTCCCCGCCTATGGAGTTACGCAGGGTTACGTGGGCGTCATCATAGAATTAGGAGGTAATTACTACCTACTCTCCATGGGACCAGGAGGAGGAGCGCCGGTAACCAATATGAAGCAAGTAATTCCAATAGGCGCCATAGGAGTCCCCTTCCTAGTCGGCCCCCTGAACAACACGAACTCCGTAATACTGGGAGATTATGGCTATGGACACGCCGGATGCGCCTACGTATATCCACTCAACTGCCCACCAACACCACCAGGAGGCTCAAACCTCTACTTCAGCGGCTCCATACCCACAGTCACCCTAAACCAAGGCAACATAGCAATAACAATACCCCAGGGAGACCAATTCCCAAACCTCGGGTCGCATCCCGACTACCCAACAGAGGCCGTGGTGTACCTACTTACGCAGGACGCCCAATTCTATGAATACCTAGTAATATTTAACGTAAGCGGCAAAATCACGTACTACCCATACAAACCACAAAGCAACTACCAAATAGTACCAATAAGCGTGGAAAGCAATGGCTCACTGGCTAAGCCAGTAACGATAAATGTACCACAACCACCAACCAACAACTACTACGTAATACTAGTAATATGGGCAAACAACAGCAAATTCCCAGCATGGTTCGCATGGCACATAGCCAACAACACGGTGAACTGGCCACAGTGGCTCTCAAACCAAACAACAAACATCATAAAGCCACAACAATACAACAACCCCTCGATCAATACCTAATAAAAACCACAACGTGACTAACCAAACCCATACACACCACATAACCATCACCATAATACCGAGACCCACAACCTTATTTATATAGGAAGGTGCCGTATATTTAGGTCAACAGCTCACATGACCAGGCGTAGTTGTTAACCACTTGGTGATGCCAAACATGTGTTGGGATTTTGTAGCTTGTATAACACCCAACCAGGAAAACCAACCAAACCCACAACACATCAGCTCTCTTCGACATAAGCTCCACAAACACAAACCAAGACAACGTCAAGTACAACCTAGCAATAAACATCAACACCCAACACCACCCGTACTAACAATTAAAAACCAATTCACCGAATCGGCAGACTTACAGTTTGGAACGTCTTAGGGTTTATACACACGACATAGCCATTACCGTAGTACAGCGGCTCATAACCCATACTTGAACACTCATGCGCGGCACTCATCATCCCCTGAACCACCGATGGCGGTAACGGCGAACCCCAACAAGTTTGGAACGTCTTAGGGTTTATACACACGACATAGCCATTACCGTAGTACAGCGGCTCATAACCCATACTTGAACACTCGGG
>Ga0081529_128720_pt1 | contig 22410 bp, 20 predicted proteins | sample EchGeymetagenome_FD_71012 | JGI IMG/M metagenome (GOLD analysis project Ga0081529, IMG submission 71012) | Ferrous microbial mat and aquatic microbial communities from Echinus Geyser, Yellowstone National Park, USA - transect B T=78-80 C v2... ...
TACTACTATGCTAAGAAGAGGAGGACCTTCGGCCGCAGCCTCATTGAGCACCCACTCGTACAGAGAGACCTCCTCGAAATGGAGGCCTACATCGAGGGCACCATGGCCCTCACATTCAGCGCGATACGCCACTTCCAGAGCACATACAAGGACACCCCACCCTACACGGATGAGTACCACTATGCGAGGCTGCTCACACACATCTCGAAGAACATGACTGCGGATATGGCAGCCCACGTCACCAAGCTCGCGATGGAGCTACACGGGGGCATAGGCTTCCTCGCCGAGTTCCCCGTTGAAAGATGGCACAGGGAGGCGCTCATCACCCCCATATGGGAGGGCTCAAGCAACATCCAAGCCCTCGACATGCTCGAGGCCATAGCCAAGAAAGGCGCCCATATCCCACTACTCAGGGAACTCGAGGACATGGCTAAGGACATCCGGGACAACGCAGGCAGAAGCCTGTACACGGACTCCCTCGAATTGTCAAGGAAAACGCTCGACTCCCTAGGAAGACTCAGCGTGGATGATGCGCAGTTCCAGGCGAAGGATATCCTGGAGAGACTGGGCCACTCACTCGCAGTGGCCATCCTAACCCACATGGCCAACATTCTTAATTCAAGGAGAATACTCACAGTGGCCCACCTGTACCATACGAGGTTCATTAGGAGGGAACCACTGCCGAGGCTGAGCGCGAAGGAGATCAGTGAGGTGATAGAGATAGACCGAGACCGCGGAGGACAAATCATGAGAAGGTGAGCTTTGGAGTGATCGAGAAGACAGGTCTAACTGTTATATCACTACTTGAGAGGGCGAAGAGTCTGTTCCCAGACCAAGTGGTGGTCTCCGGGGGTAAGAGGGTCAGCTATGAAGAGATATACAGGGACGTGGAGAGGATATCGGGCGCCCTCCAGACACTCGGCGTGAAGAAGGGGGACATTATAGGCGTGGCCGAATGGAACACCCTCAGATTCGTCGAGCTACTCTACGCAGCCTCAATGACGGGCGCGGTAATCTACCCAGTCAACGTAAGGCTCCCAGCCGAACAGGCTGTGTACACCCTACACCACAGCGGCTGCGGCTTCCTTTTCGCCTCCTCCGACTTTGAACCCCTAGCCGCCAAATCCGGGCTACCCCCACAGAGGCGCATCATGCTCGACGACCAGTCGGGTACCAATTACCAAACACTACTAAGCGGCAAGGAGGGCTTCGGCGCCCGGATACATGAGGACGACTTATACTCGATGCTCTACACCTCGGGCACAACGGGCACACCGAAGGGTGTGCTCTACACAAACAGGAAGGTGGTGCTAGGCGCGATGAGCATAGTCCACCAGCTAGGACTATTCAGAGCCCAGGCGAAACTCCAGAGCGACGATGTTATCATGCCGCTTATCCCATTCTTCCACCTATGGGCCTGGGGAAGCGCCTTCCACGCAGCCTACCTTGGATGCAAGTATGTTCTCGGGGGCAGGTTCTCCGCTGAGGCCGCGGTGGACACCATAATCAGGGAGGGGTTTCACTCTACGTAGGCATACGTAGGTATGCGTCCGCATGCCTATCGTATGCGTAGTGGAGCTTGGGCTTCAGCGCATCATTTAGGAACCTCACGGGTTCATTGGTCCCATTCAGCTCAGCCCCCTCGTGTCAGGACGCACCCACCCACCACTCCCGGTGGGGAGCGCCCTCCATCCTTAGTCAGCCTCACCCTCCTCATCCCCCCTATGTGTGCATGTACCCCTCCCTCAGCCAGCGGAGGTCTTGGGTCTCTGCTATAACCCTACTGCCCATGCACAACCGGATCATTCAAATCCAGAAATCCATATAAACCTATCTATTTTGAAACCGCTGACTACGGCGATTAAAGATATTGGCACCACACTTGAAAGGCTCACCCCGAGTCTGGAAGATGAGGCTGCTGAGGTGGTGGCGTTCCAAGTTCAAAGCAAGCTTGGTGTCAGCCTGCACTTCACGCGTATATTCGTTGATTCTAGAGAAGTAGACCTCTACGCTTCAGCGGGCGACCTCTGGGTTGCTGTGGAAGCGGCCACTAGGCTTGGCGTCAAACTCGTCACAGAGGTCGACGAAAAGGTGGATCTAATAAGCCAACACAGACCTGACCTAGTCGGGAAACGACTTATTAAAGCTGCGTACACAGTCGTCCCGCTGCAGGACGCGGTGGAGGAAGCCAAAAACAAGGGGGTATGGGTGCTCACATGGAGGGAAGAGCTGACACCCTTAGTGATCCACTCCACAGGTCCCTCCTCCCACAACCCGTAGTAACACGCTCCTTTATCCACCGGAGAATGTTTCTCGCGTGATGGGCTCACTCAACCCTACGCCTATAGAGACCTGTTTTCCACATTGGGTCAGACCACTCTTGGCGCCAGCCGCACTGGACACTTTCTCAGCCACCCCTTCAGGCAAGGTGGTTTCGGAATAAATGGATGTTGTGGTCGGACGCGGGTTTCGGGCTTTAGAGCCCGCAAGCACCAACGGGACGGAGGGGAAATGGGCTCCGTACACACTTCAGATGTGCCTGGGAAAACATGGGCACGAACGAAACGTGGAAAAAGGGTGGTTGAGGTCGTGTGGATTAAGTAAACTCCCCTGACATTCATCGGTGGATGTAAAATCCGCGCTCGCAGTGTAAGGGCCACCGGAGATGAATTTTGGGTCTACCTCTCGGGGGAGGATGTCACAAGTACATAAAAGCATATCCACGTATATAGAGAGGAGGCTGCTATTCCTTCTCTCCGCCGCTTTCCACACTACTCTTCTTACCCTTCGCAGAAACCGATAGGAGCACGCCGATGGCTGCGCTCAGCACGATCATCACCGATATCCTGAATTCGGGTTGTTTGAGGATCGCCCGCACATAACTGCCGAACGCGGCGACTACTACTGGTACACCGCAGCATGCCAGAAAGTAGATGAGGGGTATTAGACCCTCATGACGTGAAACCGGATTCTTCATGTTCACCCCCTACGCTCCACTCTTCCTCTTCTCCCTCCTCCTCTGCACAGCAGCAACAGCCGCCACCCTCACGCGCCTTCCTCCTCTCTCCTCCTTCTGTGTTCTCAAAGGCTTCGCCAACTGAGTGCTTTTTCGCCATATTCACCACAAACCATAACGCGTTCAAACTATGAAAGCCTTCGTCTTAAACCGTTAAAATAAAGGCGGCCTCGGGTTTAATATGTAACTAAAATTAGGAGCCAAGGCGCGACAATCAAAAAAATAATCGCTCCCGCTCTTAGCCCAAAAAAGGTAGGGGCTAACACTCTTTACACAATAGAAACCGACAGCCCCACCCATCAGGGTAGATCCAAAACTAGCTTCAAGGGTGTGCGCGACTAGGCACAGATTTTGGGTCTACGCTTTAAAGTCATGTGCTCTGCGGCTGAGCCGTCACGCGTGTCCTCACAACTCCATGAACCTACTGTGAATACGTGGTGGACTTCGGGTCCCGCTAATCCGGCTATGCATGCCCACCATGCCTCACCACGTATCGGGGGAGCACCAATTTTAGCTAAAGGCATGTATATCCTCTCTTATTGTTCTGTTTGTGAGAAGAACAGAAGATTGGTTAAGACAGGCTGAGAAAGATTTGGAGGAAGCAGAGTACGCTTGGAAAGGCAAATACTATGAATTGTGTTGTTTTTCTTATCTCAGCAGTGTGCAGAAAAGGCAGTCAAGGTTCTTCTCCAAGGCAGGGGCATTGAGAGAAGGGGGCACTCGGTTACCCGTCTACTTCAAGATACCCCAAGAGAAATAATAGAGTGTGCTTCCTAATCTTGATAGGCAATATGCTCCCTCAAGGTATCCAGATGTATACGATGAAGGTGCTCCGTTTGAGTACTACAATGAAAGAGACGCTGGGGTGATGTATAAATTGTGTGACAAAGATAATTAACTGCGTAAAGGGGGAAATAAGATGAGGCTCGTAGTTCTTTTCGGCTCGAGAGCTAGAGGAGACTTTACCCAGCACAGCGACTACGATGTGCTTATGGTCAGCGATGAGATACCCAAAGACCCAAGGGGGGTCTCAAATCAACTCTTTATGAAAACATTAAATATGTTTCAAGAAGATGTGGACGCCGTGTTCATGAATACTGACGTCTTCCTGAATAAATTGGAGGAGGGAGGCCCCTTTATTCTCGAAATAATCGTGGATGGAAAAGTATTAGAAAAAGATGAGGATTTTTGGAAAAGAGTTCTACAGATATACTCGAATGTGAGGGCTCATTACGAGCGAAGAGGGAAAGAATGGGTTAGAATCAAACCGTGAGCCAATCTTAAAAGCAGCGGTCACAAAACAGTGGTACCCAAATAGGGACATATGTGAACACTGGTTTATCTTGGGGGAGACCCCGTCCGCTTCGTGAGGGCGGAGTAGTTCACCATGAAGCTACAAGAATGTTTATCAAAGGGAGAATCGGGGTGGAAGTTCGTATTTGGTCTCTGACCCTTGAGAGCACAGCGTACAGCTCTACCAGCGTGAGTGGTGATATGGAAAAGAGGACTCTTCCATGTTAAAGAGGGTTTCCGCTGAGTTGTACAGTTCGTCACGCGGCTTGTATCTTGCAACAATCACGCTTGTATCCACTTAAAGCCTCCGCTTCGCTGCAGTGCAGGTGCCTCCTACCACCAATCAGTCGGCTCCTACCCCCCTCTTGCCTCCCTTACTAACTCCACGGCGCTCTTCTCTGAGAGAATCACGAAGGGATGCTCCCTCCTCTTCCTCCTTTCCTCCAAACTCTTTAAGTGCCCCTTAGAGACCCACATCATACCCCCTCCAGATGGGTCTGCCTCAATTTCCGCCCTGAGCAGGGACTCAATCATAGCCTTCAGAGTAATACCTCTACGCACTGCAAGAAGCTTAGCCGCCATCCAAAGCTCAGGGTCGACCTTTATGGACGTAACCTTCCCGGCCACAACAATACTTTAAACCAAGTATTATTTAAATTAGAAGACACAAACGCTACCTAGATAAGCTTTCACGCACCTCCCTCGATGGTGTCCGGATTAGTTGGTAGCGTGCTTGATATCCGAATGTGGAAAGCTTTATTCGCACACCACCTGAGGTGGGACATTTGAGGATAAGCCCAACTCTTGTCACCTCCACTCCGTGTACCACGCGACGAATAGCTCCAAGAAGTCCACGAATGGCGTGAACAGCGTCTTCCTGGGATTGGTGTTTTTGTAGAAAGCCCTCGTCCCCTCCTTGAGGTAGCCCTGGAGCGCTCAACCGGGCTACGAAGTCCGAAGGTCTGGTGCACGTGGTGCTTGGAAGCCGGCCCAGACCACGGAGTCACGCTACCGGGGACCCCCATCGGTGAGGATAACCGGGTTACCCACGTGGACACCTTCTCCTGAGTCTCTAGAAACCTGAGCGCGTCCCCCGTTGTTCTGGTGAGTGGGGGAGACACCGAACCAGATTGGCTGCATCGTATACGCGTCCATAGCCGCCTAAACATAGATGGGTCTACCGTTGCACTTCAACACGGTCTCATCCACCGACGGCTATTATAGAGTACTCTTGTGGCTGGGGGTCGAAGTTGAGCCTCCCACCAACCCACCAACCTTCCTCACCTACTCCTCCGTGTACACTCGACTTGGAGGCTGGGGTGGGGTGGTTCGGAGTGTTTCTCGAAGTACTTGGAGCTTTTTCTGAGGCTGAGCTCGTAGGAGTAGAGTAGCGCCGCCGGCAGCCATCACCTTGAGTCTGTGAGAACCTCTTATTACCCCCCAACAAAAACAACTAAATTCATAAAGTACTCAAAGATGTCCACGGGTGGTGGGTTTCACGTGTGTTCACCAATTTAACTGCGTGGAGCCCACCACGTTCAAGCCTTATCCGGACAGGTCCCCTAACGACACACTGCTCTGGATAAGGAGTATCCCCTCAACGATTCCATTCAACACATTCTTCCCATCACTATCGATATCTGCAAACGCGAGCTATATTGTTGTGGGTGACGAGACAGCATCATTTTACGTGTTTAACCGCACAGGCACGCCGCTTTGGAGCTACCAATTTCCATCACCGTTCGCATCAGTCGCTGATGTTGCCGTATCCCCTAACGGTATGTATGTGGCAGCGCTAGCTATAGGTGCTCCCGGAAACCCCGTTGGTGAGCTCGCCTTCTTCTCTGCGTCTGGACACCTACTCTGGACCTATTCAAACAACAACCCATATTGGGGAACCCACATGGCCTCGTTTAACAAGAATGGCAGCCTGCTCGCCGTGAGTATAGGTAACGGTTTCGCTGATGCCGGTTGGGTTTACCTATTCAATCCTACTGGAGACATTGTGTGGGTCCGCAGCCTCCCAAGCACAGACCCATATAACGTGTATTTGTCTCCTAACGGCGAGCACGTTGTTGTTCAGACATCTGCTCTATTCAACGTGAACGGAGGCTTCACCGCCCTGCTTAACGGGAGCACGGGTGCCATCCTATGGAACTACACCACTGGCACCGACGGCAGCGACCAATCCACTTTCTCTGAGGATATGGCGGTGTCGCCAAACTGGAATACCATCGCAGCGGCCAACTACGGTGAGGGTTCATCTTACAACGGCGTGTACCTCTTCAACACCGCTGGACTCATTGCCAAGTACCCGCTCGCTGGGCAGGTGGTCGGTATCCTGGATAACGGCACCCTACTTGTGGGCGTTGGCTCCACACTATACCTGCTGGAGCCCTTGGGTAGTGTTTACTCAAGCGTGAACCTCCCCTCAAATGCAACCTATGTTTCCACCTCTGTGAGCGACGGGTATGCGGTGGGCACAGGAAGCGGAGTACTACTATATCCCGGTAAAACTAGTAGTGTTAGTGTGACCACTACTTTTGGCAACATAAGCATTATACCATACTCTGTTGACCACGTGTTGGCCACTAGCCTTCCCGGCTACGTTGTTGTCGAGCTATACAACTCCACATACCACGTCTCAGAATTACTCTCCGGGTCTGACAGCGGCGCCCTGTTTACACACTTGGAGGCTGGTGAGTACTACGTGAGTGTGTATCACTATCCTGATACGAGTCTTAACATAACTGAGTATTGGGGAACGGCGAATGTGGATGTTGTGGGTGGGGTGACTACCTACTATGACTTCATGAGGAGCACACCCTACATTAGCGGCGTGAGTGCAGGCTCAAGGCTTGTGCCCCCTGGAACCAGTGTGGTGCTTAATCTAAACATAACGAATCCTGAGAGTTTATCTTTGCAGACCGTGGTTGGGGTGTGGGTTTACAGTAGGGTTTCAAACAGCCTTGAACCCAACGTCACCTCTGGGGAAAACAATATTTCAGCTGGCTCAAGCTCAACATTCAGCTTCAGTGCCACCCCTCCCCTTGCTGGTGTTTACTATCTCTACGCAGTGGTTTACAGTAACATTGGTGGACAGGAGGTCGCCACCGACCAATACAACTGGACCGAGATATTCACGGCTCCCTACATATTCTCAATACCAGTACTCTTTACTGACACCAAACATACTGAGGTGTTCGAGGTCAACCCCACAACCTACACTGAGATAATGTCTAATCTAAAACAACAGTTTTCTTTGGCCACGCCACCCAACCTGACTCAGGAAGCACTCTTCTTATGGGGGGACTTCTATTATGGTGGTGGCTCAGGGATCTATAATATTAGCGTGTACCAAGGTACACAGAGTGTTACACTCGGCGAGACGGTGGATTTGGTGTACTCCACAGTGCTATGGGGGGTACGCCTACACTCATGAGTCGACGCTCAATGGAACGATGGGGCCAACCTCAGGTTCCTACGATAACTTGGAGAGCTTTATTCAGGGCGAGTGTGTCCAGCAGATTGGGGTAGACCTCTCAACAGCCCTAAACTATGCTTTGACATTCGGCGGCTTAGTTAATGATTTGATTAACTACTTCCAAGGCAACGAAGCAGCTGCGAACCAAGCTGGAATCATTGCTCATGCCATCTACACCATTATCAAAGGATATACTGCAATTGAAAGTGAGTATGGGAGCAGTGTGGCTCAAAGCATCTCACAAACCCTAGTTGAGTATGGTGTAATCCCAGCTAATCACACCACGAGTTTCCCAGGTTACATGTTTATCGCGGGGTTATCCAACATGGAGCCCAGCCAGCACGGCCAGTTTATCCAATCACTCTACTCTGACCTTGACTCGTCGGCCGGACCCCTCCTCCCAGGTCCTCAGTCTCTCGCTGTTAATCTCCTGGAAAACCTAGGTGAACCACTACTCTCCACAGGCATTAAGGCTAGTGGTGCTGCATTGTACACTTTTCTTGGTGCGTATTTCGGGCAGAAAATGACATTCCAGCTCGCCAGCTCCCAAGCGACTGAGGAAGCCATAAATAGTATTGGAGAAGGATTAGCGAACTTTGCGAAAGTAGACCTTCCAGTGATTTTAGCAAACCTTATCTACACTTACTATATAGCGCCCATGGCTGACTATTTGGAGGAAATGATACAGGCGGCCAACCTTCTGCAGTCCACGATATATCCACTCGTATTCTCAGAGCTGGATTCCTTAACAGCGGCTGGGGTTGCCAACATCAGTGACGGCGCGGCCCTAGTGTACTCCGCTGGGATACTGGACACCGTATGGAGCCAGTGGTTCAACTCTTACGCTATGGAATTAAAAGGCGAGCTCGGTCAATCGTTTGAGGCTGGCGTCATGAGCGGCATAAACTCAACACTCTTAACTTGGGCTGAAAACCTCTACACAGACTTGGCATACATTCAAAGTGAAGTAAAAACAGTCTTGGCGGGTGGCAGTGCCCAGCCAATACATATCTCGTTGACCCAATCACTACCAAGTATTTTTGTCTCCTTCTCCGGAGATGACGCTTATTTCTGCGGCGCATTATCACAGGTAGGGCGGGTTGTGGCTAACGGTGCCAGAGGCTTATGGAACACTTTGAGCGGTGCGGCTACAAGCATCGAACAGGGTGTGAACGCAGTTGCGAAGGATTCCACTAACATTATTAGCTGGGTAATACACCTTGATGCGCCTTACACAGTAATCTACTTTAACACCTACTACTTTATTGTTAATGGGAGTAATATCTACACTAATATACCATTCGCATCTGCGGCGATTAATGGCGACTCTTTAATCATAAGCCTACCAGGCAACTTTTCCACTTTCGCAATAGGTGGTCTCAACGAGTCCGCACCCCTAGCGCTTAACTACGTCTCCACGTTTAACTTAACATATGAACAACTCTTTGAGCTCAACGCTTCATCAAACACTGTTTACTGGTTTAATGTGAGCGCACTCCCAAGCCAGGTGAGCGCGAGTCTTGGTAGCTATACATTTACGGTTAACGTCACACCTACACACCAAAAACCTGGCAGGCTTCACTACTTGGAGAGTATACAGGTAATGACACCTTCCCAGTCAGCGGTAGCACGCTGAGCTTCACCGGCCTGCCACCAGGTAGCTACACGCTTTATGCAGAGGGCGCGATAAACGGGAGCCTATATTTTGGTAGCACAAACACCGTTCTAACCGGTCCGCAAACATCCGTCCAAGCAAGTGTACTCCTAACACCACCTCTACAACAGACAGTAACCTACCTTACACGTGAGCCTAACACCGTAGTTGTGGGTTCATCCACCAAATGCATAGCCGAGGTTGTTGGCTCCTCGCCCACCGGCTTAGTGTACTTTTACACTAGCGGAAACGGTTCATTTTCCGCAACGGTCTGCGTTCTCACAGCCAGTGTCTGCTCTGTGACATACACTCCCAAGTCACCCGGTTTACAGATGATTACCGCCTACTATTCTGGTGACGCCAAAAATAAGCCAAGCCACGCTGAGTTCGAATTGACGGTCGCGCCTAAACCAACATACACCGTGGTTTTCATAGAATCCGGCCTCCCATCAGGCGTCAACTGGACCGTTGAGCTGGGAGAGCTCAGAGAAACACACAACACCACAGCCATAACATTCAAAGGTTTGAGTGCAGGCGTCTACCACTGGAACGTATCACCCTATATATATGAGGGACCAGATGTACGCTATGCCGCAAACACCTCTAGCGGGGATGTTTATATCAATGGTTCAAGCTCAATTACTGTGCAGATGGTGTACACCCCCGAATTCCTACTAGTATTGGCCGCGAGCCCACCAGACGGGGGTGTGGTAAGCCCGGCTCAACCGATTTGGGTTGCGTACGGCGCTTCCATCATTATTGATGCTTCGCCAGCAACTGGCTCGGAGTTCATTGGTTGGATGCCTTCAACACAACTAGTCGTGGTTGCCAACCTCTCTAGTAAGGCAACCCTAGTCAAAGTTTTTCGGTCCAGCTACACTTACAGCACTATTCCAACAAGTGAACACACAAAGCAGTATCACAACCTCTTCTATGACCACGTTAACACCAAGCACGCCAACCAAAAATACAATTAGCACCACAACCACCACTGCAACTATAAGTACTTCAAACACTTCTGTGAGCGCTGGTAAACCTCCAAGCACAAGCATTTCTCAAACCACTCCTCCGATTATGCCACAACTCACACCCCAACTTGGCGAATACATCATAACGCCCCTTCTCATCATCCTGCTCATCAGTATAGGCATATTCGCGTGGAGGAAAAGTAGAAAAGCATAATCCTAAGGCTACGCTGGACAATCCAGTTCAATATTACCCTTCAACATTCTTTTGCCCCACGTCGTATCGCACCTTCAAAAAGAGGTATTGACAGGAGTAGAAGCGTCTCCCGCTCTGGTGACCACCCCACACTACCCTGTGGGGATCAGATAGCTAATCGGCCGTAGATTGCTCCATATTATCCAGCCAACATCAGCCCAGTATAAAATTTTTGACACGTAGCTCAGGTTCTCAGCGCGTAACCCTTTACCCATATGGATCATCCCGAAGCATTTTAACCGACGTAGCCATAGAGGTGGGCACACAAGGTAGGCCTAGATGTGAAGGATTAAACATATCGGGGAGTGAAGATGTCAAAGCTGTGGGGAGGGTGTGGTTCACTTGCCTAAGTAGGATCCAGCAATGTCCTCCAAGTTCAAGACATCACGTGTACCACCACCAAATACTATTCTACCTTCTTCCAAGATGTACACCCGCTCGCATAGGTTTAGAATAACGTAGGGATTCTGCTCTGATAGAAGCACGCTGATTTGAGCCATATCTCTAAATAGCTTTAAGGATTCCAGCATTTGTGATGTCACCTTAGGCGAAAGCCCTATAGAGGGTTCGTCCAGTAGCAGGATCTTTGGTTTCGAAAAAAGCGCTCTGGCAATATTCAACATCTGTTGTTCACCCCCGCTGAGTGTTATGGCTTCCCGGTCAAGCTTTTCCTTTAAAGGTTTAAATACTTCTAGGATGGATTGGTGCCAACCATCCCACTTATCCCATGTAGTGGAATATGCGCCCAGCATAAGGTTTTCGCGCACACTCATACCTTGGAAAATGTGTCTACCCTCCTGCGCCAAAACTAAACCCTTTCTCACCAGCCTATGAGGTGGAAGCGATGTTATGTCCTCGTCGTCCAAAATCACTTTTCCCTTAGAGGGTCTCAATAGACCCGAGATCGTCTTAAGAAGCGTTGTCTTACCCGCCCCATTAGGGCCGATCATACCCAACCCTAATCTTCTGCACGTGCCCAGCGAAAATGCGACGGCTTTTAGGCCCCTAAAACTTGTATCCAAAATTAAAGTTGTTTTGGGGAGAAACCCAGCAGTTTTAGGGTTTCGAGGAATAACTTCTAACACAATGGGTTGCTGCGGAGCCCAGTAGCGTGTAGACGCATTGTCTACATTTTGGGTTTGCTGAGTTTACCTGACAAGTAGGCTAGGATACCCATGGCGCCAAGCGCTAAACCAAGCGTTACGAGTGGGCGCCAGCCGGTAAGCTGGTCTGGTGCTTCGAGTCTCACCCTATAGTCCTCAAGCGCCTGTATAACCCACTTACCACTGGATTTATGCATGAGGTGCGCTTTACCCATAAAGGCCAACACATATTCAAGCGTCTCATACATTGTGGGGGAACGCACCTTTACATTCGATGATAAATGCTCTAAATACTCACGTGATATTTCGATGTGCGAGTGAATGAAACCATCCTTGAAGATTCTGATATGATGCTCCCAAGGCTGTGCCACTATCTTGGATAAAAAGAGAACTCTACACCCATCGGTACACTAGGGCTCGCAACATTAAAAGCTTGAGTTATAAGGAAATCTTTAAACCCTTTTTTTTCTAGGAACATACACGATTAGCGTGTCTTCCTGATTTTTGCTCTTCCTCAGATATCACCACCTCTGTACCGTTTTCAAGCAAAACGCGCCTTAGGGTAAAGCAACTCATAGTATCTCACATACGCCGACTGCAACCCAACCATATCCAACCATTATGTACGTAAGCAAATATAAACGCTTAGCCAATACATCTTGTAAGAGTTCACTGAAAAAGTCGACACATTTGTCGACCAGAAACTGTAACTACAATACTCTAGAAATAGAATTCGAACTATTGTGCAGTCAAAGCCACAATTTCCTTAATGATAGAGAGACCTTATCGGGTTTCTTAGAGTGAACATCTAAAATGGCTTTGGGAGTGGGAGCCGGAACTTTGCGATGCCAAGTACCATGCTTTGGGGTGTTCGGCTATGCGACCCAGCGTTCTCTCATCATGAATCACTGTGGCTTTAACCATAATGAAAAAAGGGGTAAAACACTTCTTAGTAGCGTTTATCATCGATTGAGGAGGTGGCAGGCAACCATAACTCCTTTCTCGACGGTGCGCAAGCTAGGCTCCACATCTCTGCAGACCGCCATGGCGTAGGGGCATCTCCCATAGTATTTACAGCCACCCGAATGTGTGGCCTCCTCGACATCGCCTGGAGGGATAGGTAAACCGCTCTCCCTATTACCGTCTAAGTCTGGCACAGCGGAGATCAGGGCCTTCGTGTATGGATGTAGGGGTCTGTCTATGAGTGTTCTGGTGGGCGCACTCTCAACTATGCTCCCAGCGTACATCACATATATATAGTCCACCAAGAGGGGTAGTGTGGCTATGTCGTGGGTTATCAGAACATAGGTGACACCCGCCTGACCTTGTAGCTTGGCCAGTAGCTGGAGTATTTGAGACCTTATCGACACATCGAGTGCGGAGACGGGTTCATCCGCGACGATGAGCTTGGGATTCAGGCTCAGCGCCCTAGCGATCGCCACACGTTGCCGCTGGCCTCCGCTCAACTCGTGTGGAAACTTGTCGGCGACATCTTGGTCTAGGCTTACCAACTCTAGTTGTCGAAGAATGTCCTCCCTTGTAGGCTTCTTATTCGCGAGCCTGTAGAAGTCGGCTATAAGATCCTTAACACGCATTTTCGGGTCGAGGCTGGAGTACGGGTCCTGAAAGATCATCTGCACCGATGCCCTAAAATCTCTTAGCCCGCTACCCTTAAGTCTGGTAATATCCTTCTGACCGAAACTGATGGTGCCACCATCGGGGTCCAGTAGTTTGACCATTATTTTGCCGAGCGTAGTCTTACCGCTCCCGCTTTCACCGATTATGCCAACGCTTTGACCTAGGAAGATGTCGAGGTTAACATTATCCACGGCGGTTATCAGCGTTGTCTGGCCGCCGACGACCTTTGTGAATCTCTTAACTATGTTTCGGAGGCTTAGGAATGGTGGGCTCCTCACTTTGAGTCCGCCGCCATATGACACGCCACTAGGCGTCCATCGCTCAGCTCAGCAAGCTCTGGGTCCACGCTTCTACATATGTCGGTCGCGAAGGGACATCTTGGGTGGAATCTGCAGCCCCCCGGAAGGGATTTCAGGTTGGGGAGATAACCCTTCATTGCTTTAAGCCCTCTTCTAACAGATGTGAGTGTCGGGGTGGATTCGATTAGCCCCTGGGTGTAGGGGTGGATTGGTCTGTGAATTACTTGGTGAACGCTACCATACTCCATCATTTTACCAGCGTAGAGAACAGCAACCCTATCACATATGGTTGAAGCGAGCGCTATATCATGGGTTATGAAGATCATCGATAAACCCCCTTCCTTTAAGCCGCGGATGGTCTGTATGAGTTGGGCTTGTGTTATCACATCTAAGGCCGATGTGGGTTCGTCGAGGATGATGATTTTGGGCTTTTGGAATAGGCCCATAGCTATGAAGGCTCTCTGCCGTAGTCCACCGCTCAACTCATGTGGATATGCATCGAACCTAGCCTCAGGGTTCGTTACCCCCAAACCACGCATAAGGTCTATGGCCCTAGCACGCGCCTCCTTATATCCTAGTGTCTTATTTGTGACCGCTTTCTCGACAATTTGGGGGCCAACCCGCATCAGTGGGTCAAAAGCGGAGAGGGCGTCTTGGAATATCATAGCTATCTCTGTTCCCCTTACACGCTCCAATTCACTCTTGGATAACCTGAGAATGTCTTTCCCGTTGTATATGATCTCCCCCTTAACATTTGCGTCAGGTGGGAGAAGCCTCATGATTGCAAGCGCCAGCGTGCTCTTACCCGAACCAGACTCACCAATTATACCAAGTACCTCTCGGGTACCCAAACTTATTGAGAGGTTTTGTAGTGCGGGGGTCCCGTCCGGGTACGTAACGCTTAGATTTCTTATCTCCAACATCTAGACTCTACCTCCACATCTTCCGTAGACCTTCACTTATCATGTAGAACCCGAGGCTTGTGAGTGTTATAGCAGCGCCTGGAAAGAATGTCATCCACCAGCTCCCGTTAAAGATGTATTGCTGGGCCATGTATAGGTCGAACCCCCAGCTCACGCTGCCACCCGTAAAACCAAGGTATGAGAGAGCGGCCTGGATGAGGGTAGCGGAGGACATAGCTAAGCCAGAGTATACCAGAATGGTCTTAGCTTGGTTCGGTATCAGGTGTCTAAAGACAACGTGTATCCCCGAGGCTCCGGCCACTATCTCGGCGTACACGAAGTCCCTCTCCTTTAAGGAGAGTGTCTCAGCCCTGGTTATCCTAGCCAAAGAGGGCCATGTTAGGATGCCTATCGCGAACACGATCAGCGCGATCGACGAGCCGAATAGGGCGACTAAAACTAGGACTAAAACTATTAGTGGTATGGAGAGTATTATATCCACGACCCTCTGGATGGTTATATCCACTTTATAGCCGTAGTAGGCGGAGAATATCCCCACTAGTCCACCTATCACCACGGTGAGTAATCCAGCCGCCACACCCACCTCTATGGATACGCTTCCCCCCTCTAAGGTTCTCGCGAAGACATCCCTGCCGAGATAGTCTGTACCGAAGGGGTGGCTCCAGCTCGGCGGTTGGAAGGCGGCTGAAAGGTGTTGTACGCTTGGGTTTATAGGTATGAAGTATTTTCCGAAGAACGATGTTATCGTGAAAAATAGTATTACGCTTATACCGAACATGATTTCGCCGTTTAATTTGGTATTAGCCACGAGATATCACCCTACTTTAGGTTAATTCGGGGGTCAATAAACACGTAAACTATGTCCACTATGAGGTTTAAGACCGCCACCAAGAGGCTATAGAAGAAAACAGATGCCAGAAGAATTGGATAATCCTTGTTTAGAATGGCTGTGTATGTAAGTAGACCCATCCCAGGCCACGTGAACACTATTTCCACTATTGTTGCTCCACCAAAAAGCACCGCGCCGTGTAGCCCTATAACCGTGATGACGGGGAGCAGTGCGTTCCTCAGCACGTGTTTTCGGAAGACCACGCCCTCACTCAACCCTTTCCCATAGAGCGCCCTTACAAAGTTTGCTTGGGCGACCTCCAGCATACTCGACCTCGTGAAGAAGTACACGGGGGGATAGAGGAGGAGAGAGAGGGAGAGAGTGGGCATAATGATGTGTTTAAGGTACTGGGCCAAGTTGAAGCCTGTATTTGAGACGTACACACCAGTCGAGGGGAGAAGCCTCAGGCTAACCGAGAATACGAGGATGAGCAGTATTCCGAACCAGAACACTGGAAGAGTATAGGAGAGGATGGCCAGCGTGTTGAGAGCTCTGTCGATTAAACCCCCTAAACTCGTCGACAGTATGCCAAAGAGTATACCTATTGCCGATGAAACGAGTATTGAGAAGCCTGCAAGCACGAGCGTGTTGGGAAGGTAATCCATAATAACCCTGATCACTGGTACACCATAGAAATAAGATATTCCGAAGTTACCATGCAAAACTTGATAGATATATGTAAAATACTGGATGAGTAAGGGTTTGTTTAACCCATACTCTTCCTGTAGTGTGGCCACTTCCTGTGGTGAAAACGAAGGGTCGCTCAAAAGTATTTGGAAAGGCCCCCCGGGTGCTAGGTGTATTAAAACGAAGTCGATGGTTATAACGGAAAAAATGGTTAGGGGTAGCAGGGCAAGTCTTTTAGCTATATACTTAGCTATACCTCTGTTAAGGTGCATTGTCAACTCCGTTCTGTCGCTTTTTCCTGAAAGATAGGTTTGTTTATTCCGAGACGCGTGGGATTCACCTTCTACGCATGAGTAGTGCAGCTAGGATGATGATAATGACAATGATAACAACCGCGACGATGGCTAAGGTGTTGGTGGTGCTCGTTGCGGTGGAGGCGACGCTCGAGGTTGTGGGAGTCGTGGAGTAGCTGAGCGAATAAATCGAAAGCGGTAAACTCATCATACCACCAATGCCGTCATTGAAGCTAACCTGAGGACTCCAAGCATCCACTTCTGTCTCCGAAGCTAAGAATAAGTATGGGACCTGTTTATTCGCCAAGTAATCGATTTCTTGGAAAACCTGAGCCCTTCCTTGAGCAGACGTCACCTGGTTGCTGACGTTGTAGAGTAGGTTCATAATTGTCTGGTCAACAAAGTGGCCAGCGTTCCCATTACCCGGCCCGAAGAGGAAATTCGCTGGGTAAAACGGGTCAGCGGGTTCAGTCAGGTCGTACAGGTCTATGTTCCACGATTTCGGCTGGGGTGCAGAGAAACTGTCGTATACCCACTGCGTGGTCTGCTCTAATTTAATATTCAGATTCACCCCTACTTGAGCCCACTCCGACTTTAATATTTGCGCCGCCGAGACAAAGTAGGGAATTGTGGCTAAGGTGATCATTGTTATGTTTAATCTAGGAGTCTGACCGTTCCATGGATATCCCGCTTCGTCTAGAAGCTTGTTGGCCATCGACGTATTGTACGGGAACATCGGATCGGGTAACGAGGAGTTCCAAGCTGGATATCCTAGATACGTCATCCCATAGGGCTCAGCCTGACCCCACACCTTGAAGTATCCTGATGAGATAGAGTTGACTAGAGCGGTTATATTGGTTGCGTAACCGAGTGCCTCTCGTACTAGAAGGTTGGAGAGGGGATTGTATTCACCGTTCGATAAGTACTGGTTCATGTTGAATTGCAGAAACATGACCCGATATTCTGGGGCAACAAAAGTTGTGAACCCCGCTTGCTTTAGGCTGTTGACGTCACTATAGGGTACGGCGGCCATCATCTGGATCGAACCACTACGAAGCGCTGCCTCTGCTGCACTGGCCGTCTGGAAGAATTGGAGAGTTAACGTCTTTACAGCTGGCTCCCCAAGCGGGAAGTAGGGGTTAGCTGTGAGGGTTAGATAGGAGCCAGGCACATAGTTTGAAGAAGAAGCCAAATACCACGGCCCAGATGTGACCAAGTGAGAGTTAATGTAGGTATTCGTAGTTAGATTCTGTCCCTCGTCAACGTGTTCGGGTAGAATATAGAAGAAGTCCGCAAAGAAGGCCACCAACGCTGGCTCCGAGTGTGATGGTTTTAAAATAACTGTGTAGTTATTAGGCGTCTCAACGGTGCTCATGTTGAGCGTGTACCCAGAGAACGTCGAGTTTGATTTTTCAGCGAAGGGTAGTAGCGACGTAACCCTAGTTGACTGTTGAATGTAAGCTTGCAGTGTGAATACAACATCCTTAGCCGTTATTGGAACGCCATCGCTCCATTTCGCGTTATTCCTGAGAATAAACGTATAGGTTAAACCATTTGGTGAAATATTATAGGACTGCGCCAGATAGGGTACAACCTGACCCTGCGAGTTATAGGTTATAAGTGTCATATAGAGAATGCTTTGAATCCAATGGTCTATCAGAGCAATCTGGGTGATAGGGTTAAAAGGATCCGAAGGAGTGCCCACCAGTCCTATCGTAACCTGACTGGATTGTTGAGCTGATAACACAGGCGACAAAATCGCCGCTAAACCCAAAACCAAGATTAGGGTGACCACCGATGTAAAGGCCTTTGGCTTTTGTCTGATAAACATGATTAATAACTCGAAAACTTCTTAATATCCTTTTCTGTCAGGAAAATAATCCCGTGGAGCAAGCATTCTTTCATAAAACCTATTAATCTAATCTGGTCAATCAATCCCCAATACTGCAAAGAGAAATTCAGTACTATAACTATAGATAGCAACCAGCCCAACTATAATGTTACTCTGAACTACGCCATGCGGGACGGTAGAGCAAAATCACCCTCAGTATCCGCAGTTAGCAAAAACAGATTTTTGATTTATAGTGTGTGACGAGGCTTTGGAAACTTATAGGAAGACCCAGTTATAATTCTGATTAATCAGCCTTGACTACTTTCTCTCGACATTGCTTGTAGCTGGTCAGACTAACCGGTGCTGGCTAACCTTGTTTTAAGGCTGAAAGCATTGAGGAAGCACCGCTTATTAGGAGTTGGTCGTCTGAGCCCACGGCTATGAGTTTGTACCCTTTCTCGAGGTACGCTCTGGCGGTTTTGGGTGAGAATGCGAGTGTGCCTCCGGGGATATCATGCTTTATACCTATCTTCAATATTTTATCCATTGCCTCCTGAACGTCGACGGCGTCAGGGTTGCCTAGGTGTCCAAGCGATGCGGCGAGGTCGTTTGGACCGACAAACCAGGCGTCAACGTTTGGTGTGCCGATTATCTCCTCGAAGTTCTCAACCGCCTGCCTTGTTTCGATTTGAACTATTGTCATGGTTTCCCGATTGGCTGTTTTAAGGTACTCTGAATGCCTCGTATAGTAGGAAGACGCTCTTCTAGCACCAAGACCCCGCACCCCTAAGGGCGGATACTTCACGCATCTTGTAGCCTGCTCTGCTTGCTCCCTATTATTCACCATTGGAATCATTACACCATGCGCCCCCAAGTCGAGTGCCTGTTTTATATACACTAAGTCGTTTGCTGGAACCCTTACTATCGGTGTTATCTTTTGGGGTGTGGCTTGGAGTAGACTCTCCAGTGATGCAACCGTGATTGGTGCATGCTCCATGTCGAATAGGAACCAGTCAAACTCGAGGAGGGAGAGTATTTCTGGTATCTCTGGGTGGGCTATGGTTACCCAGCAGCCAAGGGTGGGTTCTCTTCTCAAAAGCTTTTCTCTAAGCAGATTCTTCATGTGAGCTCCCACACAAGCCTAGCTTTAAGGTCTTTTGGAATTCAGGAGGGTTTTAGTGTTTTACACAGCCAAATAACCGTAGCACACTGTGAATCGGATTACAACACAACATATATGGTTTCTTTCTAGTAATGATTACACCTTAATGTCTCACATGAGCCTCAAGCTGCCCACACTAACACCACCCACTTCCACCCGTCAAAAAGCTCCAACGAAACCTTTATTCGTCGGCTAATAGGTCAAGTCTCCTCCAACCCTCCCAACCATGGTTACGTGTTAATACGAAAGATTATGTCTGGAGGCACTTCTCATTATTGTTTGGTAAGTGCGGCGCTCAATAGTCTACTGTTTTGGCTAAACACTTTAATAAGATTCGTTGCCGCGCCTTGTGAGTCCAACCAGTTGGATCGGTGTGTTTAAAAATTGGATGGTGACACTTTCTTATCTTCTAGTTCCCTGTGGTGGTTGCGGGATTGAGCCAAGTGGTTGTGGTTGGGGGAGGTATAACGGGGCTTTTCTGCGCGTACTACTTAGCGCGTGAAGGGGTGTCGGTCACACTCATCGAAGAGGGGGAGCTTGGAGGAGGGTCTGTCCACGCGGCTGGACTGATAGAGCCAACAACGTTCTACCAGATCAACAACTCCAAGTATCTGAGGGGTGCGTTGAGCTTCGCGAGGAGGGGTGTTCTCAGGTTTAGAAGTGTTAATCCAAGCTGGCTCCTCTCATATATTAGGCACTTCGGCGAACCGCTCAAACCAGAGGACACTGAGCTCCTCAGTAGTATGAGCGAGTATTCTATAGCTGAGTATAGGAGGCTGGGGGAGGAGGACTCCGCCTGGTGTTATACCCAGCCTGGCCTGCTCGAGCTCTACGAGGAGAGGCGTAGCTTTGAAGCGGAGCTCGACTCACTCAGGGTTAGGAAGGGGTGGCGCCGCGTTGAGCGGGAGGGCTACGCGGGTGGAGTAATCTTTGAAGATGTGGGTGTAGTCAACACCGAGCGATTCGCCCAGAGGATGGCGAAAGAGCTAGCTGGCGGCGGGGTGAGGGTTATACACGCGAGGGCTGAAGGCGTAAACCTTGATGGAAGAGTTGAGGTGGCTGGTGGAACCCTCAGACCTGAGCGCACAATAGTTGCGGTGGGCATAGCTTGCAGGAGGCTGGGTGTACCAATCACCGCGGTGGGGGGCGTGGGCTTCAGACTCAGCGTGGAGGACGAGCGTAGAAGGGAGGAGAGACCCATAATAGTGTATGAGCGCTCACTCGCACTCGCCTGGTTCGACGAATGGGTCAAAATCACGGTTGGATTAGAGTTCGGCTTCTCACCGCCAAAACCTAAAACCGACTCGGTTTTGCGTTACACCCAGAGGTTCGTGGGTCAAGCCCGGCTCATAGATTCGAAATGGGGCTTCCGCCCATGCTCCCCAGACGGGTTGCCAGTTGTGGGAGCCAAGGACGCCGTGGTGGTCGCCACCGGTGGATTCAGGCTTGGGTGGAGCTTCGCCCCGGCAATAGCGAGACGCGCCGTGGATCTAGCCCTAGGCAGAGGGAACAATCACCCCCGACTCTCAAGGTATACTAGGAAGCTACACTCAGGGACACTCACCTAAAACAACCACATTAGCCAGGGTAGGGGTAGTCACCCAAACACTGTGGTGATTCCACTGTTAGCTTACTGCAAGGAGGAGTGATCCCCCCACTACCATATATGATTAGGGTTAAATGCGTATATTGTGGTTGGATTCCCTAGTTGACGGGGGTTTTGCCTTCTAAATGAGCACTTAATGTGTGCCCCAAGCTCATTCACTGTGGGTCGTTACCTCTAGAATCCTTTCTATATCCTGTTTTAACCGCTCGATTGATGTGTAGTGTATTGGCCAGCGTATCCCGGCGAGCTTTGCGCCTATAACATTCTCCTCTCTGTCGTCTACGAACACGGTTTGGCTTGGTTCGGCGCCCACGGCCCCCAGCACGGCGAGATACGCGTCGCGATGGGGTTTAACAGCACCCAGCTCGCATGAGGTGAAGAAGCCGTCGAAGAGGTGTGGCCACCCATTTTCACGCATCACCTTCAAATGGGGAAGACACGTGTTCGACAATGCATAAACCCTGTAGCCCCCCGCGGAGTTTGGTGATGATTTGGACCACACCCTCCCTGAGTCTCGCCTTCTCCTTGAACGGCTGAGCTAGAAGTAGGCCGCCACTATCACCCACGATGAGCCTCCTCCCAAACCCAGCTAAAACGCGCTCAACACATTCATCCGCATCACCATCGCCGCTTTCAAGCCTCCTGACCTCTGGGGCCAACGCCCCAGTTAGCGGGTGGATGGGCAGCCTGTACCTCTGGGCTATGTACCTGTAAATCTGACCACTATTTCGCCACTTAATCACGACACCGCCAATATCAAACACGAACACGAGTAGAATCTTAGTATCTGGGTTTTCACGACTCACAGGGCTCAGCCGAATTTATTCAAACACGAATCTAAGCCTTCCCCCGTGTCATAGTGAGTGTACACCCGAGCGAACCACCCCATCCCCTCTGACGGGCGAAGTGGGAGGGGTCTTCCACTCCAAACCCCACACCGAGTTAAAAGGGGAAAACCGGTTTAGCTAGTGGGCCAATTATGGAGACAACTAATATTGATATAGTCGAGTCACTGCGGCCCACTTCCCAATTAAGCCAAAAAAGTTGGGGATTAGCTACGCTTTGCTACTAGCTGGCTGGGTGTTTACTCAGCTCTGCGGTGATCTGCTTGGCGGCTGAGCCTGCTGAGTGGCATGGAGTAGAAGGCTCCTGAGAGTATGAAGCCGACCGCCATTAAGCCTAGGTAGGCCTCCCCTGGAGCAACCCCACGCAGGTATAGTAATCCGCCTAGCCCGGCGACCACAACGAAGACTAGGCCAAGCGTGCACTGTGAACCCACGTGTAGCCAGGGTTCTCTTATGGCGTATATGAGTATCACTATCCCCAAGAGCCCTGCGAGCACACCGAAAGCCCCATGGATACCCACTCCCC